>Ga0315294_10004233_pt1 | contig 15625 bp, 14 predicted proteins | sample YL17G13_40_MG_FD_203626 | JGI IMG/M metagenome (GOLD analysis project Ga0315294, IMG submission 203626) | Sediment microbial communities from Yellowstone Lake, YNP, Wyoming, USA - YL17G13_40 | ecosystem: Environmental > Aquatic > Freshwater > Lake > Sediment | place: USA: Wyoming | collected... | reverse complement strand
CAACCTACTCAATCTGCTGCAACATTTACTATGCACTCTTCATCCTCTCTGTTCTGAATAGTTTTGTCTATTACAGGAAGAGAAGGGATTGGAAAAACTCCCTTCTTGTAGCGCTCATTCCCTTCTTTATCACTTTAGTTTCATATCCCTATGTTGCATTCATAGCTTCTTTGATGATTTTTGCATATTTGGCAAGGATGGAGTGGCATGTATATTGAATGAGAATGGACAAGGGCGATACTATGCTAAAACACTGCCTTACGATTTGCCTCAATTCTTCTTACGTAAAAGGCTCGAATCGTAAGAAGAATCGTAAGGAATCGTAAGGCTAACGTCGGGGATGCAAATCTTCGAAATTGGCATGAATCCAACGTATTAAAAGATGAAAGAACAAGCGCATTCCTTATACCCCGGCGAAAAATGTTAAACCATGTTAAACTTTTTGAAATTTTAACTTACTTTAACATATTTATAGTGGCTTCCCTTGTTTTTCCCGACTTTTTCAGCAAAATTAAGTTTTACGAGATGTTTAAGGTCGTTGATTGCAGTCGTAATTGACACGTGCATTTTTTTCGAAATATCCGAAGGTATTATTCTCCCGTGTTTCTCCAATTCCTTCAGGATGAATCTCTCCCTGTCATTCAGCTCCATTTTTTGCGAGAATAATTTGACGGAAAACATGGAATTGCTTGCGAATTCAGGATCCATGAGGTTTTTCTCTCTCATCAGATTGATCATTTTAAGCGTTCCCGAACCCCATTTCTCAATGTAGCCCGCCAAAAAAAGAACGTTGGCTATGCGGGCATTTTTAATGACTGAAGGGTGGATTTTTGAAAGGTCGTCAATGCCCATCCCCTCAAGCCTTCCCGGATTTTTTATCTCCAGATAATCTGGAAAAATTGAAACATAAATAAATGAAGGAAAGAAATAGTCCCTGTGCGCCATTGCGTTTATCAGGGCTTCGCGTATTGCTTCGGGGGGAATTGAAGGAGTTTCAATCCTTCTAAGGCCTTCAAACCTCATTTCTTTTCTAATGTTCTGCAGAATGAAATCCATTACTTTTTCGATTGAATTCATTATGTTTTCATTAAACTCCTCAATTGCTTCAAACTCCCCCCCAGAACTCAAGACCGCGCATCTTATCCCCCACACGTTGAAGCTTTCCAGCGGCTTTTTTCCGAAAAGCATTATCGCGCCGTTTTTCAATTTGCTTTCATGGGCAAGGTCAAGTTTGCGCAGAATTTCTTCCACGGAAAGCTTTGAAGCATTCAATCTTCCGGAAGAAGCAGCAAGATTGGCAAACCGTTCCACGCTTTTTTCATCAATCCCTTCAAGACTTGCGCCTTCGCAGATGGAATCGTCAAAAAATATTGTTTTATTCTCAAAAAGGTTCCGCAGTTCTTCGGGATCGACGATTTTAAGGGTAGTTTTATTCACCCGTTTATAAGCCGTTCCGTTGTAGAATACTGGTTTTCTCTTAGCTTCCTTTACTTCAACCACCAGCACTTCCTTTCCATTTATCCTTTCATGTCTGGCGTCAAAAACAACCACGGGATGTATGTCGTCATGTATTCTTCTTGTGAGCATTTCAAGCTTGTTTTTCCCGATGTTCGCGCTTTTGGCATTTCCCCTGTCGTCTATTCCGATAAAAACCCTTCCTCCCTTCTGATTGGCAAAAGCAGCAATGGTTCTAAGAGTTCTTTCTTCATCAAGGCTTTCCCTGAATTCAACTTTTTCATCCTCTTCCATGCATATATTATAAAGGGAAAAGCATATAAATGTTAAACCATGTTAAACTTTTTGAAATTTTAACTTACTTTAACAAAATTTCGACCGGAAGATTCAATTCAAAAAAGCACGTCTTATGACCAGAAGAAAAATGAGTAAAAGCGCCGACAATTATTACAAGATTCACTTTCCATAAATACCACTCATGAGAGATTTCCAAACAAGTCTGGCGATACTCCCAAATAGGAGAAACATGCGCCTGCTATTCAGGGGAGGGGCAGAGAAATTTGAGAAGAGATTTTGGAGAGGGGAGATTGAGAGAGACGTTGAGAGGCTTGTTGGGGCAAAAGAAGGAAGGAAAACTGCGCTTTCCTCCCTGAAGGAAGAAGAAAGGAAAAAGGCCAAATCCATTGTGATGAATGTTCTGGAAAGAAGAAGGCTCTCTATTTTTGAAAATAGGACAAGCGTGCGCAAAGACGTTTCCCTCTCAGTCATTCTGATTGCATCAGGTGCCGTTGTGGCTGGAATTCTTCTCTGGAACAGGAGGAATAAAATCGAGACTGGAACAGAGCAGTGGCATTTAATGGCGATTTGCGCATCCATTCTTTTTTCCGAATATCTTCTCTTCAATGCAATCCATACAAAAATAAAGGAGTCAATGAAGCGCAGGAGAAGAATAAGGGAATTTTTCAAGGAGGTCAATGGAAAAATCAGGGAAGCATTGCACTGACGCGCCCATTCATGTCTTTTTCAAGGCATGAGAATCTCAATCTCTTGACAAAAAACCCAAATCAGGCGGCTTTCAGCGCTTCAAATCGACTTTGAGAGCGTTTATTGCGCTTTCTCATGTGCTCCTCATCTCTCTGCGTGACAAATCCTGCCTCCAAAAGAGCTTCATATGGGCTGTTATTATGCATGTTGGATAAAAGGCCCCCCAGTCCATTTTTATGAAAATCTCTTTGTGTCACATTTTTCGGATTCTTTCTCAGCTTTTTAACCAGCCACTTTATTGCTCCAACCCTGTTCTCCAACCTGTCATAAAATCCAGTTGGCGTTACGCTCATTTCCCAGGGCTGGATGTTCAGTTCGGGAAAAGCTTCAGTGACGGCAGCATACGGGCTATCCCTGTACTTAACGGAGAGCAATCCCCCCAATCTGTTGTTCTTAAAATCCACTCCGCTGAGATATTTTGGCTTTTTTCTAAGTTTTTTTGCAAGCCATCTCACGGCCGCTATCCTGTTTTCAGCTATTGAGAAAAACCCATTCGGGGTTATTGCCATTTCCCATGGTTGAATTTTCTGTTCTGGAAAAGCTTCGGTAGCAGCATTGTACGGCTTTCCCCGGTAATAATAATCCGATAGCCCTCCCAGCATGTTGCTTTCAAAGTCTTCTCCTATGAGATCTCTTGGATCCTTGCCAAGCAGTTTTGCAAGGGAACAAATAGCCTGCTTTCTATTATCTGGTTTTGTCCAATCCGGTCTGCTCAACCTAATGGCGCCATCAGGAAGCCTCTTATACCATCCCTTAATCACCCAAAACCATCCCATGGCGCCTGCATCCTCTGTTGGGCCTGCACCAGTTTGTGTATTGATGAAATCCTCAAAGACTGCTTGGCCCACAATCTCCCCAATATGGCTTTTTTCCACTGAAATTGAAGACTGGGATACGCGCAGATCCTTTGTGATTTCCCTTACCTTTATTTTCAATCTCAATCCTCCAATAATTTTTAGTTGCCTGTCTGATGCGGCCAGAAGAAATTCCCTCATCCCCATGTTCGGCCTTTTTTCCTCCTTTATTTCCTCATCAAGCGATGCGGGATCGATCCCCCTTGCGAACAGTCTGAGTCTCTCAAAATTGATTTCAGAACGGATTTTTCCCACTGCAGTTTCATATTTATGCCTTGCTATTTTTTGGGTTAAATTGCATGCTTGTGCAATTTGCGGAAACGATTCCCCTCTTAACCTTCTTAATAGAACATTTCGCTCAACTTCATCCAAGCAGCCCAAATACTTCCCATAGCTAGCCCGCAATATCATCGTTTCAAAATCCCTGTCCACTCCCCTATCTGACAAATCATGCAGCCAGTCGTCATAATTTCCCTTCAATCCAGATTTAAGACAAGATGCTGCCCTGCCTTCCAAAATATCCCTGACTGCTTCGGAAGTCCACGAATATTTTGGTTTTATGTTTCTCATTCTTGCAGCAACTTCCTCATAAGTCGGTTCTCTTCCAAATGACATCGAGAGATGGCTATGCGCTTCAACAACCAAAGCAGCCACATCCTGTTCCTTAATCTGCCTCATGCTCTGTTGTGCCCGGATTTCGCGCTTTCCATGCCTGATTTCATTCTTGATGCAATGAATTGCATATGTGAAAAAAGTGTTTCCATTATCCGGAGAAAATTCTTTCAATGCTTTCATCAAGCCCAAATATCCATGAGAAACCAAATCCTCAGAAAGGACAGATCTGCCGTTCGAATACTTGAATGCAAAAAAATTGACATAGGAAGAGAACAAGTCCGCAATCATCGCTTTTGCAGTCGGATTGCCCCTTTGGGCTTTAAGAGCAATCAAAGTCTCCGCATCCCTGTTCCTTTTCCTGGCTAATTGATAGAGCGCATCAAGCTTCCGTTGATCAAGAGAATTAACTGCGGACTTAAAAGAGGCCATCGCTTTCTCTTCAATTGCAGCATTCAATGCAAGCGTCCTGACTGCAATTGCCGCCGCCAATAAAACTCCCAGTGCGTGTTGGCAGGCCCGCTTCGTTTTAGGAGTTTTAACCTTGGCAGGCTCTTGATACGCTTTTACCATTATCGCATGCATTTTTTGCATGATGTTTTTTCCGCATCAAAACCTTTAAACGCCTTCTATTTCTTCATATGAAATTTTAATGCAGTCCCTTTTTATTTTTAATCCTTTATAATATGGCTCATGGACGCGGTTGTGGATTACATTGAAAAAGCCCTTCTGAAAGGGATTCCCGAGAAGAAGATAACGGACAGTCTTCTTGATGGGGGCTGGAGCCCAGAAGAAATAAGCAAGGCTTTTTGGATTGCCCATGGAAAGCCTGTTGCGGACCTATCCCTCTATTATGAAGAACAACCCGATGCATACGGCGCAGCATTCCTAATGGGAATGCTCACAATCATTTTCATGGTCTTCATTCTTGGCCTGATTCTGTATAATTTGCCAAACGCAGTTCCGCAGGCAAACGTGTTTGATGCCCTGAGTCGGATTGCAATTCAGTGAGCAGCTGCGAATAATTATCGCTTTCAGAAACAAACATGCGCAAATGCGCATTAATCAGTTTATACAAAAAATTATGACACAAGCATATAATGTTCAAAAACGCTTTCATCAAATAATGACAATGCTATCTTTGAAAGGGGTTGTCGTTTCCGTTTGATTTTGCAGATTCGGGCTTCCTTGATTCAAAACTGACTCTTCTGTCAAAAGGAAGCTCTTCTCTTGCTTTCGGCGGGCCCAATTGAGTTGGGGGCAGCATTGCTTTTTTAGGAGGGAAAAACAGGAAGGTGGATGCAAAAACCAAAGACATCAAATCCCCCCCATTCTTCTGGAAGCCATTGGAAAGAAGCTCCTTCTTTTCATTCTCTTCTTCAGTTGAGGGGTAGGTGGAGGAGAAGGCGCCTATCAATTCCTCCCTCTGCTCCCCAAAGAATGCGAACACAACCCTGTATACCGGGGATTTGCTTTTCTCCGCCTCCTCAACCATTGAAATCAATTGCTCTGCAATGTATTTTCTCTCATCGTTTCTCTTGATTATGGATTTGAAAGGATCAATTTTCCCCACTATTTTTGGGAATGGGATTTTGTAGGAATCCAGCTCCTGTTCATAAAGCTTCTTCTCCTCAATCAGATTGTCCAATTTGTCCGGAATGAAGCCCACGATCAGATACCCGTTCTTTCCTTTTGCTTTTGAGTAGAATTCAGAGAATTTGGGCCTCACCAAGCCTGAACTTTCTTTCAAGGGAAGGGGGAACGCGCAAAGCCTTTTTGCATTACTCACGTCCCACATTCTCATTTTCACTGGGACAATCGAGATTGGCTTTATGAATTCCTTCACGAATGGGAGGGGAATGCCCTGCGTCAAAATGTATGTTTCATTGTTCCTGAAGTCATAAATAACAGAGAAGAAATCCTTGAACATTCTTGACAGGATCAATTGGGATTCATGATTTGGAACGTCCGTTATCCTGAGGAGTAAGCAGTTGTTCAACTCCATCCTCTCTTCCTCTTCCCCGATTGTTATTCTTGAAGGCCCGCCATCCCCAGCGCTCAAATCCTTCATTGCAGTCCTCAATTTCTCCAGCATCTCCCTCTTTTCCTTCACTTCCCTATCCTCAATCATCACTGTTTCTTCCTGCATCAGAGCGCCGGTTTTTGGAAGAATCCCGGGTTTCTGAAGCGGGAGATTATTTTGGAAAGATGGTTTTAGTAGTTCATTTTTTGCCTGTCTGAATTCATCGAATGCATCCTCGTCCAATCCCTCAATTTCAGGAGGTTCTTCATATTCACCCATATCCTCAGAAGGAACAAAAGGAGGCCGAATGGGTTTTATTGGAGAAATGGGTTTTGGGAGTTTTGAGGGAAGAGGAAGCTTTTTTAGATTCGGAAGAGCTTTTTCTTCTTGGGTTATTGGAGAAGGCGAGCTGGGCTTTCCATTTGTTTTCGGAGCAACAAGGGGAACGGTCTTAAATCGTTTCTTAAGCAGGGGAATGGGTTTTGTATCCAAAGTGATTTTTACCTTGTCCTGGATTTGTGGAATTGCTTTTATTGAATTGATTTGAAAATTCGTGGAATCTTTCTGCTTCGCTAATACAGTAGGCTGAGGCGTGCTGTCATGCTGCATCGGTTTTTTTGGGAATGGATATGAAGATTCTTTCGTGGGAATGTAAGGAGGCGGAGGAGGCATATTCTCTATCAAAGGCTCCACAACGCCTGCAGATATTGGAATTCCCCCTCCTCCGCTAGATCCACCCCCCCAATAGTCGTCATCCTCTTCAGTTTCAATATTCGTTTTTGCCTGAGATGATTTGGCGTTTTTTGCTTTACTCCCCGCCGCAATCAAATTTTTCTCAATTCTCTTCAACCTTGCTTCAATCTCTTTTCCCATTCTTTCAGAAGACTCCAGTTCCTCCATGATTCTGCTTCTTTTTTCTTTTTTTTCAGCAACGCTTTTTTCCAGAAGCTCCATTTTTCTCGCAACCCTCTCTTCAAGCTGTGCCGTTTTCCCATTGAGTCTCTGCTCCATTTCTTCCTCGTGCGCAAGCTTTCTCCCCAGGGACTCTATCTTCCTTTCCTTTTCCTGAATGAGCTTCTGGAGATTCTCCTCCTTCTCCTCCAAATCCCTTTTTTCTTTTGAAATCTCCTCTTCCAGCCTTATGCTCTTATTTTTTATGCTCTTCAATTCCATGCCTTTTTTCGCCTGCTCTTCATAATCCTTCTCAATCTCCCCCATTCTCTTCTTCAATTCTTCAAGTTCTTCCTGCTTGGAATAGAGGACTTCCGAAAGCTCCCTCTCTTTTTGTGTTTTATCTAGCTTCTCCCGCACTATTTCTTCCTCAATCTTCTTCCTCTCAGTCCTCAGTTTCTCCAATTCGTAGATGAATTCAAGTTCTTCCTGCTTTGCTTTTTCATTGTCCATTCCTGTTTTTTGCGCTGCGTTTTCCGTTTCCACTTCTTCTCCCTTTCCCTCTTCAAAGTCCATTCCAGCTTGCTTTTTTGGCGCTTTCAAAGCCTTCATGAGCGAAAGCTCCCTCCCCCTCTTCCCTTTTGAATTCTTCTCAATTGCAATCTCCTGCTCAATCCTGCTTTTCTCCCCCCTAATCCTTTCAAGCTCTGCCGAGAGCCTCTCCTCCTCTTTTCTCGTGGTTTCGATTTCCCATTTTATTCCCTCTTTCCTTGATTTCTTCTCTTCAAGCTGTTTTTCAAGTTCTTTGAGCTTCCTTTCAACAGAATCAGCAATTCTTCTCATCTCCTCCCTTTTCATGATGCCTTTTTTTGCAATTGGTTGGAGCTTCTCAGCAGCTCTCTGCTCGATTTTCATCTGCTTCAATCCTTCAATTTCGGTTTCCTCCCCCCCCTTCCAGTTCAGGAATACTTTTGAGAGTTCGAATTTTATTTCCAGAATGTTTTTTTCCTCAAGCATTTCCGCCCAAGAATAAATTAGGGATTCATCCTGCTTAAGAACAGCACTGGCTTCTGAAAGCGGCAGTTTTTTCCTCTGCTTCAAAAGCTCTATGAGCCTGTCTATGTCTGTGCTTATTTTCATGAATAATATTTATGACATTTAATAATTATAAAGATATATGTTGGAAAGGTTTATAAATGTTCGCAAAAACTATAAAATAGTACAATTAAAGCAGGCACTCCCCCTCTTTCAGTTTGAATTTTAAAAGAGGCACGGCTCCCTTTATTTCAACCTTGCCTTCGCGCGCAAGCCACCCCAAAGCCCCCAAAACTTCCATCTCCTTGAGGCTGCTGCGCTTTGAAATCTCCTTTACCGACAAAGTCTCTCCATCCGCCATGGACTTCCAGACCTTGCCGGCATTGGCGCCAAAATACTCTTCAGGAAGAGTCAATCCATCTCCTCCTCAAAATCATGCAAGCGTTTTAAGCAGGGCTTCCCTCACGCTTTCCCCGTTTCCTTTAATGTACTTCACTTTGTCCGCAATTCCCTTCTCTCCAAGCATTTCAATCCACGGGACAAAGTGTCCTCCATTCACATGGTAAAGGACGCTTGAAAGCGGAGCCGATTTAATGACGTCCGCCAGCTGTTTTACGCTGTTAGCTTTCCCAATCACCTGATTTTTTCCGGGGTCAAAGAAGCTGAATTCTTTCCCTGGAGGGCTTGTTTTTCCTGCCTTTTTCGGCAAGCCCCTGACATCGCCAACGATATCTATTTTCTTCCCTATCTTGGGCATTGCTATCACCTAGGGATTAATTAGAAAGGCAAGTATATAAATGTTTCCCACATCAACTTCTAAAGTATAAAATTGGGCATTTATTCCAGACTTTGCCAATTTCCATAACGCGCTTTCATGCGTTTATGCGCAACTGCAAAAAATGCGCATGCATTGCATTGTCGCGTGCATAAGCAAAGAGGCAAGTTTAGGTTTATGGGTGGGAATGTTGAGAATCGTTCTTGGCGGAAGCTTTGAATTCATCCACAAGGGCCATGAAAAACTGATTGAAAGGGCTTTCAGGGAAGCTGGAAACGGGGAAGTACTGATTGGGCTGATGGACGACGAGTTTTCGGAAAAAAAGGGCTGCGCAAAAGGATTCGGCGAAAGAAAACGGGCGCTTTCAGATTATCTGGAAAAAAATCACAAAAAAAAGCACTGGGAAATATTAAGCTTGTTCAATCCCTATGGAATCACCCTTGAAGAGAATTCAATTGACGGTATAGTTGCAAGCGAAGAGACCCTTGGGGTGGCTGAAAAAATAAATCTTGAAAGGAGAAAGCGAAGAATGAAGGAATTGAAAATTCTCGTTGAAAGGGTCGTTTATGCGCAGGATCTCAAAAAAATCTCCTCCCACCGGATAAGGAATGGAATAATCGATGAAGAAGGAAAAAGGAAAACGCCCGTAAAAATCGCAATATGCTCAAAGAACAAGGCAAAAGTGAATGGAACGAGAAATGCGCTTGGGAAAATTTTCAAAAACACAGAGTTCAAATTGATTGAAAAAAGCGTTGCAAGCAAAGTGTCAAAACAACCCTTTGGAATTGAAACCATCAGGGGCGCGGAAAAGCGCGCGAAAAACGGATGGGAGAAAGGGATCGATTTTTCCATTGGCCTTGAGAGCGGAATTTTCGAATATGAAGTCTCCAAGGGAAGGAAAATCGCGCTGGACTCTCTATGGTGCGCAGTTTATGATGGAGAGGAGAAGGAGATTCTTTATTCCCACAGTCTTGGCTTCCAGATTGATGATAAAACTCTTGAAGAACTGAAAAAAGGGGAGGAATTGAGCGACGTTTTCAACCTTCCCAAAGACGAAAAAGGAGTGCTTCATCTTCTCTCAAGAGGGATTCTCAAGAGGGAGCAGATGGCTGAAGAAGCAGTGATTTGCGCATTCCTCCAGAGGATTTGGAGAAGGGATTAAACTGATTGCGTTAATCATGCACCATTCCTTCGCGTAAAAAACCCAAGTCATTGCGGGAAATCTCACGGATTTGCTTCAGCACAAGGGGTTTCGCTTTGTACGTGAAATTCCCTAAACTTTCTCCTGAACATTGAAACAAATTCAATGAGGGAAGTCTTTGCCTCCTTTGGCATTCCCCTCCAGAATTCACGCTCCATTTTGCGTGAAATGGAAGATAATTCCCTTAATACGGGGGAAGTCTCCACATGCGGGAGGTATCCCCACAATTCCTGCGCAAACAATCCTGAAAGTACAAAATATGCTGCCCCAGCACAAATTCTTATCAAATTTTTACCGCGCGGAATCTCTCATATTCGTTACCTTCGCTGAATTCAGCTGGAACACTCACGGCCAGATTCCCCAGCGTCCTACAGATTATTTCCCCTTGTTTTACTGAAACCAATCCAAAAAATCTGGATCTGGATGCAGAAACCGTAATTACTCTTTCATCCCCTGGAAAAACCAGCCTGCAGCCTCCAGAGCCGTCGGGAATCCTTTTTACGCATCCCAAATCCGCTTTCATTTTCACAACCCCCCTTAAGCGTTCAATTTCTTTTCAACCAACGCCAACGTCATATCCCTTCAATTTCCTTCCCACTAGTTCTCCATTGATTCTCATCGCGATATGGGTTCCCCTGTATATATAACCACCTATAGACCAAAAACCTGCAATGAGGATTCCGGTGACAATGCTAAGCAGCAATTCTTTTTTTGGGGTTGAACAATAGACCGCTGCCGTCCATAATCCACCCGAAATAATTCCCATAACTATTCCCGCATACGGATTGTTGAGCGCCCTGTCCTTCCAAGTCAATCCCTTGCTCACCCTTTGCACGGCGGCTCTTACTTTCCCTTTCAATTCAGGAGAAAGCATTCCAAAACGCTGTTTTTCTTCATAGTGTTCCGCTTCACGTGTGACATCATTTATTATGAACATCCTTATGTTCATGCCAACCCATGCGCTTGGTTTTCCACTCAAAACCACATCCGCGGCCGCGTGTCTTGTCGGTATATCATTCGCCATTTGAATAACTTTCATTTAATCCCCAAGAAATATTTTCGTCAAAAAATTATATAAATATATGGGTCGCGTATAATTTATTAATTTAATAATTCTTCAGGCAGCCTTCGCGCGCGCTTTCGGAATGATCTCGACAAAATCAGTTCTCAATAGCGCCCCAACTTCCCTTTCACGCGCGAGGCTCTCGAGCATCCTTCGTGCACCTGCAAAATCCCTTCTCAATTCCCCAAGATTCTCCACATGGGTTTCAGCCATCAAATCCCTCAGGTGCGCCAGCGCAGTTCTTATTTGCGCAAGTTTCCTTCTCTTTTTTACGCCCATCCTTTTTTCTATTCCCAGGAACCTCTGCATCAGCCTTGCTTTATGCCCTTCTCCTTTTGCGAGTTCTCCCAATGCTTCCAAAGCATCAATCGTCCTGAACCTTATCCTGACTCCGTGCATTCTTGCAACTTCTCCCTCTATTGATCTCACGGTTTCCACAGTGGGAAAATTGCCAGCCATCTGAAGCACGAACACATAGCCCTGGTTGCCGGTTGCGTCAGATGCATTTTCCTCCAAAACAAGAGTTGCGTATCTGTGAGGCGAAACAATTCTCGAATCCCCTCTCCATTTGAATTCGGCCACTACTGGCGCGGTTCCTTCACGATTTCCTGCCGGCCTGAATAAATCCGGAGTCTTGATGTTGTCCTCCCCCTGGATTTCCAATGTTGGATTCACAAGCAAAGCCTCGTTTCCTGCGATCCTGAGCGCGCATTCGCACGCAAACTGGAATATGTAACCCGCTTCTCCGGCAATTGACATGTTTGCGCACACAACCTGCACGGCCTTATTCAATAATTCAGAATGATACTCTGCTTTTCCGTCAACAATTCTTGAAGAGCCATCCATTTCCTGAACGAGCCTTTCCAAAATTTGTTCCCACCTTTTTATTGGAATCCTATGCGCGCTGTTTCTCTCGGCAAATTCCAGGGCGCTTCGAAAATCAGACCATTCCGGAGGGGTTATTCCAGGATGGGTTCTCAGCAATTCAACCATTTGCGGGCTCAGGAAATATTCCACCCCATTCCCATTGAATCTTTTTCTTACAAGCGCTCTTCTCCCAGCGTATTCTTCCACTATGCTTCTCACAAATTTGAAATCAGGGAATCTCCCTTCTTCGGAAAGCCCTCTTGTGAATTCTCCAACGCTGATCCAGCCTTCAGGAGGCCCCTCAAGAATTGGAAATCTCCCTTCAAGTGAAAGAATGAAACTTTTACTGTATTCCACATTCCCTTTTTTGGGGTTTGTTCGCACGCAATCTTCAGGTGCTTCAGCCTCCAGCATCCATCTAAGCTGGTTTCTCTGGAATACCCTCCCGCGCTGGTGAAGGAGGTCAGCAGCCTTCCCATACGTGAGCCACTCTTCGTCTTCTGCTATATCTGTTTCTCTGCTGTGTGCAGCTGTTGATTCCTGCTTGGGCTGAGGAACGCTTCCAACTGCGCCCTCTGTGCGCAATTCACCTGAACTATATTCGCGCGCTTCCATGAAAAAACCCACTTAACCAAATCACAAAAAATCGAGAAGAATTATTCTAGCTCATTAATAGCTCTTAAAATACTATTAGGTGCGCAAAGAATATAAATATTTTCATCCTAAAACATTTCATGGCATCCATATCTTTGAGTTCTCCAATTCAAGCGCCTCAAGGCACTCCGCACGTTTTTGTTGCGCTTTCACAGGAATTCAGCGCAAGAACAGCTCCCGGAGGGCTGATTGATCCCAACAGACAATTGGCATGCAATATAATCCAGTTATTGCGGCAAAGGTTGTGCACTGAAGTAGCATCAAAAGCCCTAACGAACGAGTCTGTTTCCATTTCCGCGGAAATTAAAGGTGAGAAAGTGGAATTGTTCTTCGATAAGGGCGAAGTGTTATTGTTTGCTCCCCAACTTAATGCAGATAACCTGCGTTATGCGGAAACTTTCCTTGGCGAAATAGCCGATGGGGTTGCGCTTGTAGCGCGCGAGGATCGCGGGCCACTCCAATTTTCTTTATTAGAACCAGAATCACCGGATGACACTCTTAAGCCCGTGCCTCATGATCCCGCGCATTTAGGGGCCCATGGTTCTTTTAAAATTCCAAGTTCATTTCTCTTAGTGCCTTCAGAACTAAAATATACGTATTATTTTGCCGTTCAAAGAGACCAGGAACAGTTGTATTATGAAGAACCCGATCCCTTAGGCGAAAAATAGTTATTCGTTCACTTCTTTTTCACTATTATATTCTGCTTCACGTAAACGTTTGAATTCCTTTCAACGTTGAAATCAACGACCGTTCCAGCGCCAATCCAGCAGTTGTCGCCAATCATCTTTCCGGGCATTATGCAGGAGAGAACCCCTGTTTTCGTATTGTCCCCGATCACGCAGCCGAATTTCTTCCTTAAAGTGACGTGGACTTTTCCCTGCACTTCAGCTTTAATGTATCCCTCATCAAAGCGGAAATTCGCAATCTGCGTAGCTGCTCCGAAATTGCATTCATCCCCAATTATCGAATCCCCGATGTATGCGAGATGCTTTGCATTTATCCCCCTCATCAGGATGGAATTCTTCACAGTAGTAGAATCCCCAATGGAGCACTCCCTGCCTATAACAGTATAAGGCCTGACATACGAATGGGGGCCTAATTCTGCGTTCTCTTCGATTATCGCAGGTCCTTCAATGTGTGAACTCATTATTTTCACTCCCTTTTCAATCACAACCTCCCCCTTTACCACTGAATTCTCAATCACGGCGCTTTCATGGACGCTTTTTTTCACTTTCTTCAAAAGGAATTCATTCGCATTCAACAAGTGCCATGGCATTCCCATGTCAAGCCAGTACTCCTCAAGAACGTGATAATCCAACTCATTTCTTTTTGCATAATTGTTGAGTGCATTCGTAAGCTCCAATTCCCCCCTCTCAGAAAGCTTTGTTTTCTTCAAATCCTCGAAAATATTCCCATTGAGGGCATAAACGCTTGTGTTGATGAGGGGCTTATGTGAGAATTTTTTCGGTTTCTCCACAATCGTCCTTGCCTTCCCCCTCTTCTCATCCACCTGCACTGCGCCGTAATTCGAAATCTCGCTCTCTGAAACCTGCTTCAGCCCTATTATGTTCTTTCCATCCTTTGCAAGTTCAATCATTTTCTTCAAGTCCTTTGAATCAACAACAATGTCGCCTGCAAGCAGGATGAATTCATCTGAAAAGCCTTCTGCTGAGAGAAGCGCTTCTCCAGTTCCAATCTTTTCTCCCTGCTCAAAATAAGTGATTTTCAAATTGTTGAAATTCTTTCCAAAAAACTCTTTTATGTTTTTTCCCAAATACTTCACAATTATTCCGGCTTCGGTTATTCCTGCTTTTTCGCAAGCCTCAAGAACGTGCTGGAGTATTGGTTTTCCCGCAATCGGGATCATCACTTTTGGTCTCGTGTGCGTCAGGGGCTGGAGCCTCGTTCCTTTTCCAGCAGCCATTATTATCGCTTTCATGAAGGGTTTATGCAAAGAGAAAAATAAAAGCGTATCGTGGAGGAAAAACACTGTGCTGTATATAAAATCACATTGTAGTTCGTTTCGATACGTTTATATTTTTAGGGTTCTTTTAATTGTCCTTGTTGAGAAGATGAGCAGAAATCACATAAGCTGTCCAGTGAGAGTTTTAATGATTGGAACTGCAGGGCTTGTCGCGATAGTGCTTGCTGGGGGAGTGCAGCCCCGGGATGCAAAAACGGAAGAAGAGAAGCGGGAGGAGGCCCTGAAAACTGAGGGAATCTTATTGAAGTCTGCAATCCCATTCGGTTCAATTGATTTGGATAAGATTGTTGAGGGCGCCAGATTGAGAATCACTGCAGAGCGGATTGGAATGAAAGGAGAAGTGGTTTTCGACGGATTTTTCATGGGGAATTCATTAGATGGGAAGGACATTGTTCTGCGTGGAGGAACGAAAGAGTTGTTTCTCCCCCGGTGCGGAAAGGGGGAATGCAGAAAAGAAAAGAGGAGTCTTGGGAAATTCCAGCTCACGCAAATAGAGATTGAGGGAATGGTGAGAACCGACGAACAAAATGCGCAGGTGCGCAAAGGGGACAATTTGAGGATTCCCGCAGAGTGTCTTGGGCAGTCAGGGGGAGGAAGACTGATATGCAGGGTGCTTGAAGCAGGCGAAAAAATCGTGCTTATCACGCAGGGAGGAAAGATTCACAGAATTCCAAATTCTGAGTTTAAAAGAATGGTCGCGCAATCTCCAAACGAAATCACGATTGAAAGGGGAAAATTCAGGACTTTCGAAAAGCGTGGCGAGAATGCGGTTTCCAGCGTGAGGGAGAAATCAAGAATTTTTCCATGCGAATCTCCAAAAGCAAGCGTGCCCGTATCTTCTGCTGACCTACTCATTAAGTAAAAATTATGCGGGGGATGGGATTCTTAGGTATAGGGGGATGCACGCGCCTTCGGCGCTGTCCCCCCTATTACCCCCAACGTTGATGTAGTGAAAACGAATGCTGTTTTTTCATTTGTAAGCAAAGGGTTTTTTGATTAAACTTTTTTCAGGATTCACCAATTCGATGCTCATAAAAAGTTTATGCGGGGGATGGGATTCTTAGGTATAGGGGGATGCACGCGCCTTCGGCGCTGTCCCCCCTATTACCCCCAACGTTGATGTAGTGAAAACGAATGCTGTTTTTTCATTTGTAAGCAAAGGGTTTT
>Ga0315294_10004232_pt1 | contig 15625 bp, 31 predicted proteins | sample YL17G13_40_MG_FD_203626 | JGI IMG/M metagenome (GOLD analysis project Ga0315294, IMG submission 203626) | Sediment microbial communities from Yellowstone Lake, YNP, Wyoming, USA - YL17G13_40 | ecosystem: Environmental > Aquatic > Freshwater > Lake > Sediment | place: USA: Wyoming | collected... | reverse complement strand
CATTTTGATATGTCAAATGTTACATTATAAAATGAACACATCAAATACATAATTAAAAACCCTACGCAACCTATCCCAAATCTTTTTACTAATTCCATAATCTTATTTGTTTTTAAATTGTTCAAACAAATCTTTTACAGTGACTATTTTACCATAGGTATTTACATAATTACCTTCACCTCTCGATGTTATATCTTGTAATAAAATCCACGAAGAAAATTTAACCATATCTTCCTCACTATAACTTCTTTCTTGTTGGTGTTTTAGTACTTTAATTTCTCTTTTTAAAAAATCAATCTCAAAATCTAAAGCATTAATGTTTGAGTTCTTTTGTTGCCATTTGGCACCTAAATTGAAAATATGTCTATCAGTCCATTGTTCATCTTCTGGATATATTCTTTCAGCAGCTTCTTCAAGTGTTTCTTTCATCTTATTTCTTTTTAAACTGTTCAAACCATTTATTGAACACACCTATTAACAAATCGTTTCTACCCATTATGTAAGCATCTTTTACAGATTTAGTAAAGTCCTCCTCACTATAACTTCTTTCAGCTTGACATTTAGCGCCTTTTATAAATGCTTTCTTACAGTTAGTGTGTAGAGTTTTTTCATTTGAATCAGAATAATCCCATATTTTACTTGCATATTTCTCAGCAACTTCTTCAATTGTTTCTTCCATATTATTTGTTTTTAAATTGTTCAAACCATTCTTTGGGTGTTTGAAAACCACCATGTAATTTGTCATAAGTATTCATGTGTTCATCCCTTTTATGCAAAAGTTTGATGACTTCTTCCTCACTATATTTATCTTTGTCTTGTTCTTTTTTAGGTTCTTCTTTTGGAAGAATAATTTTATAACCAAGATTCATTTTATGCATATTATTACTCTTGTATTTTAATACCTTAACTTCCTCACAACTTGGATTCTTAACAAACCACTCAAGGAACTCATCATCAATAGCTTGTATACCATCTAAGTCTTGGTCTGTTGTTAGGATGATTTTTTTATCTTCATCATCAACTAAACCAATATTTTTACATTGATAAATTTCTTCATAAGATTCATCATCACATAAAGACATACACCAATCACCTTTTTTAATTTCTTCTGAATTAGTGATGTAGATGTTTTGTTTTCCATCTGCAATAATGTAACCAGAGTTTGGAGCAAACCAAAATTTGTCTTTACTATCTAAACACAAGCTACTTGGTTTATCTGTTGGTAATATATGTATGTTTTTCATGATATTATTTTATGAATGTTCATCAAGTAGTTCTAAAACACTTACACTTATTTTATTTTGTGCATCACACCAAATAGCATACGCTACTTCTTTTTTGACATTTACAAGACTGTATAAATCCTTGTTTTTACTCCACCAGATTTCAAATGTATTCATGTTATTCTATTTTTACAATTTTTTTGAACTTTTTAACAACTTCACGACCTTCAGGTGTTGCCCACAAGTTTGCGTAATACAAATTATCCTCTGCAGTACTGACTTCTTCTTTACAACATGAAGTTGCACCTTGATGAGGTTTTAATCCTGCATCATGCAACATACATTTGTCATCTTCAGTAAGAAGTTTACAAGTTCCTGTTGGCATCCACGGTGCACGATAATTATTATCTCTACTTGTACCACCTGATAACATTTCTACATCTTCCTTGTAAGGATTAGGATTCTTTTGTTGATAATCATACAACTGTTTTAGTAATTCTGCAAATGGACTATCTTCTATAATATCTTCAAGTTTAATTCTTGAATTTTCAGAACCACCTGCCCAATAATCTATTCTTAATTTATCTGCATATCCTGCATCAATAATTTTGTCAAATTCTTCTGGTGTTCCAAAACAAGGTCTTGCTTTTTTGCACATATCAATACCTGCTTTACATCCTGTACATTCCATTATAAATCTATTAAGTTGTTTATATTATACTTTTCATTAAAAAGAGATGTCACAATTTCAATACCATCTTTGTCAGAAAGTTGTTTACCATCATTCCAGTATTCTATTTCTAAATAAGGTCTAACTGGTCTAAATGTACCTGTACCAGAATTAATTTTATACTCACTTGTTTTTACAAATGCAAATAAAGGCACTCTATCTGAATCTTTTGTAGGATTTACAAGTAAATGTTTATATTCTAGTTTTGATTGTAACTTTTCTAAATCAATTTTAGATATGTACCTTGAGTATGCAAGATAAGGACATACTTTTAGTGCATACTCGCCACAACATTTATGAACAGGAGCATCGTTAAATGCTCCATGTTTATGAAATGCTGACGCAGGACCACCAATAAACCAAATATCATCATGTAATTCTGTACCACATATTGTACATTTATCATGAATCAAACAGTCCATTACTTTTTTCTGATCATTTATTTTAAAATGATGTACACCGTTGTCTTCAAGAACAATGTATGGAACAGGCATTCCTTTGTCAGTAACTACACAGTTATCTTTGATAAGTTGTGGTATTTCTATAGATTGCCACTGTATCATCTTCCTTCGTATTGCCATAGTACTGCGTTGCAGTAATTATGAACTGCACCTTCTGTCATATTTGTTTTGTGACAATGTTGAAGATGTATTGGATACTGCATAAAACCTTCTGGAAATAATCTCCAGTTAATGCTTTTACTTGTCACTTTTTCAGGAGCAGGGTTATCAAGATTCTCTCCACAATACATACAGTTGTTATCTTGTTCTTTGATATACTGCAATCTTACTTGCCTTCGCTGTTGAGGCGTCAGTTTAGTATAATCTACTGGTAATTTCATATGAGTTGTTTTAATTTAGTAGCCAGGACAGGAACTACCCCTGCAAGTGTATTGAAGCTTCACAGGCATACACAACCCTTTATGTTTACTTCTTGCGTTTCTTATATTTTAGCCACCTGGCTGACCTATCATATTACTATGACAAATGTTATTATCTATTTAATAGTATTCCTGCAGTAGAACCAAATACGTTGTTAGAACCATAAGGAGATTTTCCTTTCTGTGCCCATATTCTATCAGTTTCTGCTCTATACAATTCTAGTAACTTAGGTTGCGACATGATTTCTTTAGTTTTAGAATCATAATGTGCTGCTTCAAAATTACCTTTTGCAACTGCAACTTTTTGTAATGCTGCTTGTTCTGCTTGTATAGTTTTTGATTTTATAGTTGCAGTTTCTTGAATCACTTTGATTTTTCTGTTAATTGCCTCTCTATATGAGTCAGGAATTGACATTTTTAATATTGCAAGATTATTTAATGTAAATCCTTCTTTATCTAACAGTGTTGCTAAGTTTTTATTAACATTTGCTTCATAAATATTACCATGTTGTAACAAACTATCAGATGCAAAATTAACAGATTCATCTCTTAATGCTTTTCTAACTATAGTTCTTACTCTAGTTTCTATTAAATTAGGCATATCAACTCTGTATTTTATAAATAATTCAGCAGCTCTTTCTCTTTGTAACTGAAGATTTAAAGCAACATCTAATCCAAATGTGGCACCATCAGAAGAAGTAACATCAATATGTTCATCTGCAGGTGAATCTTCATTTAAATCTGCTGTCCAAACTTTGTGTTGAACATTTGTAGGATACATAAACACATCTTGTGTTGGTGGAAAATAAGTAATAAAACCTGATGATATTTGCACATTAGGTACACCTTTATCATTTCCAATTTGATCTACTATTAATGCAACTTCTGCAGAATCTGCTGTTGTACATGATGTGAAAGACATTGCTAACACTAACGCTAATACTACTAATACTTTTTTCATAACTTACTTTTGTTTTAATTTGTTTTTAATAATTTTAATAATCTGTTGTGTAATCGTGATAGTCCAGAAACCATACAATATTATTGTCAAGAAAAATACAAATGCTCCTACTATTAGGAAACCTGATGATGGTTTACTTATAACACGCAAAGATATTATCACCGCATTATATGCTAACGCAGTGATAATAAAAAATGCAATTAATAAAAACCAAATACTGTTTAAAAGTTTTTGTAACATTATAATGTAGTTGTTTCTCTGATTAATTTGTCTACTTTTTTGGAAACATATGCTATCAGATCATTAGGTAGACTCTCAATATTTGTCATCTGAATATGATAATCAAACATATCTGCAGAAGGAACCTCTGCTTCAATAGCAATCTGAATTACTTGAAATCCTAATGCTTGTGACATAGTAACTTTCTTTCTAGTGTCTTCGATAGCTTTTTGACCAGAATAATCATTTGCATAAGGCGCACCATCAGAAATCACAAATAACAACCCTGGATCAGCAGTTCTACTACGAACACGTTTTGCTACTGCATAAATAGCATCACCATCACGATTATTTGCTCTTGCTGTACAAGAACCTAGTGCGTAAGGATCCATGTTTGCACCTGGTTCACAATAGATTCTGATATTACAATTACCAGTACCACACGTTTCATCTGCAGTATGACCATAAATATACAACTGTACATCAGGTTGCTTTTTAAACACTTCATTAATGAACATAGCAGCTTGACGTGCTTTTTTGATTTTATCACCTCCCATGGAACCAGACTCGTCGATCAATACGCCAATAGTTACTTTATTAGTAGTAACTTGACCAAATCTTTCATAGATAGTTGGTACTTTTTGTATTGCTTCTGCAAGTTTATTAGTGTCTAGTCTACCTGAACGCATGGATTTCATAGAAAACTCATAGTCTTTAGATTTACGTCCAAATAACTTTGCAAGAACCTGTGCTTTTGTACTATTGATTTTCATCAAATCTTTAAGATACTGTGTTTTATTAGTATCAGATTTTGAAAACTTGATATTACCATCAGAAAGAGTTCCATCTTTTTCAAAGTTATGATTGGAAGTAGGAGTAGCTTTTACATCTTCCATGTCTTCTGTAAAGTCTTCAAAATCTTCTTTAAACTCAGAAGAATTATCACCATCTTTAGGATTCATCATAGATTGCATTAACTCTTTTGCAAAATCTTCCATTTCTTTCTTAGAAGGAGCAGGTGCTCCAGAAGGTGAACTACCTGGTTCATCACCTGGATTAGGACATGATGGATCACCTGGTTCTTCGTCTTCTTGTTCTTCTTTATCTTTCTTGTCTTTTTCTTTGATAAACTTATTAATTACACCAGAAAGATAAACAGCTTGTCTGTTACATTCATCAGAAGACGTAGGAAATCCATGTTTCTTCATGTAATTTTCAATCTGACCAAGAGGTTTGGCAAACTCATCTACTTCTTCTTCAGTAATATGCGCAGGATACCTGATAAACTTTGCTATAGTTTCAGTAAGTCTTTTAGCAGCATGTTCTGTAACATCAAGAGGTTCATAAGTTTCGTCGTACTTGTACTGTTTGAACTTTTGTACAAACTTAGAATAACCTGGAAATCTATCTGCTAGTTTTTTGTCAACACGTTCTGTATTCAACAGTGTATACATCAATTCATGCATAGTAACGTTGTCTGTTGTTCTTGCGTGCATGGTTCTTTGATACTCAGATTTAGTCTGCATAGTTGCAAGAGCTGCATTTTGAATAGCAGAACCATAAAAAGCATCTAACAACTTAGTATCGTGATTCATGTATACCCCATGTTCATCACGCAACATTGCCAATGGTACAGGAACTTTAACATCTCCATTTACAGGTTGTCTATTGATACTATGATCAAGTTTCATGCTCTTAGGAACACCAATAACTCTAAACATAGAACCAATCATTTTTGCTGCAGAACGCAAATTTTGATTATCTTTTACAAAATAAGAAGAATAACCTGTTCTACCAGAATCCCAGTCAAGTAGTTTTTTACTTGGATCATAAAAAGAAAACGCATCTTCTTCTTTTCTCTTCCACCAGTCTTTTTTGAATTTTAAACTCATAATCCTTTTTCTTTTTTATAGATTTCTAATAGTTCTTGTGTAGTTATTTTTGTTGGAAATTTGTAAGCATTTACATTTACCCAATCGTTAAATCCAATAGCAAATTCATCTGCTATAACTGCACATTCAATAGCATCATAATTTTTTATTTGCCAACTTTTTTGGTCTGTATATTCTTCAAACTTTTCTTTTAGTGTCATGATTTCTTGTGTAAGTTATCAATTATTTTTTCCACAATCTGTTTTTTTTTTGCGCAAAACTCTCCAATATTCCAATTATGTCTGTTCCACATCTTTTTAATATTTATTGGAGCATCTTTTGCTGATAGTAATCCATTTTTGAATTTTGCAACAATCGTATGTTTAAATGTTTTACTCATAAAAATGTTATTAATGTATGATACATCCAACACTAAGCAGTAAAAAAACCAATTAGTGAAGGATATACCACACAAAGATTGCACGATCCTATTAAAATGCAGCAATAATTGATAGAACTTTACTACGCTCTGATGTACCTATACTATCTTCGAAAAGTGGCATGATAACACTCTGAATAGCGTTACTAAGGTCAAAACCATCTACTACTAGTCTTGCAGTTTGTAATGTATGACGAACTGATACAGGAGTGGATAATTCTTGTTCTTTATATTGTTTTCTAATCTCATTAGAAACTTTTACAATTGCTTGTGCTGCTTTTTCTTCAACACCTGTACGAATCATAAGAATGTTAATTTCATCTTCTTCGTTAGGATAAGAAAGTTCTACAGGAAAGAATCTGTCTAGCAATGCTCTATCTATTGCATTGGTACCTGAATACTCAGAACCAAGGTTGGCAGTTGCAAAGAAAACAGTTTCAGGATTAACCTGAACTTGTCTATCGCATTCTTCACACGCAACATCTACTGGTAAATATCTTCTGCTATCCAAACAAGGAAACAAGATATTATTTGCCGATATTGGACTTCTGTTTAACTCGTCAAGAAGTACAATACCCCCTGATTTAATATGACCAACAAATGGTGCAAACTCGAACTCTGAGTGACCTGACTTGCCAATTCTATGCACGCCTAGTAATGCAGACTGTGCATCTTGTACAGTACCCATGTCTTGAATGTACAATGGTTTTGCCATTGCTTTTGCAAGGTGATTTAATAACTCTGTTTTACCTGCGTAATGTTATCGTAGTGGCTCTTTATCCTCTACTTCTCATACTTTACCATTGTATGAGGTCAGACTATATCATCAACTTTTTACTCACTCAGAGAAAAGTTGTTGGGCGCTCGTGTCAGCTTCATCACCGTTCTGGTGGTATGCTATTAGTCGTTGAACCTTCTACACATTCCTGTGTAGCTTGGCTGCTGATTGTCCTTTCATCAATTGATGTTGGAGGAGTTCCAGCAATTCACCCAATTTATCCTGGACCAGGTATAAATTTGTAATTTCCTATTATTACTACTGAAGATTTTTGTTTGCGATTGGAATACAAGTGTCTTGGAATAGAAAGATTTTTTAACAATTCTGAAATACCTAAATGTTGGGTTTTTTCTCCTGTTTCAAGATTTTCAAGAATTATGATTTTTCTTTTTTTAAAAGATTCATATTTTGCTTTCTTTTTGTACTCAAACTTAGAAATAATTTTTTCTGAATCTGAATATTTTATTTGAAAACCTTTTATTTGTCTTCTCCCATGACCACCAAATGCTATTCTGGTTACTTGTCTTGTATGAACATTTAGTTTTTTTGCAAATTCTGTTGCTGATGCATATGATTCAATAAAGTTACCTTCTAAATCATATACTTCAATTGCTTTAGCACAAGAGTTAAGATTTGTTTTGTAGAATTGTTTAAGAGAACTTGAAATTTTCTCTTTTGTTTCTTTTTCTACAATTTGATTTAATCCTCCAATACCTTTGTCGTTTGCGTTTACTAAGTTTTTTGAAATACAATGTTTATTAATCAAACATTTTTCAACAATATGTGATTCTTTCCAACCATTTACTTTAGTAAGTAATTTGATTTCAGGTTCAATGTTATTGTTCAATAATGATTTAATCCAATTGTTTTTGTGTGAACTTTTTTTACCAGGATAATATACAGATTCGTATTTTGCTTTGGAAATATGTTCAATCAATCGATGTTTCAAAACTTTTTTTGTTGTTCTTCCAATGTATCTTACTTTACAATCACGAGGATCGTATAATACATAAATCTTAACTTCAGTTGTTTTCATGTGTATATGTTATTTACATAACAAATATACACAAGTAATAGGTCTTATACAAATTTTTAGTTAGTTAATCCAGTTGGTCCCATAAGCAAAGTATTTTCTCCTCTCAACACATTTCTCACAAGTAAATACCAGATATCTGGTTCAACGTGAAAACCACACTCTGCTTTTGTAGGTACAGGATAATTTGCAGCAATTGTGCGTTTTAAGTTTGTTCCAGCAGGAAGAGCTTCACCTACAACTGGCATAGCAAACTTGGCATCCCAGTCAAATGTATAACCATATGGTTCATACTTGGCAGCCATTTCTTTTGCTTTATCTACACCAAATTCTGTATGATCAATCATATAATCAATCAAGAAATCAACAAATGGTGTAGAACTTGGTCCACTTAGTGGATATACGTCATCTACATAATACATCGCAGTGATGTTTTCTTTACGAATATGTAAATGGTCTTCTTCTGGAAAATCATATCCATCAGTACAGAATACAGTTCCTAGTGGAAATTTCAAAATATCACTGATAGGTGCAGTAATTTTGATATCTTTCACACTAATTGGTAATGTTTTCTCAAAAGATTGACCAGGTAATGTTTCAATTAAGAAGGAAGTACCTTCTAAAACAGCGTTAAATAGGATCATTGTGTAATAATTAAAGTGTTTGTAAATAAGTTATTTTAAGCTCGTAATAAATCCACCACAGGATTCTAAAAAAGAGTGAAATCTTTTTAAATCGTCAAGTTTTAAACTGCATTCTGGATGATACTCTACTACATCAGTACCAATTTTTGGTAACATTACAAAAAATGTTGGCGTAAGTGTGTTCAACGCTTCGATAATGTCAATGTTACTTATAGGCGTATTATCAAAAGTGTACCAGTTTCCTGTTTTCATATAAATTCTATCATACTCGTATGATTCTAAGAAATTTATATGTCTTGATAAATGTTTTGCAAGTAATTCGCAATCATCTGCTTCTTCAACACCATTTACAACACTATCAATGTTTATTTGTTTGATAACATTGATTTGATTGAGAAGTGTTGATAGTAATGTCCAATCATTGTCTGGCATTGTAAAATACGCACCAGGTAAAGAACGCACCATGTCGTTCATATTTGTCATATAACTACCAAACTGTTCTGTAGTAGCGTTGTTTGGTAGTTGTGGCATCAGTGTGTCACCTGTCTGTGGATACAATCCTATTAAATCTACTGACATAAGCAAGATTTTTATTTGAAGTCATTGATGTCAAAATCATTAAGATCTTCCATATCTTTTTTAAGATCATCATTTATTTCATCAAAAGGATTTTTCAATCCTGTAATTTCATTCTTGATTTTACGCATTTCATCAAAATCACCACGTGCAATTGCTGCATCCATGCGTGACTTTATATCACGTATTTTTTCAGCAAGAGGTTTTGGTAAAGTACTTGTCATTTCTTCAAATTGTTTTGAGTCAGTAAATTTTGTATCCCCATAATCATCAGGACTCTTCATTTTATCACATGTGTTTTTTTTGATTTTTTCTAACTTTTCTATCAAATATATACACATACCTATTAATTCTAATGGTTTTGCATTTACCATTGTCATTGTTGCCTCTGGAAAACCATTTTCATCTTGTTCAACACCAAGTATCAAATGACTTGTGTACTTGTCTAAACTTTTATTAATGTTGAGTTGTATATCTTTAAGTTCTGTTATTGCAAATTTCTTTTTCATGTTATTTACTATTTAAAAGTTTCTGCTAGTTTTTTAATTGAATCATCACATTCTATGATAATATCTACAATTGGTTTTAGTTTATTTACTACTTCGCACAATGTTATATAGTACTCAGTTGTTTTAAACTTTTCAACATGTTCTTTTGGAACTTCTTTGATTGCATTTGCAATACCCATAGGAGTTTCTACTTGTTTCATGGCAACATTCTTATCAAGATTCTTGTTAAGTGTTGTCAGATAGTTGTCTAATCTATAATACACTAGTACTAGTTCTTTGTTGTCTAGTCCTGCGTATTTGTCTACAGTTTCTAATTGATTGTTCATTACAGTGTTACAGTTTCAGGTGATAAGTTATAAAAATTTCTTGGTAAAAGTTTACGTTTCATAAACTCGTTAATTACTTCACGCGTGGTGATACCTAATTTTTTCAAAGTTGCACTTTTGGGTAACTCTATTAACCAATCATAATCTTTTTCACCTATGTTTACGTGAGAAAAAATAGAGTTAATAAGATTAGTTTCATTCTTGTACAATTTCTTTGCTTTCATCACATGCAATGCTCTATTTGCTTTGTTGTAATCATTTACAATTCTGCTAATAGATACAGGTGATAACGCACTTAATTGTTCTGGACTATATTCATTGAGTCCATACATTAGTCTTCTATACATTCCACGTTGAACAAAATTCAAATGAACCTTGTCTGCAGTATCTTGTATATGCTGTGGTTTGTAATCTGACTTAGACGCATACGATTTTTCGTATTTTTCAATGGTGACTTTACCATTTTTGTCAATAGCAAATGTTCCTTGTGCATTTGCTGTAATTGAGGTTGGATTTAATTGCTTCATTTTTGAAGATTTTAGTGTGTTCGACATAAAAAGTTTAAACTAATCAGATTTAACTCTGAGTATTTGTCAAAAAAGTGTCTACAATTATCTGCAGACACTATGCGTATTTATTATTTGTTTTGCTTATAAACCACTTGTTCTAAGTCAAAAAAATGTGAAATAATCTTTAGTATTAGGAAATTTAACATGGTAAATGGTGACAATAAAAACATGACCACATCAATTATAAGAATGTGGTTGTTAGTTTTTAAAGAATCATGCATCATAAAAAGTCCAATTACATAAGCAGTTGTAATATAAAATAATACCATGTTATTAGTTTTTAAAGATGTATTTTTGAGGAAAGAATATTTGTAAATCATCTAACACATTGTGTTCTTTTGCAAGTACACCAATATCAGTTACAGAATCACCATTAATAAAACAGACCATTCCTTCTGTGTTTTTACCGATACCAATTACTTTTGGTGATTTTAATTTTACAATCCATTCTTTTTGCGTGTATTCATCTGGAATATGTTCCAATCTATAAAGTTCTTCTTCACGCATTTGCATAAATAACTCACTACTCTTTCCTATCGTTTGCATATTTATTTATTTTAGTAATATCTGATTTAACCATAAAGTTCTGAATAATCATCACATTCTTTTTCAATTGTGATTTTGGTGTTATAAAAAAAGTCACTTAAAATACGTTTATCCATGTCAATATCAAAAGTCAATGGTTTACCAAAAAACTCAAGGTCCATTTTACTAACAATTTCATCAGTATCAGAATCTATAATAGATCCACTTAACTGTTCTTGATTGTATTCAATAATCAGGTTTTGCAACGTGTGATTGTCAATATCTACAGGTTTATCTAGGTAATAACATTTCTGTATGATATTACCTAGACTAATGATTTCAAATAAATTTGCATCCATTACTAAAAAGAAAATTTAGATTGTAAACTTGCAGTATCTTCTTGTAAGATTCTGAAATCATCTTCCATTTTACGCATGTCTTGTTCGCGTAATTCTGACAATCTTTTACCAATACATAACACAATATTGTTCTGAGTTTTAGTATCAAAGTCACGTCGTAACAAAAACACCATTTTATCAATATATTCACTCTCAACTTCTGGTTCAGGTGATAGTAACAAGAACATTTTTGTTCTCAAATTACTCCAAATAGAATTTACTTTTTTCATTTTATTTAAATTAAGTGTTTTATCGCAATATTACGATAGAATTGTTTACAAAAAGATCCTGTTTTTTGTATCCATTAGTATCGATACGTGTATTTACGCATCTGTTGTTTTTCCAGTAACGTTTAGTTCTTGAACAGTGAGACCTACAAGAGGTTAACAAAAATACAGCAAGAGCTGCTATAACACCTGCAATTAATATTCTGTTTTTCATTATGATTTATGATTTTTATGTACTTTTTTAGCGATTCCTGTCATAGATGCACTATCAATAAAATAGGCATCAATCAAATCTTTTATGTTATTCATCTCCCATAAAGGAACTTGTGAAACAGATTTGATATAATTATCATATGTTTCATAAAGTTTAATGGTATCATCTTCTTTAACATCAAAATAAATATCAAAGAATTTACTTTCTAACTTTTTAAATTGTTGTAAAAAGTTATTTACAAAGTTTTTGAAAACTCCTGTAAACCAATTGTTTGCATTCATGTCTACTATGTAGTTTTGTAGCAACTGTGCAGCTATTGCTGTGTGCAATACTTTTAAATCTCTAGGTATCATAGTTCTACAAGTGTTACTTCTATAATTTCTAAATCATCAGTATTATTATAATGTGTACCATCAATTTTATAACCTGATCTACAATAAGTAAGATTATGTATCATTGTTTTTGCAGCACCTATATTTCTATAAGTAGAACAAACATTTATTTCTACTGATTTAAGTCTACCATTATCTACTTTAGAAATAAAAGCACCTGTTTTTGTGTTTTTTATTGCAAACATATTTTTAAATGTTAAATGCTTCTTTAATAATATATTCTTTATATTCTTCTAATAATAATATTATGTCAGACATTGTAAGTTCAACAACTTTTGGTGTTATTTCTCTAACATGTTCATAAATAACTTTACCTGTTAAAGTCATAACATCTTCTGTTAAATAATAAACAGTTTTTTCGTTAGTTATAATTTTTGCAATTATGTTACATTCTGTTGTTTTATTAAAAGAAGAATTTAATGCACATTCCATTTCTTTACTTTTTGATAAATTAATAACTGGAAGTTCATTGTTTAATGGATCATGTGCAAATAAACTTGGAGAATAATCTTTATACACATCATATATACCATTTGCTGTATAACTAATTGATTCTCCTTTACAATCATCAAACTCAACTTCTATAGGATACTGATCTTCAGGATTTTTATTAACAGAAACTACTTTACCTTTTCCAAATTCAGATGACCAAACTGTTTGTCTTTTTTTAAATATTGTTTTCATTTTTTTAATTTTTAAGTTATTTTTTAATTTTTTGTGTAAATGTGTGTAATAGTTTAAAACATTTTGATGAAAAATTACAAGCATGCCTGTTGTTTTCAACATGTACAGAATACTCAGGTTCTTGTCTTAGAATACTTAATCCATTTTCATCTTCATCATACATTAGTCTAGACCTGTTAATCCATGTAATTGAACCAATAGGCATTCTATGTGATTCATCTTTGCTGTTAGATACTGATTCATTAGTCCAACGAAGAGGTTTTATAACTTCTAAAAATACTACATCAGCTTTTTCAGGTATAGGACTATATTTATAACTCATGATTATTTATTTATTAGTTATCAGGTTTGTGAGAAAATATAGTATAGCTGTCATCATAAAATTATCATCATGATGACAGTTTATACCATAGTAATTGTGTTGTTAGTAATTAATGTTAAAATACCAACAAAAAAACTGTACTGTCTTTCCAGTAGTCACCCTTATACAAATTTGCTGCTTTATTATGAGAACTTGCTATACACATCTGCAACAGTGACACGATCATTTGTACGACCTACATTTCAGGGTTAAAAAGGATTCTTATAACATGTATAGCGTTTATTATTGTTTATTTTGTAGTTTTAATACAGCATTGACAAGTTGTTTTTCTGCGTTATTAACTCCATTTTCATCAATCCATGTCATTGCAACTTTATAACTAATAGTGTCTTTAAAAGAAATAACTATTTTATCTGCATGATTTGCAAGTTTACCTTCAGTAGGTTTTAAACCAAGATCATGAAGTGTACATAAATTTTTATCATCAAGAAATGCACAACCATTTTTATCCATACGTGGTTGTATCATTTCTACAATAGAGTCATGTTCACCTGATATAAGACCAGTACCCCATAAAGTAAATGCAAGTTTATCACCATGTCCAGCAATGATAATATTTAGTATATCTTCTGGTGTACCTAAACATGGACATGTTTTACACATTTTTTGACAAGTTGGACAAGAACAGGCGTTTTCTGTATGTATGTTGATATTATTCTTCAAGAACATGTTCTTCATTCCAGTCATCTTCTTCATTATCGTCTTTTTCTGGAAACGCAGCGTTCCATTCTATAGGTACAATACCTGATATAATAAACTCTCTATCATCAGCAGATAAGTGAGACATTACATCTTGTATATATGCACCTGCTTGCCATTTGTCAATTTGTTCTTGAGTTACGTCAAGATCTAAGGTACGTGTTGTACCTGAAAGTGAGGATGTTCTTGTTATTTTCATAATTATTGATTTACAGGTCCAATATAAATACAACCAGCGTCGATATGCTCAACTATAACATGAGAACCAACAGTAGGTATAGATTCTTCATCATCATTCCAGACAATGTGTACACATTCATCTTCAAAGTCATTTCCAACGCAATTTTCTGCAATGAAATTTTCATGCTTATCATGCTGATGTGCCAGCAATATAATAAGAAATGCAATAATAGCAAATAACAAGGGATAATAATTCTTTTTCATAATAATTTTTAAATTAGTTTGTAGTTTACACTTGACAAAAAAACGGTGGGTAATACAAACCATGAAGAAACATATAGTAATAAACAATATAGAGAATAGATATATAAGAGTATGTAATATATCATGTTCTAGTGTTTGTTATACTGTAAGTACTTGTGTTTGTTGGTCATAGCGATATAGTGCCAAATTTTTTGTGTTTTTGAGAGTGATTTTGAAGTACAATAATGTGAGAGGAGTGGTTTTCACACCTTTTACCAACCCCTCTTCAACACTATTTGCACAAACCACTGTATTGTTATTGTGTTGATACACAAGTGTTTAGAAATACTTAGTCTCCATTCTGTATATATAGAGTATAAGACATTACATCTATACTCTATATGTATACAGAAGAGACATCAGTTACTATAGAATTGCTTCTTTAGTAGCGTTTGCATTAGTAGCAGTTGCTTTAACTATCACATTATCGTGTTGAATCAACACATCTTGGTCTTGTCCACTACCATCATAGTTAGAAAAACGCAAGATTCTTTCACCGCCAAGTGTAAGTTCATCACCATCAGTACCTGCACGCTTGATAAAGCTTGCGATACTTGTTTCGTAGTCAACGTTTTTGTTCAACGTTTCTGCAATACTATCAGGTAATTGTGACTCAAGATATTCTTTGATCACAATCTTACCCGCCAACTGCAAAGACTTATTTGCATTGACAAATGAAGTAAGCAATTCAACCTTTGCGCGTAGTATACACACGCGTTTTTGCTCGCGAATCCATCCATTACTGGCAATAGAGATTGCTGTTTGTTCCAACTGAATATAACCAAATTCAGGATTGTTTTTGTAACCTGATATAAGGTTACTGGTCTTTGCATTAGCTACGATTCTTACTGTAGACATAGAGA
>Ga0315294_10004231_pt1 | contig 15625 bp, 14 predicted proteins | sample YL17G13_40_MG_FD_203626 | JGI IMG/M metagenome (GOLD analysis project Ga0315294, IMG submission 203626) | Sediment microbial communities from Yellowstone Lake, YNP, Wyoming, USA - YL17G13_40 | ecosystem: Environmental > Aquatic > Freshwater > Lake > Sediment | place: USA: Wyoming | collected... | reverse complement strand
GGAAGACTTGCCATTTAAATAGCATTTAAGCATTTTCCTTCACGAACTTCCTGAACTTATTACATTCTTTAGTCAAGCTACATTTTTTGCAGGAAGACTTGCCATTTAAATAGCATTTAAGCATTTTCCTTCACGAACTTCCTGAACTTATTACATTCTTTAGTCAAGTTACATTTTTTGCAGGAAGACTTGCCATTTAAATAGCATTTAAGCATTTTCCTTCACGAACTTCCTGAACTTATTACATTCTTTAGTCAAGCTACATTTTTTGCAGGAAGACTTGCCATTTAAATAGCATTTAAGCATTTTTCCGATGTCCGAAGCCGGATTTACTTTTCTTGGTTTCATATTCTGCTTTACAAATCTTCGAAACTTAAGCTGTCCGAATCTCGCTCCAGTTTCGTTTAAATATGCAAGGCGGTTTTGAGTATTTGCACAGCATCCACCCTACGCAAACTGAGATAACCAGCAATGATGAAAACTTCGCGCGGCATATCCATTGTCGTAAGTTGTATCGCTAAGGTCTTGTTGTACTTATTGAAGTACGTTGCCAATACATCCGGGTCTTTCTTGGCATGATAGTATTCACTACCTAGTGTTTTAGGGGTCATGATATCATCTTGGTGTAAATCATTCCATTCTTTGGATATACGTATCAAGTCTTTGCGTTTACCAAGGACGCTGCGTTCTGCTACAAAAATAACCAAGGCAAGACGTCTTTCAAAGCACTTTGGATAGCGGCCACGGCGAATCTTAGCAGCTCCCCCGCCACGTATACCCTTGCTAGCATCATCTTTGATTATCTCTATAGCGAGATAGTATTCATAGTCTACAACGTCTACATCTGAACCATGTGATAGCTGCAGGTGTCTTCTTGCACGATCTTTCACATATGAGGGTATCGGGATACCTTCCCTGAACGCCTCAAACTGCCTCTCTACAGCCCTCAGTTTTTTTTCTAAATCTTCTGGCATTTCAATTCGTTACTGTAATTACAGCAATATATCACATGCTATTCTGTCGTGGCAAGGAAAAGGAGGTGCAAACCAATGACTTCAAAAGACATCGTAGAGCCCCTGGTTTATAACGTCCCAACGGTTGGCAAACTATTACATATCTCCAGAGCCACAGCATATTCCTTATGTGCAAGGAACGTTATACCCACTATACGCCTCGGTAGGCGATTAGTTGTATCTAAAGCTGCTCTAGACCAGATGTTGTCAACTTCAGTAAATAAGAATAAGAGATGAAACATGATGGAAAAACCACGTAATTTTGACGATGTACTATCGAAAATACCCGGAGCTAAGCAGAGTGGTGAAGACTGGGCTGCACCATGTCCATTGCCAGGGCATAAAACCCCTTCAGGGCACCTTACTTTAAAGGATGCTGGAAATAAGGCTCTTGTCAGTTGCTGGGGAGGGAGGCATTCGTATCAGGATATATGTCGCTGGTTAGACTTTTCTTCTCTTGTGTATTCCAAGAAAAGTAATGGGAAGCACAGAGTCAACGGGAAAGCCCGTTACAGCGTTAAACCCCCAGACAATTGTAAAAAGAAAACAGTAACACCATATCCGTCGCAAGGTGTCACGGTTGAAGTACTTGCGGCTGCAAAACGCCTACCAACCGACTTTCTGAAATCCTTGGGTGTTAGTGATTTCAGATATTGCGGTCAGCACACAGTGCGCATTCCCTATTATGACGAAACTGGAACTGAGGCAGGAATACGGTTTCGCCTATCGTTAATGGCTGGAGATGGAGAGCGGTTCAAGTGGCGCAAGGGCGATCACGCTATGCCCTACGGACTCCAGAAGATTAAGGATATCCGCAAATCAGGGTGGGTACTAATAGTCGAAGGCGAGAGTGATTGTTGGACGTGCTGGCATTACGGCATCCCTGCACTTGGAGCCCCGGGTAAAAGCATCTGGCCTATAACGTGGGCAGAATACCTTACGGGGCTTGAAGTATACGTATGGCAAGAGCCAGGTGCCCAGGATTTCCCTTTACGTATATTAGCAACCGCGCCAGAGCTGAAATACATTCCAGCACCAGACGGTATAAAAGACATCTCGGAAGCGCACATACAGGGGCTCGATGTCCCAGAGTGGCTTGAACGCTTGAAATCTGAAGCTCAATCTGCAAAAGCATTAAAAGAACAGACCGTCGATGCTCAAATAGAAGTAGCTTATGAGGCAGCGCGCCATGTAATACAGGCTGATGACCCTCTAGTGCTGGTAGCAGACGCGATAAAAGCACTGGGCTACGGCGGCGACCTCAAACCCGCGATGATTTCATATCTTGCCGTTACGTCGCGCCTGCTGGACATGAGGGTCGGTGCCATGCCCGTACACATATTATTGATTGGGCCGTCTTCTGCAGGAAAGAACTACACCATTAGTCGCGTCCTAAAATTACTCCCAGACGAGGCATATCACATCATTGACGCGGGCAGTCCACGAGTTCTGATATACGATGATGCCGAGTTACAGCACAGGGCACTAATATTTACAGAGGCCGATAGCCTGCCAGCCGGGGAGGATAATCCTGCGGCGAGTGCTACCAGGAACCTATTGCAGGATCACCACCTACACTATGCGGTGACCGTGCGTGACCTGGTTACTGGCAATTACACAGTTCGAGAAATAGACAAGCCTGGGCCAACGGTTTTAATAACGACGAGCACCAAGCCGCTAGGTACTCAATTAATGACGAGGCTGTTTGCCCTCGAAATATCGGATGATAAAACACAAATTGGCGCACGGCTAAGAACGCAAGCCGCTCTGGAAACCGACATCGTTGCACCTCCTGACCGTGGTCTTGTCGAATTCCAGAGATACCTCCAATTGAAAGCACCTATTAAGGTAGTCGTGCCTTTTGCAAAACCGTTAGGAGAAGCGATGACCGAAATGGCTATGGCTCCACGTATTCTCCGCGACTTTGCCCGCCTGATGTCGCTTATCAAGGCAACAGCGCTTGTCCGATATCATCACAGACAATGCGATAGCCAGGGTCAGGTTATCGCTACCCTGGCAGATTATCAGACAGTACGAGCATTGGTTAATGATATGTATATCGACAATAGCACTGGCGCAACACCTGAAGTCAGAAAGCTCGTTGAAGCTGTTAGCAAATTGCACAAAGCCCGCTCCCAGGGAGAAAAAATTACCGTTACTAAGCTAGCATTACACCTACACATCAGCAATATGGCAGCATCTAGACGGTCACGGCGGGCATTAAAGGAGGACTGGCTTATTAATAGGGAGTCACGCAAGGGTTATCCAGCAGACTTAGCACTGGGCGAGCCGATGCCCAAGGTTGAAGGACTTCCTACCGCAGAAGACATAGAAACTTACAGCTTTATCGATAGCACTTCATCTGTTACAGATTTCAGCTTTGCAAACGGAGACCATAACGCCATAACACCCTCTCCCGATAATAATACTGCCCCAGAAGAGAAGAGGGATGCTGTCTTAACGGAGGAGCAATGGAGAATGCTTTAGAGCTTGTTAAACGAGCACGACAGATGGGTGCTGAATTCAAGATAGATGATAAGGGGCAAATCTGGGTAAAGGGGCTTGAGCTATTACCACAGGAATTGCGGCGTGATCTACGCCAGCGCAAAGAAGACATATTTATATGCCTTGCTGGAGGAGTGATTTGGGAGACAGGCAATCTATCCCAGATTCGCTCTCTTCTTATGATTAGGGAAGCCGAGCTGGTGGTAGCAAATAAACAACTTACGGGCAACAGCCATTTCGACTGGCATACTAACAACAGGATCACAAATCTTGAGCTACAGATAGCCGACCTCAGAAGGTGGCTAGCTCAAGCTATGGAGAAAGAATAATGATAGTGAAGTGCCCAAATTGTGGCCAACCAGTAGCGGTTAAATTAGGTCGCAAACGACTGAACATCTCACTTAAAAAAGTTTCTGAGTCGCTACAGGCACACCGTAGCATAGCAGTGGCAGCGCAGGAGCTAGGGTGCAGCGAGGGATATATCTTCGGTGTGTTAAAAGCAAATGGCTTAAAGCTCAAGGATGTATTGGGAGAAAAACATTGTGGAAAGGAGGATACAAAATAATAAATACAGGCTACATCGTAAATAGGTATAGAAAGGAGGTAGCTCATGGTTGGCAATAAGGTTACTGAGACAAAAGAGGCAGCCTCTTCGCAAATGAAAAAGGATGTATTTGCGACAGCTCGTCAGACGATTGAGGCGCGGAAGGCCAATTTTACAGTAGAAGAATTTGCTGAACTGCTCCAGGCATATGAAGCCATGGAAGCGGAATACAAAAAGTGCTGCTGTAATGTTGAGTCTAGACAAAAATCAAAATTGAATAAAGATTAGCAGCTGCCGGGGGGCGGGGTAAGGGGTCACCCATATCCCCGCCCCCGAGGGAACCAACGCCGAATCATAATTGTACCTGAAATAGAAAAACGTAATTACGTTCTATTATTTTACTATCCTCTAATTTAGTAAAGTGGACATATTTTAGAATCTCGCTTACAATCGACGTCGCTCTAATTGAAGGGGGGATATTTATGAGAGGATCAATAAGACAGAAGAGTAAGAATAGCTGGCAGCTCCAGATTTACACCGGGCAGGGGCCGGATGGCAAGCCTAGCCGTCACTTCGAAACGGTGCAGGGCCGCAAGGGTGATGCGCAGAGGCGCTTAACCGAACTATTATCTTCCCTCGATAAAGGCGTTTACACCCCGCCGGGACGCCTTACAGTAGCAGATCACCTTCATCAATGGCTGGACGGCTATGTTAAGACTAACTGCTCTATCCGGACTTATGACGGCTATCAAAGCATTATAGAAAATCATTTAATTCCAGCTATAGGCCATATTCAATTAAAGAACCTTCATCCGCAAGTTATACAGGAATATTACAGCGAAGCATGTAAAACACTATCATCTCGCACTGTTAATCACCAGCATCGGGTATTATCCCAATCGATGAAATACGCCGTCCGTCAAGGTTATCTTGGGCGCAACCCTGCGGAGCTTGTTGACGCGCCCTCACCGCGCAAGAAAACCATGCGCACCTTGACCACATCTGAGGTTGAAGTCCTCTTGGCCATGGCAACAGATAACCCCTACTATCCCGTATTCTATACTGCATTAAATACAGGGCTGAGACAAGCTGAGCTATTAGGTTTACGATGGCGTGATATTGACCTTGAGGGCCTCTCAATATCAGTTACCCAAGTATTATTCAAACGCCGGGGAGTATGCCAGTTTAAAGAGCCTAAGACGACCCACAGCCGCCGCCGTGTTGCTATGACGCCGAAGTTGGCCTTATACCTGAGAGAATACAAAGCGGAGAGAGATTCCCTCAGTTGGCGCCTAGGGCAGCCGCCTTCACTTGATAGCCTCATTTTTTCCAATGTTGGAGGGACACCCATTGACCCCGGTGTAGTTTCTCATAACTTCCATAGACTAGCGAAGCGGGCCGGGCTGGAGGGCGTGCGCTTCCACGACCTGCGGCATACCTTTGCCAGTATCTTATTACAGCGCGGAGCCAAACCGAAGGTCATTTCTGAGGCATTGGGACATGCCAGCGTAGCCTTTACGATGGATGTTTATTCTCATATAATAGAGGGCATGCAAGAAGAGGCTATGGCGCTGTTGGATGAGGTTCTTCCGGCAGGGGTGTTTCAAAAAAATAACGCCAATTTAACGCCAACTTTTTGAGATTTAGCTTTAAGGGCCAGCGTAGCTCAGCGGTAGAGCAGCGGTTTCGTAAACCGCAGGCCGTCGGTTCAAATCCGACCGCTGGCTCCAGTTACGGAGGAATTAGTGAGCAAGCTTTTAGAAAAACTTGAGCAGATATCAAAAGGCAATGCCAAACCATTAGGCTTCGCAGCTGCAGCCGCCAAATCCAAGCTTGCGAATATGGTCATCATCGCCGCTGTGGACGACAACGATAAGGCGGCAGTAACCGCTGCCAAGGAATATGCAGATGCTATCCTGGTGAAGAGCCTCGCTGGCAAGAACACCGCATCGAAGAGCAACCTTCCATGGGGCGCCCCCGTAAGCGAAACAGATAAGCAACTCTCAGCTATAAAAGAGAGCGGCTGCGATTTCATATTGCTCAACACACAGAACTCGCCTATCGCCATGCTTCAAGAAGAAAAACTTTGCCGCATAATCGAGATCGATCCCGCAATGCCCGACGGCCTGATAAGAGCCACAAATCAACTGCTGGTAGATATCGCACTCATAGCGGGAGATACATCTATCTCGATGAAACGATTGATCACCTGCCAGCACATAGCGAACCTGGTCGGCAAGTATTTACTATTACGCATCCCGCTAGAGACATCGAAGGAAGACCTCAGAGAGATATGGGAGACAGGTATAACTGGAATTGTGGTTCCAATTACAGGCGATGCTAAGAAAGAACTTGCAACACTGCGACAATCTGTCGATGCCCTGCCTGCCTCACGAAGAAAACGAATCTCGAAAACCAGCGTTACCATCCCACACATCGCACCTGCCGAGCCGGTCGAAGACGAAAAGCCGGACGAGGACGAATAAAACAGCCTGCCATTGAACCCCTTAAAAAGAGGTGCAGCAGACTTCCTGTTTCGTCATTGCGAGCGAAGCAAAGCAATCTTTCACTCCGTCCTACCACATGAACGACGAGATTGCCGCGTCATCCTTCCAGCGTTGGAAGGACTCCTCACAATGACAAGCGTGTAGAGAGGTGTTTTCCCAGTACTGGAAAAATCGGGAGCTCTGTATACCCGTCTTTCCCATAAAACCATAACAGGGAAGTCCAGAGGGCTCCCCCTCTGGCAGGGGAATTGGGGGTGTCCCCCAATTTTCAAAGTCACCCAAAGTATGGGGGACTGATAGGGGGTTTGGATGACGTTTCCCCCATGACTGGGGGATAACAGGGGGTTGACGAGACTCCGATCACTGCAAACGTCTCAGTTTCGGTATCATCAGCATAATCACAACCGCGAACAAAGCGATGATTGCACCACCAATACCTATAGCCAGCGAAGCATCCTTGGCATCAGCAACGTAGCTTAAAGGCAGCGTCCCCAGCGACATGAAGGACAGCGTTATAACATACACTCCCATGACCCTACCCAACATCGTAGACGGGACTATGATTTGCATCAGTGTATTGTTCAGCGCAAAGTAACCGGCGCTGACGCCACCGACGGCTACGAGAAAGACCAGTGCTAAATAATAATTGCCGGAGATGGCGAATAATATGAGACTGACCCCGAAGAAAAACGCCAGCGTCATCGCGGCAGCGCCCTTTCTCTTGAAATCGCCGAGCGACGCGACCAGGAGGGACACGACTAATGCGCCTAATGCCGGAGCGCTGAGGAGAAAACCGTACCCTGCTTCGCCGACGTCAAAGACCTTCTTGGCGAAGTCGGGCATGAGGTTCACATAAGGCAATCCGAACGTTATTACGATAAAAGCAACCGCCAGCAAAGAGCGTATCACAATATGGTGATGGATATACTTCAACCCTTCGATGAGATCCAGCAATATCGATGTTTGCGCCTTCTGCCTCACGCTATCTACCACAGGGAGCATTAAAAGCAAGACTGTCGATATGAAAAAGGCCGCCACGGTGATCCAGAACACCCCCTCCACATCGATGACGGGCAGCAGCAGAGCCCCGACGGAGCTTAAAAGCACGGAAAGGTTCCACCCTGTAGAGTTCAAAGCTACAGCATTCAGGTACTCCCGCTCTTGTACCAGCTCCGGTATGATAGCGAACCTTGCCGGAATATGGAATGCAAAGAGGATCCCGGTAAGTGTTGCTGCTGCGATCAGGTGCCATAGCTGAATATCCCCCGTAGCGATAAGAATAGCTATGACAAGAGTAATCAATCCATTGCCAATTTGCGTCCAGATAAGCAAGGTCCGCTTACTAACACGCTCCGCTATGGCCCCACCGTAGAGCGAGAGAAACAATATGGGCAAACCATAGGCAAATGCCACCCAGCCGACATCTCTCTGCGAATCGGTCATCTCGTATACCAGCCAGTTGCGCGCCACCACTTGCAGGTTTATCGCCGTGAACGAGATGAACATCCCCAGCCAGAACCAGCGGTAATGCGGATTCTTCAGCGAGGTAAAGGTGGTTACTTTATTGTTTGCGCTACCAGATTCGTTATCCACAGACAATGCATTCTAATCTAATATCGTCCAAAGCAGAATATCGTTGCCGGCAACTTGTGTCAAGCTGTCGTTCTTGACATACAACACCTCTGTCACTAGAATGCAGCTATGCTTGAACCTAGAGAATACCTCGTGTCATTCTGAAGGAGCGTAGCGACTGAAGAATCTAGGAGTTCCCCATCTTTTTAAAGCCCCCGTAGGGGCGAGCTCCTATGCTCGCCCTATCTCAAAAGTTATGGGGAGGGAGTTGATTATTTTATAGAGTGTCATCCTGAGGAAGCCAAGCGACCGAAGGATCTCGACGAGATTCTTCACTAAGTTCAGCATGGCAGGAGGTGTCCTTCCACGGAAGGACCAGGGTCTCAGGGGTGTCCCAATCTTCTTAGAAAAGAATCGTTAATCGGAATCGGGAAGTCCATAGGGAGCACCCTCTGGCGGGGGATATGGGGGTGTCCCCCAACTTTTACGCCATCCAAAGCACGGAGGCAGCAGGAGTTGGATACTATTCGACCTCCCGTGCTGTAGAGGTGCAGAGAAATCTCCTGCCGGTCCTTCCGCGGAAGGATTAGGGGTGTCCCCTATTTTTAAAAATTCCCCCATGATTGGGGGATACAGGGGGTTCGGATAATCAATCGCCCGACCCACCGACAATTAATAAAGAGGTTCAGGAGATTTCTCTCCTGACAGGGTTATAGGGGCGTCCCCTATCCTTTTAAATTCCCCCAAGACTGGGGGATACAGGGGGTTGATAAAAGAGACTTCTATGAACAACACATTATTATTCGGAACCGGCGGAACACCGCACAGCTCCAAATCCGAAAGCACAGCGCATGGCATCGAGCGCATCGCCGAGCTGGGACTCGGCTGCATGGAGGTCGAGTTCGTATACGGCGCCAACATGAACCAGGCCATGGCGCGAAAGGTCGGCGAGATAGCTAAGACGCTCAACGTCAAGCTCAGCGCGCACGGCCCGTACTACATAAACCTGAACGCGCACGAAGAGGAAAAGATCGTCGCCAGCAAGAAGCGGCTGATGCAGACCGCACGCATCGCATCGGTGATAGGAGCACAGGACATCGTCTTTCACCCCGCCTTCTACCTCAAAGACCCGCCGGACGAGGTATACGCCAAGGTAAAGACAGAGCTCGAAGACACAATAAGAGCGATAAGGGAAGAAGACATCCAGGTCACCCTCAGGGCCGAGACGACGGGCAAGAAAAGCCAGTTCGGTAGTCTCGAAGAGCTGTTGAACCTGAGCACCGACATCGACGGCGTCGCCCCATGCATCGACTTCGCACATTTGCATGCACGAGAAGGTAAAGCGAATTCTTACGCGGAATTCAAATCGATCCTGAAGCAGATAGCAGCCAAGCTCGGACGCAACGCCCTGAACGACATGCACATCCACCTGTCGGGGATAAAATACAGCGGCAAAGGCGAGATCAGCCATCTGAACCTCAGCGAATCGGACATGAACTATATCGAGCTCTTCAAAGTATGGAAGGAATTCGATATCAAAGGATTAGTAATCTGCGAAAGCCCTAGCCTAGAGGGCGACGCGCTCATCATGCAGAAGGCTTACAACTCGCTGTAAAATCTAACGAAACCTCTAAAATAATTGCAGCACTCTTCTCGATGGAGTTTGGTGCCGTCCCGTAAGAGCTTGACCGAGCCTTCACAACCTACCCGATAGCTTCGATTTGCAGAAGAGGTGTCCTTCCGCGGAAGAACCGGGGTCTTTGGGGGTGTCCCCTAGCCTAAATTAAATATCCCCCAAGTCTGGGGGATGACAAGGGGTTGGAAAATATTCGACCGTACGTCCTATGGAGGTGCAGGATTCCTCCTGCCGGGGGTTTGGGGGTGTCCCCCATCCTAATAAAAATCCCCCAAGACTGGGGGATACAGGGGGTTGATCAGATCTTAATCAACGCTTTCCCTTGGGCTTGTTATGTACCTTTTCAGCGGCAATAATATCCATGACTTCAGCTACGGCATCTTCCACTTTATGATTCACTACTATATAATCGAACATCTCTGCCTGAGCCAGCTCTTCCTTTGCCGTAGCGATACGTCTGTTTAATTCGGCGGATGACTCGGTATTCCTTTTCCTCAAGCGGTTTTCCAACTCCTCTATTGAAGGCGGAGCTAGAAAGATTAATACGGCCTGCGGCATAACCTTTTTTATAGTCATAGCCCCCTGCACATCCACCTTCACCATTACATCATCACCTTGCTTCAACGCTCGTTCCACCTGATCCCGCGGCACCCCGTAATAGTTCCCGTATACCTCCGCCCACTCCAGGAGTGCCTTCTTTTTAATCATGCCCTCAAATTTGTCCCGTGAGACAAAATCATAGTGAACACCATTGGACTCCACCTCACGCTTAGGCCTGGTAGTGGTCGTCACGACAAAACGCATCGACCTTGGAAGTGATTTTACCCGCATCAGAACAGCATCCTTGCCTACCCCCGACGGGCCGGAGAGCACGAACAACAAAGGCCGCTTACTGACAGAAACTCCTGCTTTCAGAATTACTCTCCCCGGCTCACCGTCACTCTGCCGGCAATGGTCTCCGGAGCTATCGCCGCCAGCACTATATGGCCGCTATCCATTATTATCACTGCCTTTGTTTTTCTGCCGCTGGTGAGGTCCACGACCAAACCCTCCACCTTGCCCTCCTGCACCATCCGCTTCATAGGAGCCGAATTTGGATGCGCAATCGCAACGACCTTGTTTATAGCTATAACGTTGCCGAAGCCAACATGTACCAATTCTGCATTCATGACTTATCCTGCTGCCTAACCTTTCTCAATTTTCTATCCGGCAATCCTCTCGAGTTCCTCCCAGAAACCGGGATAAGAAACTGTCACTGACTCTGCATTATGTATTATCACTTCTCCCTGAGCCACCAGAGATGCGATGCCCAGTGTCATCGCAAGCCTGTGATCACCGTGGCTCTCGCAATCACCACCCTTGATAGAACCACTGCCATTTATTACCATGCCGTCAGATAATTCTTCTATATCAACACCGAGCTTGGATAACTCGGTCACTGTTGTACGGATTCTGTCTGATTCCTTTACCCGCAGCTCCTGGGCACCACGTATCACTGTAGTACCGGTAGCGAATGCACCTGCCAGGGCTATGAGAGGTATCTCATCGATTATACGCGGTATCATATTGCCTCTGATCCTTATGCCTATCAACTCACTTGTTTCAATCGAGACATCGGCGACTGGCTCGCCCCCCTCCTTGACAACACGATCCACCTTCAGCTTGGCCCCCATCTCAAGAAGGACATCGATTATCCCGGCCCTCGTCGGATTGATGCCCACATTTAAAATCCGCAGCTTGGCATCAGGATGTATGGCACCGGCAACAAGCCAGAAAGCCGCCGAGCTGATATCGCCCGGCACCGACACGTCAACAGGCGCATGTGGAGCGGAAGGAGTCAGTTCTATGGTTTTGTCATCACGGGTTATCTTTACGCCCAGCGCGCTGATCATGCGCTCAGTGTGATCCCTGGAAGCCGTAGGCTCTATAAGAGTGGTCTTCCCCTCGGCGAAAAGGCCGGCAATTAATACCGCCGACTTGATCTGGGCACTGGCAACCGGCAGCTTATATGTTATCCCCTTCAACCTGTGACCTTTTATCGCCAACGGCGGGAGCGAATCGTTTTTTCGTCCCCATATGTCCGCACCCATATGACGCAACGGGTGAATCAAGCGATCCATGGGACGCGAGCGCAAGGAATCGTCACCGGTGATAACCGAGAAGAACGGCTGAGCCGCCAGCAGCCCGCCGAGGAGGCGCATCGTCGTGCCGCTGTTGCCGGCATCAAGCACATTGTCGGGCGACCTGAACCCCTCAGGACCGACTCCGTTGACCGTGAAAACATCCCCCTGCCCGCTTATATTCACACCCAGCGCCCTCAGACAGGACATGGTCGAACGTACATCATCACCGGAGGCCAGGTTCTCTATGCGTGACTTTCCCTTGGCAATGCTGTTTAAAATAAGGGCGCGATGCGATATTGATTTGTCGCCAGGAGTCATGATATCCCCCCGCAGGCATTTGCGGCTCGTCAAACATTTATCCATTACACATCATTTCTGGCGCAGCCAGTCCTCTCTTGCATCTCTAGCCCGTATAAAGTGATCTTCAATTTTCTCATCGCCGTTACTTATCAAACGGCGCAACTCATTAAGATTACGGATATAGTTATCTATGGCTTCCAGGATAGGCTTTTTATTCGTGAGGCATATATCACGGCTCATTCCTGGATCTCCGGATGCTAACCGCGTAGTATCCCTGTAACCTGACGCAGCCAATTTCGCCATAGCGGACCAGTTAGCATCATTTGCAGTTGCATTTACAAGGGCTACAGATACCAGATGCGGGAGGTGGCTGATCCCTGCGACCAGTGTATCATGTTCCTGTGCATCTATATAAAATGGCCTGGCTCCTATCACCTTAACCATATCTTCCATCTTTTTCCGCGATTCAGCATTAAAGTTTTTCCCAGGGATTAAACAATATGTGCAACCGCGGAACAGTTTGACATCGGAAGCAGCTATGCCGGAGGCCTCTTTCCCGGCCATGGGATGCCCTCCTATAAAGCATGCCTTAGCAGGAAGGTATTCCCCAGCCCAGTTCATAACATCTACCTTCGTACTCGCAACATCGGTGACAATGGCACCTTTAGGGATATCTCTAGCTATATTGGTAAATACATCTTTTATAGTGAGTACCGGGGTTGCGATAACTATTATTTCCGCGCCTTTTATTGTCGATGGCAGATCGCTACCGCACCTGTCCACGGCCCCGCGTTCCAGGGCCAATGAGGCTACTTCAGTCTTCCTCGCATATCCTACCACCTCTGCACCGGATGCCCTCAAGGCTAATCCCATCGATCCGCCAATCAGTCCTAACCCGATTATCGCGACCCGCATTCGATTGCACCTCTCATCCCTTTTTGAGTTAGCACATTATAACATAGTCCTTTTAACTAATAGAAGGAAAAATCTCAGCAGTGTGCCATCATCAGAGGCGCATGATCACAATTCTCTCGCCCCTGGTTAATCTAGGGGCATACGCCATATGCACTCCCTTTTCTTCGCTTCCCCCTCTTTACAAAAGAGGGGGCCAGGGGGAGTTCGAGGTGTCCTTCCGCAGAAGGATGTTGGTGTCCCGTAGGGGCGATTAATTAATCGCCCCTACACGATGACCAAAATATTGGGGGATAACAATGGGTCGACCTCAACAATAATATACTTCTACAAAGAACCTCCGACCTTGGATTGCCCGATCAAGTCGGGCAATGACAGGTGTGAGGTGTCCCCTAGCCTAAATTAAAAGTCCCCCAAGTCTGGGGGATTACAGGGTGTTGGACTTTATTCGAGCATCCGTCATATAGAGTTGCAGGAGACTTTTCTCATGCCGGGGGTTTGGGGGTATCCACCAATTCTTAAAGTCACCCATTTCTGAGGGATTACAGGGGGTTGGACTTTATTCGAGCATCCGTCATGTAAAGGTGCAGGAGAATTTCTCCTGCCGGGGGTTTGGGGGTATCCACCAATTCTTAAAGTCACCCAAGTCTGGGGGATTACAGGGGGTTGAAAAAAATGTCATTCTGAAGGAGCCAGCCGACCGAAGAATCTCTGCCCGGGTCCTCACCCTCACCTTCACATCTCCCCCCAAGGAGATGTCATTGGAATAAGAAGTGCAGGAGACTTTTCTCCTGCCGGGGTTACAGGGGTGTCCCCTGATTTAACTGAAAGTCCCCCAAGTCTGGGGGATACAGGGGGTTGGATAATATATCGGCTATCTTGCCAGGGTTGACATTCTAAAATCTATACCTTACAATTTAGACCTCAGAAGAGCAATTTCCCAATTTCCCCGTTGTCTCTTTATATTTTAAATACCACGAGAAGGTAGTTCTTCTCTTTATATATATCTATATACCTAATACCTACCCTCTCACTGAAAGGAACCGAACTGATGACGAAGTATATCTTTGTGACTGGCGGTGTAGTTAGTTCAGTAGGGAAAGGTACCGCTGTCGCCTCAATCGGTAGAATTTTAAAGAGTCGCAATATTTCAGTATCAGTTCAAAAATTAGATCCTTATCTAAACGCCGAGGCTGGTTTGATCTCTCCGTATCAACACGGTGAAGTGTACCTGACACATGACGGTGCTGAGACAGACCTTGATCTGGGCCACTATGAAAGATTCATCGACACGGACCTGAATGCTTCGTCCAGCGTTTCGGCAGGACAAATCTACAGCGAACTAATAACCAAGGAACGACGGGGGGAGTTCCATGGTGGCACCATCCAGGTAATACCGCACCTTACCAACGAAATAAAAAACCGTTCCCGCAAAGTAGCTCAAGAAAGCGGTGCCGACGTAGTAATCGTCGAAGTAGGGGGCACGGTAGGAGACATCGAGGGGCTTCCTTTTCTTGAAGCCATACGCCAGATGAGGAGCGAGGTCGGTCGAAAGAATGTCCTTTATGTACATCTCACCCTCCTCCCCTACCTGCAATCCACGCTGGAGCTAAAGACGAAGCCAACGCAGCACAGCGTCAACGAACTCAGACGTATCGGTATTCAACCCGATGTTATCATTTTGCGAAGTGACCTGCCTATCACTGAGGACATCAGAGACAAAATCGCGCTGTTTTGCGACGTTGACCGCAAGGCCGTGATGCCCTTACCCACACTACCCGTGATCTATGAAACCCCTCTTATGCTGGAAGAAGCCGGACTGGGAGAACTTATCGTTGAAAGATTCGATTTGCCCAGGACCCCGGCCGACTTCAGCGAATGGAGAAATCTGGTAGAGCGGATGAAGGCACCCAAGGAATCGGTGACTATAGCCCTGGTCGGTCAATACGTGGAGCTGCGGGACGCATACATATCTATTAAAGAATCATTGCGTCATGCCGCGGTATTCAATAATCGCGATGTTAATATACAATGGATTCAGGCAGAGAGCCTGGAGAAAAATGGCGACGGTTTACTTCACTCTGCTCAGGGCATTATCGTTCCCGGCGGCGTAGGCCCCCGCGGAGTGGAAGGCATGATAATCGCCGCCCGCTATGCCAGGGAGCATAATATCCCTTACCTGGGATCATCTCTGGGAATGCATACCATGATTATCGAATTCGCCAGGCACATACTCGGCTCGCACACCCCGAATTCAACGGAGTTCGACCCGGGAACGGCGTATCCGGTGATCGACCATCTGCAGGAACGGCGTGATGCAACAGGATGTTCCCAGACGATCAAGCTGGGAGCGTTCCCATTAAATATTGTACCGGGAACCAAAGCCGCTTCCATATATAACCAAAACTCTGTGCAGGAGCGGTACCGCCAGAAATTCGAATTCAATACTAACTTCCGTGATACTTTTGAGAACGCAGGCATGGTTTTCAGCGGCCTGTCGCCAGATGGCCAGC
>Ga0315294_10004230_pt1 | contig 15629 bp, 13 predicted proteins | sample YL17G13_40_MG_FD_203626 | JGI IMG/M metagenome (GOLD analysis project Ga0315294, IMG submission 203626) | Sediment microbial communities from Yellowstone Lake, YNP, Wyoming, USA - YL17G13_40 | ecosystem: Environmental > Aquatic > Freshwater > Lake > Sediment | place: USA: Wyoming | collected... | reverse complement strand
GACTCCTCTGCCATTTAACATCTTTGGTTTTGCCATAAATACATTGTCGTCCTGTTCGAACGGCCTTATTAAATGATCAATAAAATCTTCGTTCACCTCTATATCGTTATTAAGCAGAATTACTATCTCTTGATCAACATCCCTGAGCACTTTATTGTATGAGCAGAGAATCAGATTCTCGCTTTGCTGTATAAGCTTTACTTCCGGAAAAGCACTTCGTACATAGGCGCTGCTTGCATCAACGCTTGCATTATCAACAACCGTAACAGTACACGCATGCCGACTGCAACCTGCTGAGCGAACTAGCGATGGCAAGCATCGTGCTAATAAATCTTTTCCATTATAATTTAATACAAGAATATTTACTCGCACCTTGTTTTAACTTTGTTTGATATTTTTGATATATAGTTTATTATGTTCAGCTTAAATTTTTTGCAGTGGCTAATATTAAGCGTATAGAAAAAATAAGCTGTTGTAATCAGCATAAGTGGTTCCAGCGGAAATCTATATTTGCGATCTGGGTATATAACCATATGCTCTAAAAACCAGAAGAGAAAACATAGCCCAAGAACTATCAACCCATTTTTGCTTGTTATGCTCAAGTTTTTCCATCTGACGCAAAGGATTATGCAGGCAAAAAGCGAAGAAAAGAAAATAATATAATAAAATACAAAAGCATACTCTTCCAAAAAGTCTCTTAGTCGTTGTGGAATAGGCCTTGCGGGATCAAAAGAGCCAGGATAAAATTGATACCAAATCGCCCAAATGCCGCCCTTGCGGTTAAAATTCATGAAATCAAGGAGCCGGCTTGTTCCCATTACTAAAAATTCACGGGGATGAGTCGTAATCCATCTGATCATTTCGCGGTTTGCGACCTGATGAATACGCCCTTCGTTCCCCGATGCGAAAGCTGCATCAAGTTCCGGTGAATGTCCCGGTTCTCCTACTTTGGGAATGTGCCCTCCCCCCTCAGGGCCAGCAAGTGAATTTACCTGAGCGTATATAAATACTCCTGTTGCTGTATAGAGAACAGGAACGCCCCAGGCCCTGTAGTTTCGTATCGCCCAAGGTAAATTAATAAGCTGCATTATAAGGGCAACTAAAACGAGCTTGATAATAGCCTTTTTCAGGGAACCCTTGATTAACCAATAGGATATACCTATAACCAAGGGCATAAAAATAGTCTGGGTGCGTATCATGGTAGCATAGCCAAAGATAAGCCCTAGCCAAAGCCAGTCCAGTTTTACCCGCCGGCCTTCTAATATCATTAGAAACAATAAAAGTCCACCGTACCATACCGGTAAAAAAAGATGTTCATCCGTTATAAGCTTAATGCTATAAATTGACATCGGATATATCGCAAACAAAAATGCCGCAACTAAAGCGATTATGGGTCCGAAAATCTTTTGCGCTATTTTAAAAAGCACTATAATAGTCACAACATAAAGCGCAAGATTAAGCGTCCAGGCAACTTTTAAGTTGATGCCAAAAATTTTATAACAAAGCCCGAGGAGCAGAGGATAACCAATAGGGCGTCTGCCTGAAGGCAGACCATTTTGGTCATGAAACCATGTACCGTGAGTTAGTTCAATGGCATGAACATTGATTAAGTCATTTTCAAGCATGTGTTTTGAATTCCAAGAAGTCTGGGGAACATGACTAGAATACAAAAGCCAAATAATGCGTAATGTAAGGCCGAGTACTATGATCGCCAACAAGGTAGATTTCGTTGAAAATGGCCATCTTACTCTTAACAAACACTTCCCAAGCATAATAGCAGTGACCAAAAGAAAAAAATAAGTCGTAAAAGGTCCAGTCTTGATATACTGATATAAATAATGAAATATCATCTTGACTCCTTAGGAATAGCCGCAATCAGCAGATACTTTGCGAGTCCGTTTCGGGAATAAAAATATTGAGTCTTTATAATGCTAAGCCCGGATTGACAAATATCAATATATCCTTCTCTATCACGCACATAATGCCCAGAATCCAAGTTGCAAAGAAGATTACTAATCATATGAAAACGAGCAAAAACAGGCTCTGAAAAAATAATTAGCCCGCGCACTATTCTTCCTAATTCTTGAACGCTTAATTTAGCCATATCATCAGGTAAATGGTGTAATAGCCCATAGCCCAAGGCCTTATCAAATGTTTTGGGACGAAACGGGGTTTGGGTTACATCAGACACTAAAAAACGGCAAAAATCTGATTCAGATATGCGTTTCTTTGCCTGCAATATTCTTCGAACATCTGTATCTATACCCGTATAATCGGCTCGTTTGCAGTATTGAGCAAATAAACCATAACCGCAACCCGCATCCAATATTTTTTCTCCAGGTTTAATAGCAAGGGCTTTTCTTATAGGTGCGGTCCGCAAACCAAACAAGCAAGCCTTTCTTAAAATTTCGTAAAAAAAATACGAATTTCTAATATCGATCATTTCGTTACCACCAGTACGGAGTTCCAAAAAAGATAGCGTAAAAAAGGAATGCATCTAAGGCATAAAGTATCGATGCGCTGGAGCTTTATAAAAAGTGATTTGTATTCATCCCCTACTTCTATAATACGTTTCCAATAACGAACTTTTGAAGGATGCCAGCCACGAATAAAGAAGAAATGTAAAAATATGAATAATGACAAGAACCAAAATTCTGTTTGTTTATGCGAAGAAAAATATGATGCAAAATGGTGTAGTCGCCTAAAGGAAATTGGTTTTTCATCCGCAGAGCGAACGCCTTTGGCCATAACACGATATATCTTAATGATGGGGTTGTAAGGTAAAGGCTCAATAAATGCTGCCCTGCCTGTGGGTTTTAATACCCTTCGAATTTCATTCGCGGCTGAAAATAGCTCAACATGATGGAGAACTCCGTTTCCAAAAATACAATCAAAATAATTGTCAGGATATGGCAAGCTTGCAACATCTGCCAATTTAAAATCTATAGCAACACCATATTTAGCAGATAATTCTGTAGCAACCGCAAGAAAATCTTCTGCAATATCACAAGCATATACCGAGGCGCCTTGCAATGCAAAATAAACCGAGGTTTCACCTGCTCCGCATCCGAGATCTAAGATACGTTTCCCCTTTATATCTCCAAAAGACATAAGCGCATAACGATTTTCTGGCGCAGTTGGAGATTCAAACGTTTCATTTACAAGAAGTTCATCGGTTTTGATGGAACGCGCCCATTTATTATGAAAATCTTTCTCTTTTTTAAGCTTTAATTCTGAGTTATTAAACATACATTAATCTTCTAGGCCTTCCATTGCCTGGATAATATACAAAGGTCTATTACGAGATTCGTCATAATTATAAGCGGTATAACTGCCCAAAATACCAAGCGTAATAAGTTGCACGCCTCCAAAAAAAAGAATACTTATCATTATAGAGGCCCATCCAGGAACTGTTGTTTTAAGTATAAGCGTTACATACAACGTATAAATAAACCCTCCCAGGCAACATAATAAAGTAAAAAAACCAATCCAAATTGATAAATAAAGCGGGAGAAAAGAAAAATGAGTGATACCACTCCACGCAAACTGTAACATTTTTAAAAACGAGTACTTTGTCTTTCCTGCAAAGCGAGCTTCTCGTTTAATCGAAATACCAACCTGCTTAAAGCCAACCCAGCTAATAAGGCCTCGAAGATAAGGCCTCTTTTCTTTTATATTCTTCAATGCATTAACTACCTGCTTTGACATAAGTCTAAAATCTCCGGCATCAAGAGGAATCTCGAAGTGGGCAATTCTCTTCATAAGACGATAATACAGGGCGGCGGTAAACTTTTTAAAAATGCTGTCTCCTTTGCGTTCAGATCGAAAAGTATAAACCACATCATATCCTTCACGCCATTTTTTTACCATATCCGCAATCGCTTCAGGCGGATCTTGCAAGTCAGCGTCCATTGTTATCACCGCGTCACCTGTTGCATGATCAATTCCGGCCTTAAGAGCTTGCTGATGCCCGAAGTTTCTTGATAGCGTGATAATATTGACTCTCCTGTCTTGATGACGAAGTTCGGCGAGTATTTCTGCAGATCGATCTACACTACCATCATTTACAAATAACCATTCGGTTGTAACTTGTAAAGAATCCACAATCAAACGTGTTTGCTGGTAAAGCTGCTTGATACACTCTTCTTCATTAAAAACTGGCACAACAATTGAAAGAAGCATATTATCTCCTTTTATATATCAATCCTTAAGCCTGTATTTAAGAATCGTAAATATGGCCATAAGCCCGTCTTTCCAGTTTATTTTTTTACCATGCTTGCTGCTCCTGGGATAATATGATATGGGTACCTCATATATTCCGTAGCCTAATTTGCAAACTTTGGCGGTTATCTCAGGACAGAACTCAAATTTTACACACTCTAATTTTATACTTTTTAGCAGGTCTGCTTTAAATGCCTTGTAGCATGTTGCTTCATCTGTTATCTTTACACCGTAAAGTATTCTTACCAAAAGATTCAAAATCTGTATGCATAAAAAATTCAAAAGGTATATATGGCCAACGCTGCATTCTCTGCCCCTAATCTTAGACCAAAACCAGTTCCAAACATAAAAAAAGATGTTTAGTTTTACAAATCTTGAGCCATAGACTACAGAAGCGCGGCCTTCTATTATAGGGGATGCGAGCTTTATATAATCCGCAGGATTATATTCTAAATCAGCATCTTGCATTATTACTATGTCTGCCTTAATATGTTCTAAGGCGGTTCTTATGGCAAAGCCCTTTCCGTGATTTTTTTCTAGAAATATTAGATTCATCTCTTTATCGTTGCTGAACTTACTGCGTAATATGTCTGCTGTACCGTCCGTAGAGCCGTCATCTACAATAACAATTTCTTTATCAAGCTCGGATGCCTTAATTTTGGAGATTATTTCTTCTATGGTGTTTTTTTCGTTATAGACAGGCACTATTACTGATACCTTCATATCTTTTGTCCTGAATTCTTGCTTAACTTCCAAAGGCTATAGGTAAATTTCTCCTCTTTATAAGAGAAGTTTATCTCTTTTATAACGATGACATTTTTCTCGCCGAATATGCTGCGGGGGTCTTCTGAACCAACATCTTTCCTGCCCGGCGTATAATCCTTCACAGATAATATATAACCAAACCCCTTCGATTTCACGAACCCAGCGATTTCGTCAGGAGTCCCGGCATGTTTTTTGTCGTAGCGGGTCTCCATCTTGAAGCAGAAACCGTCTGCTGCGTATCTGTCGATATAAAAAAGATGCGGGTCGGACAGGATGAATATCCTTGCATCTTTAGGCAGGTTATTATTGATATAGTCTGCCATTGCACAACTTTTTTCCCGGCGCATCAGGTAATCCTTCTGACCTTCTAAGCCGAAGGCAACGGCTGAATTATCCAGATTATGATAGACGGATAAAACTAAACTGAAGCAGAATATGATTACTATTGTAAGCTGTGCCGCTTTTCTAAGTATTATCTCTTTTGAGCAGGTCTCAAAATATAGGTAAGCAACTAATATGGACGCAAATATAAGAGTAGGATAAAGAAACCTTACATATTGATAGACTATAAACCACGACGCGTATAAAACTACTGCGATAAACATTATCTGCTTTACGAATTTAGAAGGCCTTCTTATGAATATAGCCATGGGAAGAAATATGAGGAATATGGGGCCTACGCTTTCTCCTCCGAATATATCGGGATAAAGCGTAATAAGCCATGGTATCTTTAGATATTGAATTATGCCCATGCCTATACCTGATGTCGTATGGTACCTTAAATACTCCTCTGGGTAGCCATGTCCACCAAAAAGATAACCTGCAAAAGGATATACCGGATTGCCTAAAATAATCCAGGACCTTAGGTACCATATGCCGCATGTTGCAAAAATTATTGTCAAGAAAACAGCCGCATGGACTAATACGCCTTTTATAAAGGGTTTTTCCTTTCCTGCATTAAATATATATAATATTAATATCACTGCAACAGCTGTGACTAAGACAATCTTTATGCCGAGTAGAAAACCACAGAAGAGCGCGCAAAGATAAAATAATACCATTTCCTTTCTCTGAAGCCAAAGGAAAACAAGGTAAAATGACACCGCAGTATAGAACACAACCGCAAGGTCTGTATAGGCGTATTTTGCGCTTGTAAATACTGCGGGCATGAGCCCGATTACCGAAGCTGCCAGAAGCGATGGGGTTCTTTGCCACTGTCTCCTGCAAAGAGAATATACCGCTACGATTGAAAGCAACCCGAATGTGAAATTAAATAATTTTGCAACCACCACCCCCTTCAGCAACAGGCCCAATGTAAACAGCATCTGTATCAGAAAGGGCCATAGCGATTCTCTTGTATAAGGTATATGCGTTATCTTATGCTGGAGGATAAATATCTTTGGGTCCTGCAGGTGATAAGACGCTGCATCAGTCCCAATAAGCGGTGTCATGGAACCTACGAGCGCAAAAGACCATACAAACAAAATGCAGAACAGCAGAAATAATTCAAAGTAGGAAAACTTCTCTTTCCTTATCCGGTTCAGCCAAACAGAAATGTCCTTAAAGACCTTTTTTATCTGCGTTACGGAAATTGCGCATAGGGCTATAAGCAAAACCAATATAACGCTTTTATAAAGAAAGCCGATCATTCCTACAAAAAGTATAATAAGAGCCAAAAGCCCTGCTCCTATCCCAAAGCCTATAAATAGCTTTTCCAGAAGATTGAACTCTATATGTTTAGCAAAAACGCTCAGCAGTCTCTGGCCAAAAATAAGTATTACAAAAAATAACGCTAAGAATACGAGAAGATTTAACATATCCTGCTTAGTCTTTCTTTCTGCATATCAAGGCCATATCGTCGGCTGTAAGCCACGGCAGGCAACTCTCGCAGAACCTACTAAGAACCAGCCCCGCAGCGTTTGCTCCGTCGTAGCTGGCTTTATCGCGAAAAGCAGCTGAAAAACTTATTACGCTATGCTCGTGGCCCATAGGCACTATCTCTTCCACCGCAAACCCTTCTTTCTCTAATATCTCTTTCAGCCGCTTTTTCTTAAAATACTGTTGCCAGTAATACGGCTTATGCCGCTTTTTGAAAATGGTCCTTAATAATCTGCTTCTCTTCAAAAGCTCCAGGGGGTATTTTAAGATTAAGAATATATTCTTCGTCGGAACCTGCACTATAAATACCCCGCCTTTTTTCAATACCCTGTAAGCCTCCTGAATCGCCTTCCGGGGTCCTTCCGGGAAATGCTCTATAACCCCCAGAGAAAGATATCCTCCGAATGCTTCGTTGTCAAAATAGAGGTTTCTTACATCCATAACGCTTACCGAAAGCGATTTATCGTACGCCTTAATCTTTTTAAGCGGTTCTTCGTTATAGTCTACGCCTACAACATCATACCCCTGTTTTTTAAGGTATATAAGGTAGGGGCCTAAACCGCATCCCCCTTCCAGTATGGGTTTATCTTTTGGTAGATATTTCAAATAAAGGCTTATCTGCTTTTTTACCCTCGGATAATTAAATATCTCAAGAATTCGCTCTACTTCGTGGTGTTGCCAGTTTTCTTGCCAGGCTCTCCTTGTTTCGTTATCTATGCGGGTTATATCTGCCATATTATCTCGTGCTCAGGAATTTCGTAAGCTTATACAAAATAAAGGTGTGGAAAAAACACGATAATACAACCATAGACCATACTATGAAAAGCAGGCTCTTATAAAATGCATATAGGCTGACCTTAAAAGCATCCTTGGGGCCGGTTTTTCTGCGCAGCCAATAATATAAGCCGGGCAGTGCGCATTCTATGAAACCAAGTGCTTTGTCCAAGAATGTGGCGTTCCTTAAGAATAGATAATATTTTAAAAAACCTAACCTGGAAAAAAGCCCGCCTTTTTCAAGGCTCGCATAAAAACCCTGTAGCCTTTCCCATTTAAACGGCAAATCTTTCAGAATTGGATTATTAAGGCAGTATGTAACCTTCTCTTTGAGTTCGCGAGTAATACGCTCCTTATTAATCAACGAATTATAGAAAGCTCCAATATTATTGCTGGGATGCTGGCGGTATTTAACGAGTTTCTCTTTAGAATAAACCAACCTGCCGAGCCCTGATGCAACAATGACTGCAAGGTGATCGTGCATAAAGGGCATAGTGGCAGGAATCTTTACAAGAATATCCCTTACTTCTTTTCGAAACATCATGGAACAGCCCGGCGCTATGTTCTTTAGAAAAGAAATCTCTCCCAGCCTGCCGTTTACAGGACATATGCCTGCCTGCTTCCAAAACGACGGATAAATAAGGTTAAGCTTCTCGTCGCATATCTCCATATCAGAATAGGAAAGCATATTGCTTTTGTCTTCTTCGAGAAGTTTTTTCAATATCTCGACCTTGTCTGGCCTCCAGTAATCGTCCTGGTCACAAAAACAAATGAGGTCTCCTTTTGCCAAAGAGGCCGCCTTTAGAAAGTTAGGCACTAAACCAATCCTGCAAGGATTGATAAATAGCCTTATGGAACTGTTCGCTGATGCCAATTTTTGTATTATCTGCACACTCTGATCCTGCGAGTTATCATCAACAATGATCAACTCTATATGTGGATAGTTCTGTTTCAAAATGCTCAGCATCTGTTCTTCCAGATACTTTTCGCCGTTATACACAGCCATTACTACAGATACCAACCTGTCCTTATTCATACCTCTTTCATGTAGATTTTTTTGTTCCTGCCATGGTAATCAGAACCGGCGGCATTAGGTAAGGATAGTCAAAGGCACGTTTAAAAATCGGAATTGACCTGAGAAGTTTTACCGCAACACCAGTGCATATACCATATCTTTTCTTGGCTATACCGACCCTAGCCGAAAGATCCAGCTTGTAGAATTCATTGTCTGGCTCTTTCATCTCACCAACCCTTGACGTGGACATTCTAGTGAGGCTGTCTATAAACCTTATATTGGAAAACAGCGCCTTAATCGCTTGGGGCGTAAAACGCCAGTAATCATCGGGAAATCCGTGATATTCCCAACAAAACGGAACGCTCACAAGCAAAAGCCCGTCTTCGCCAAGCAGTCTTTCGATATTTGAACAGACCTTGCCGAGTTCTAAGGCATGCTCCAATACGCTAAAACATATGATAGCATTGAATGTACTCATTTTTAACTTTGATATGATTTCTTCATAATTTTTTGAAATATCGAATACAACATCTACTCCTTTTCCCGGAAATCTATCAATACCGACATAGGTTTCTGACGGAAATATCCTCCTGTAATCCGGCGTATTTCCATAGTCCTTGCTGCCGACCTCAAGTATCGGCCCTTTAACAAGGCGCGCATTCTCTTTAATAAAAGCTAACTGGTTTGAATCCCCCATAGATACACCTTAGTATTTGCCATCCTTTTGCAGGACGAATTCAATAGAATCCCCTATTTTTAACGCGTTCACAAACAAGGCATAAGGAAAAAATAGCAGCTTGAGTAACTCATTATCCCATATGTTTGAAGATTCCATGATGTTGCGATTCTTCTGAAGAACTGAATTAAGTACGTAAATTGTGCTGCTGACGAAATCGTAGGAATTTTCAACTGTGCGGTATTGTTGGACCTTAAACCCAGACTTTTTAAACAATAACTTCAAATTCTTTAAAGAAAAAACATAGAGATGCCTGGGAACATCCAGCCCCATCCAGAATCTACCAAATACTTTATATGTTAAAGATGATGCATTCGGCACTTGGATCCTCAGTACGCCCTTTTCTTTGATAATCCTTCGTATCTCCAATAGTAGCCTTTCAATGTCAATTACATGCTCGAGTACGGCTGCTACATTAACGATGTCGAAAAGATTGTCAGAGAAGCCGGCTTCCCAAAGGTTACCACAGTAAACATTCATATCAGGATCTGTATCTTTCAGTTTCCTAAGCGCTTTATCGCTGATATCCACGCCAAAGAGTTTACATCCATACCTCTTTTTTTCAAGTAGATATCGACCGTCCCCGCAGCCAACATCCAATACATTGAAACTTTTCTTGAAAACAGTCATGTCTTTCTGCCGCAATAATTTTGAGTACAAGATACAATTAGCTGCTTTTAAAGGATGTTTTAGATAAAATATCAGCTTTTCCAAAAGAGAATTTCTGTATTTCTGTATTCTTTCGCTATCCGAATAAGAATAATATGTATCAGGATAGTATCTCATCAAAACATCTTGCTGGAGAAATGGAAAGATAAAGATCAATCCGCATCCATTACACCGATATAAGTCAAATGCGCCCTCTATCTGGCAAAAGCGGTCTATCCCTTTGTGCGCATATGAAAATGAATTACCGCCGCATATTTTACAGTTCAAATCGACCATAGGTAACATCTTAATGTATTTTTATTTTACGTTACCAGCTATAAAATCGGCTCCCCGCTTGGAAGACATACCATCCTGAAATGCTTCATATCTGAATGAAGCGGCTTGACTCTCATTAATATTCTGAATATCCTCGCCGGTACAATACCTATCCAACAACCGTGAAAGCTCTTCAGGGGTGTGCGCCATTACAGCTATTTTATTCTCTACAAAATCAAAGAAGTAACTTTCTGGTAAACCTATAAAGTTGTTCATTATAATCACCTGTCTTCCCAGCATGCTCGCTTCCAGGGGCATCATCGACCAGCAGGTCAAAAGCAGACCGGTGCTCTCAAGCACATTTATAGGACTCATATGGTCGGGCAGATATTCTGCCATTACGCCCTTTTCGTTAAATACATTTGTAATCAGCCATTTATTGGAGTCTCCCGGGTGAAATTTCACAACCAACTTGAACCGATAAGCGAGCCATTTCTCTGCTATCACTTCAAGGTTGTCCTTAAAATTAAGTGCATAATCACTAAAATTATAGGTGATTCCTCTTCTGAAAAAATGCGCTGGAGCAAGGCATATTGTCTTCCTCATAGAGGGTGTGAACCGCTTAGCCTTGGGCATCTTGGCATATCTTGGAGTACCGGTTATTATGAACTTTTTGTCAGATGCGCCATAGTAAGAAACAAATGCATCTTTGACATACTGCCCACCTATGCAAATATAAGCATTATCGGATATAGTCTTATTCAGAAATGGTGGGTAGCTTTTTGCCGGCAGGCCGTGATTTATTACAAAAACAGGTATATTTTTTTCTACCGCGGCATACTCAAATGGTTTTCTAAGAGCAGAGACATTCTCATCTAAAAGTATGGCCTGAGGATTGACCCGTGAGATCAGGGTAGAGTATAGTATATGCCGCTTGAAGAAAAGCGGTATATTATACCTGCAGAACTCATTAAAGATACGGGTTAATATTTTGAACAAATAGTCGCCTTCTTCTGCCTCCTTTCGTTTCCAAACATCTTTGCTCGCTTTTTCGATCTTCAATTTAAATAACCAAGAACTGAGGCTGTCGGATATACTGCAACCTGCACCATATATGGGCCTGATGTGGTGCTGTTTCAATAGCGGTGCAATATTGAAGATCGGCCGGGGATGATAGTATAGAAAATTCACTCCCTGCATCTCTCGTATGAGAGGTAATAAATAACCAAGAGAACCAAATGCTATAACAGTAGGCCTGTCTAAGGAGGCCTTGGATGGCGATGGTTTAAAAGCGCGAAAATAGAGCCCCCCTGACCAGTGTATAAAATCTTTCATGCCCTTGATGATAAACTGTTTTAACAAAGGGAGCTTTTTCATAGAATAGTTTTTCGCATTTATTTTTATAAAACCAACGTTCACCTGCCTGCATGCCGCCTCTGCCACTATTGAGTCTATCGGCAAGGAATTGAGGTAATCGAGGTAGCTATCCCCACGCACGTGCCATCGCGCGCGGGCATGAGGATTTTCTACAATCACCACTTTGCTTATATTTTTTGTTTTGATAAAATACGTAATAAAATTATAAATCCTCACAAATTCCATAAGCACAGCACCCATTTCATACCGAAGCAAGTCACAGAGGCGCAAGCCCTTCAAAAACGTTCCATATACAGGTTCGAATCTGTTGCATAACTCATAATATAGTTTTTCAACCGATTGGAGGAAATCGCCATAGCTTGAAGCATAATGATCACTGAATGCTTTTATCCTGACCAACTTACGTTCTATATCAACCGGCACACGATAACCGGATTCCTCCATTGAGCTGCAGAGATAATAGACAACGTCTCCTGAAGAAAAGAGCTCATTACTGATTCTCTGCTTCTCTGTCATCAGATAATCTATCTTATCAGCGACTACTAATATATTCATATTCTCTTTATGGCTTCTTTTTTGAAATACCCTGATAGAGCCCGTCTAAACAGTGAAAATAGCGCCTCCTTCTTCTCAAGCCTGATAAGTATGATAGAGTAAAACAGGCAAAACAACAGAGTCCTCAGGATGAGCTGCAAGAGCACATTTTCCGCCACCACAACTGCATTAAGAAAAAATATAATCAAAAGCACACAGATATAGACGGCAATTAATTTGGAAAGGTAGATGATGAACTCCTTCATCTTCATGATGTGCAAATATGCATATGCTGATTCCACCATAAATAAGATAAGGTAGGCTATGCTTGACGCCAGTGCCACCCCTGCTATACCCCATCCATGTGTAACGACAAAATAGTTTAAGCCAGCGCTTATGGCTAGCAAAATAGCGTAGATGAGGGGTAAAATCCTCTGCTTATTGATGGTGTAGATAAACATGGTATTTGTTTCGCTCAATATGACAAAATAGAACCCGCATACCAATACCTGCATCGCAAACAACCCGTCTTTAAATTTGGGCAGAAAATATATAACAATAGCCGGTATAAAAAAGATCACCAGGCCTATTACAAAAGGAAGCAGACGGCTCATGATATACATCGCTTTGATGAAATAGGGACGCAGTTCGTCCAAAGACCTGCTTCTTCCATAGTCTTCCTGCACATATGGAAATAAGACAGTCTGAAAAAAGCGAGGCAGACTGGTGAGCTGCTGCGTTGCCATAAGCGCAATTGAATAGAGGCCAAGCGCGGGGACGCCAAGCATGGAAGCGATAATTATTTTGTCTAATCCCAGAAAGGTATTCTGTATCAACCCAGCTATCAGCATCGGCAAACCTATAATTATCAACTTCACTGTCTTTTTGACATTCAAACACCATTTATACTGCATGAGTCCAATTCTGCTCGATATAAAAAAAGAGCAAAGAGTAGAAAGTATAGTTCCTATGAGATAACCAATAACCCCATAGAAATAAGCCAATAATAACGAAAAGAACCCCACAAGGATAACGTTTATAACTGTGATTTTGCTAAGCGCAGAAATAAATTTCTTTGCACGCAAAATGGACAAGTTGAGATTGTATAAAAGCGTAATCACGAACAAGGCTGTTGTCACGAGAAGCCCATTGGCTATTATCGGATCTTTAATCCAGAAGCGTCCCACCAAAATATACACAAGGCTTATCGCTACGCCTATTATTATAGAAGAGGTAAAGCCGACATTGATCATCTCGTCAACTTCTTGATGCTCTCCTCTACCCTTTGCCTGCGGAATCTCTCTGGTTATGGCGATCTCTATACCGAAGTTGCCAACTATCAGGCCATAAGAGAGAAAGATCATTAAAGTTGCCCATTGCCCGGTTCCCTCAATCCCTAAAATTCTCTTTGAAAGAACACTGACGAAAAAACCTATGAATATAGCAATATAATTACTGGCAGAAAACAAGAAAGTATTCCTTAATATCACAATCTTTTTTTCAGACATCGTTTCTTTAATCCTTCTTCTCTACTGCTGCAAAGGCCGGTCGCTGTAGCAAATGAGGCCCTTTTCTTCAAGTAAATCCAGTAAATCAGCGCATTCTTGTATAGTAAAACCGCATCCCCGTGCTATATCGGCAACCGTCCGAGAACCGTCGATCAGATGTATCATATTGATCAGCTTCGTGTTTGCTGTAGGGTCTTTGTAAAAGTCCGCATGTATGCCGTATCGGGAACAGAATATCTCTCCCCTGAATTTATTGACTACGAACGCATCTTCTTTGCGCACAGTAATTCCTCTCCAGATCCTGAAGCATCTTTATCACCATCTGGCACGATTCTTCCAATCTGTTAGGTGAAATATTTCCCATATTATCATAATCTGAATGGTACTCTGGATACGGCCATCGTTTTGAGTCCGCTCGCTCAACTCTTGATAAAGAAAGCATTGGCACCCGCACGCCCGGAGCGTTAAACTGCTTTTCGTCATTCTGTATAACAGTGCAGAATCTGCCCGCCCAGCTATCCGGCTCGTTTGACTGCAAGGTCGACAACAGGCTTTTGTCTATTTCCGTATTGCCAAAAAAGGAGAGCTGGAGTGCATGCGGAGCATCTCTTCCGACCATCTCAAGAAAGAGTCCGCCTTTTATCTTCGGAATCAGGCTCTCGTTACGGCTCAGCCAAGCAATGCTTCCTATTGTTTCCGGTACGATAAGTAAGCGGCAGGTAAAGTAAGGCGTTGGCCCTTCTTTTAGCCGACGCATAACCTCCATACCTACAGCAACGCCTGCCAGGTCGTCATTGGTCATATACGTATGACACAAGTGGGCACAGAGCACAAAAGATTCCTCTGTATGCCCCGGAATAATAACTTCACCCACCTTGAGCTCCCCATAGGAAAACTCAGTCTTTATTACAACGGTATATTCTTTTTCGGCCAGAGATTTTTTTGTGCGTTCTGAACAGCAGAGACCCCATTCCCTCTCATAAGGTTTAAAAATAAAGGGAATTGCCTCAGGAATAAACGGATGGGTATAAAGATGTGCAAAAAGTTCTTCTTTGCTTACTGTTCCTTCAAAAGGCAAAGAATAAGAAACACAATGCAATGGATTATCCTTATAATCGAAAATTCTTTTCCCGTCCATTGTTTCTAGATAGGCCTCCATGCATCTCCATTTTTCCGGAATAATCCATGTCCAGCAATGGCTACCAGTCGGATATCTGTGAATACGCATATCTGCAACTTTCTGCAAAGAAAATAATGCGGAATCATATCCGTCTGATACAATATCGCGAGGTATTTTCCACAATTTCTCTATGATGGACTTCATTGAAGAATCTTTATCCAGTGGTATATCTATCTTATGAGGATCAATATTCTTTATCAGTATGGGTTTTTTTCCTTGCTTGCCCGCTACTGTGAGAAACCATGGGTTCTTCTGTATCTCTTTTTTAACCAAATCATAAGTATCCGCGACATTAAGTACGGTGATTGAACCTCTACCGATACTGGCAGATCTTACCAGTTGTTTCTTACGGGCAAGTTCATCGAAGAGTTCAAAGCTGGCGACGGTATCCGGATTTGACAGATCTTGACAGAAAAATATGACTGCGGATTTTTGCAGATTTCCGTTTTTAAGAATTTTCCCTGTAAATAGTTTGTCGAACCTATACGGCACTGAAAGACTGTGTTCGACATATTGGATAAAAGTAGAGCCTGCGTCGAAATTCATATTGCAGATAACGCCGTTACAACTACGAAAGCGCTCCCAGAAACTATTGCTGCCAAAACATTCCTCCGATACACCTGCTGTCAGCGTGCGTGCTTGTTTGCCGAAAGCAGCTACTGAAAAGAGCGGGTCTTCTGAGCGGTAAGATCCAGGAAGCTGACGCACCGTCTCCGC
>Ga0315294_10004226_pt1 | contig 15633 bp, 27 predicted proteins | sample YL17G13_40_MG_FD_203626 | JGI IMG/M metagenome (GOLD analysis project Ga0315294, IMG submission 203626) | Sediment microbial communities from Yellowstone Lake, YNP, Wyoming, USA - YL17G13_40 | ecosystem: Environmental > Aquatic > Freshwater > Lake > Sediment | place: USA: Wyoming | collected... | reverse complement strand
AAAGTTACCTTGTGCTGGATGTACCTGGCCTTAACGTACTCCGTCAGCAGCAGGCGCTCCCTTTGCTCACCCATCTTTAGGCCCCTTTCTTGACTTTTGAGCCGCGCAGATCCGCGTCGGGCTATTTATGTGGCGGGCAAAACACGGAGAGCAAAACATCCCCACACACACCTTGCAGTAGCTCGCGTCCTCCGGCTCGATAACCCTGTGGCAGGACTGGCACCTCACAAAACATAACTCCCCTTGACATAACTACCATAATGCGGCCATATTGTCAATAGCTGAGCCCGCCGTGGGGGGTCCGTTATCTCACCTTCCTCCCCGGCGAGCCCACAAATCAACAGGAGGTGTACAGACATGGCTATCGTAGTAAAGGACCTAGGCAAGAGCTCTCAGAAGTGGGGAGATCGCGCTTCCAGCGCCGCGACGGAGTTCGCGGAAAATGCAGCCGCATCGGCTGACATCTGGGGGCGTAACACCCAGGCCGCCGAGGGCAACTATCGCCAGGCGATCTCAGGGAGCAACGTCGCCGCCCGCTTCGCCCGAGGTGTGGGCAAGGCAGCGTCCAGCGGGAAGTTTGCCCGCAAGATCCGCGCCGTAGGGCAGAGCCGATTCTCCGAGGGCGTCAGCGCCGGGAAAGAAGACTGGAGAGCGGGCTTCGAGCCCTACCAGCAGGCCCTCGCCAATGTTTCCCTGCCGGCACGCAAGCCCAGGGGAGATGCCGGCAACCTGGAGCGGGTCAAGGCCATCACCACTACCCTTAACGCCAAGCGGCTCGCCGTCCTGGCCACGGGAGGGTAACCCGGGGGGCATAGCTTAAACGGAGGTATGAAAGTATGAGAAATCGAGACGCAGTTCTGGACCAGAGGCTCATGAAAAGCGACACAGCGGTGTACGAGAAGGATCTCGACATCATGGACCCGATATCCGCGCTGTGGATAGAGTTCGATTGCCCCAACGGCACCACGTCAAACAAGGCAAACCTACTCGAGAATATAGTGACCAAAATCGAGATTGTGGACGGCTCCGAGGTACTGTGCTCACTCAATCAGTTCGAGCTCGAGGCACTCCAGTTCTATAAGACCGGGAAATTCCCGGCAATCTTCCCGAGCGAGTGGGCCAGTAAGTACAACAAGACCGGGGCCTATCTGCTGTTCGGGCGCTATCTGTGGGATCAGCAGTTTGCCTTCGACCCCACAGCGTTCAAGAATCCGCAGCTCAAGATCACCCTGAACAAAGCAGCGGTGAGAGCTGCCAGCGACACAACCGCCTTCCACACCGGTGACAACATAGCGGTCACCGTCGTGGCCAAGATCATGGAGAATATGGGGGGCCGCCCGTCGAAGTACCTTATGGCCCGGTCGATCAACCGCTGGACTTCCGCAACATCGGGCGAGCGGCGTATCGAGCTGCCCACGGATTACCCGTACCGCATGATGCTGCTCAGGGGCTATGTGACAGCCGAGGACATCAATGACGTGTTCACGTACCTCAAGATCACGTGCGACACGGATAAGTATGTCATGCTCAACCGCATTGTAAGAGACCTCGACAGCGAGGCCCAGGCACAGTTCGGTGTCGGGCGGGTGAAGCACGACATCTTCTGCTCCAACGGTGAGACGGTGCAGCTCGTATTCAACAAGGACCCGGGTTGCTCCCTCTGGCTCTCTGATGCCGGTTGCGCCGACATCATCCAGAAGGTCTGGGAGTGGAGCTCGGAGATCTTCGTAGGGCTATACACCCATGCCGGGGCCGTTGACGACACTGACCGCAATATCACGATGGTAGAGGAGGGGCACGCCCCTTATTCGATCGTCCCCATCCCGTTCGGCCTTATGAACGAGGAGTCAACCTGGTTTAACCCCAGGGAGTACGGCAAGATCGAGGCCATTGTGACTGAGGGCAAAGCGGCAACCTGCGGCATCCTGCTCGAGCAGGTCCGTCCCAACGTGAAAATCGGATAGAGAGGAGTCTGCAACATGGAGTATCCCCTAAATCCGAAGGACGTTCAAACGCAACTGGTGGCGGCTTCTACCCTGGTTTGCAAAGCGCCGTGTCTCCTGGTCGGGATGGTACTGGCCCCGGTAACCACGTCGGGCCAGATAACCGTCTATGACGGCCACAACACGCTGGGCGAAGCCAAGGTATACTTTGACATAACCAAAGGATCGAGCCTGGTATACAATCCGGGGATCCCCATTTACCTCAGGGACGGGTTGTATGTCGCGTTCACGACCTTTGACGGCAAGGTTACCGTCGAGTTTGCCAAGATGCAGCAGACCGAGTAGCCATCACTTGTCAGGCGACAAGGGAGTCTTTAAAGGGGGGTCCTTCCGGGCCCCCCTTTTTGGTGGTGAGCCATGTTTTACGAGTTCCCCATAACTGTAGCCGTGGGCAAGACCAGAGCTGACCCGGCGCTCCAGGTTATCAAGCTCACCCAGGGGCTGATCCACCGCCTGGAAGTCGAGTTTCCTGACGGCTGCTGCGGCCTGGTCCACGTCCGCGTCCTCTGGCTGGACCACCAGGTTTGGCCCACCAACCCTAACGAGTGGTTTACCTCGGACGGGCACGTTATCATTGTCGATGACTACTTTGAGCTGTACGGCGCTCCCTATCTCTTGAAGATCGAGGGCTGGAGCGAGGCTTTATCCTACCCCCACACGGTTACGGTCCGCATAGGGGTGTTACCCAAAGCTGTCGCGGAGCATGTCTACGGCAAGATGGCTAAGTCTGATATTGCTACTTTGCGGGCCGCCTTCGGGCTCCCGGTGGAGGTATAGGCCATGGCAGGGGAACGGCCTGACTATAACCAGCTCGCGGCAATACAGGGGCTCGAGGGGGCCACGCTGCGGGTCGTCGCGGTCGACGCCAGCGGCCAGATCATCATGGTACCCCGGGGAGCGGGCGGCAACTATATGTCCGTCGACGCCAGCGGCTACCTATCCTCCGTAATGAAGGGGATAGAGGGGGCAAACCTGCGCACCATCGCCGTCGACGCCTCCGGTAATATCATCGGCATTCTCAAGGGTGACTACATGGGCGCAGTCAAAACCCTGGCTGTCGACGCCCAGGGCCGTATGCTCGCCGTCCTCACCGATCCCGAGGACGTCTTCGGCAACCCCAATTATATGGGAGCTGCGGAGCTGGCCGTCCGGCTGGGATCTATAAACACCTTTGACCGCCTGGGACAGGTCGTATTCCAGGACAGCTTCGAGTCCTTGCTCGGAAAATGGGATAAGGGATTTGTGGGAGGCGCCGGGACTATACGTACTGACCACACAATTTCGCGTAGTGGGCTGTTATCAGCGATGATGCAACCCCTAACCGGGGCGGGCAACTCGGCTTATCTGGAGCACTTCCATCCTTTTACGGTAGCGGGCAAGATAGGTTTAGAGGCCTCGTTCAGTCTCGAGGGGGACTCTGGTATAATACAGCTTTACATCAAGGTCTTTTCCACAACACACACCTATCATATGGCCCTCCGATTCAACCCTACAACAAACCTGCTGCAATATCTCAACTCTGCCCTGGGCTGGACGACCCTGGACGCTACCCTGACCCTTTATTGCGTATTCAGGCTGTTCCACACTTTCAAGATGGTATCAAATACCTTGACAGGAAAATACGATCGGGCGGTGCTCGACAACAAGGTGTACGATATGTCGGCTATCAGCGTTTACGATGCCGGGGCGGCGGCTTCGAACTATGTACACATTCAACTAGTCGAGGAAGCGGCTGCCGGGGCCGTAAACTACGCCTATTGGGACGATGTAATACTCACTCAAAACGAGGTCTAACATGGACGACGAAGCCGCCGTACTCTGCCATGGCTACGATGACACTAACGACGAGTGGATACCTATCCTGGTCGACGCTACCGGGCAGGTGGAGGTGAGTACCTAATCATGGGAGCCGCCAAACTTCTCTACGGCTACGATTCCGCCTCCGCTCAATGGATACCTATGCTCGTGGACACCACAGGCAAGCTCAAAGTGTCGGGAGCGGGGCAGACGGGCCTTTACGGGAACGGCTCTGACAGCGACGTCGTTATCAGCGCGGATACCAACCTGGCGCGCGATATGTGCTACAACAATCTCACCATCGATGCAGGCAAGATACTCTACACCAAGGGCTTCAGGATTTTCGTCAAAGGCACGCTCACAGTCAACGGCCTCATTGATTGCTCCGGGGGGGTCGGAGGAGCTGGTGGGGCTGGGGGTAATGCAGTCACACCACATGGTGGGGCCGCTGGGACTGCCGGGACTGGCGGAATTGGCGGGGTCGCAGCTGCTGGTTATCTGCCTGCGACACTGGTTGGCGCGGTAGGAGCACCCGGGGAAATCGGGGGGAACGGCAAACATGACGGGATAGCTGGCAACGGCTTACCAGGTACTATAGGAGATGCGGGAGTTACTGGTACTGCCCAGGCTGCCAGTATTGGGAGTGTGGGTGTTGCGGGTGTTGCGGGTGTTATTGGCGGCAAGGGTGGAGATACTGCCAGTTATACGGGAGGAGCGGGTGGAGGGGCAGGGGCTCTTGGCGCTGGCGGTGCAGCTACGGCATTGGCAGCAACGGAGGGATGTGTTCGCTTTGTTCCCACAATCGTACTATGGAGAACTCCGCCGTCACATACGGCCTTTAAGGGTCATGGGGGAAATGGGGGACCAGGAGGCTCGGGCTCAGGAGGAGGAGGAGCCTATCAGTTCAACGTAGTAGGTCTAGGCGCAGGAGGTGGGGGTGGGAGTGGAGGGAGTGGCGGCGGTGGAGGGGATGGTGGCTATATCGTTATTTGCGCCAAAATTGCAATTCTCAACTCGACCCCCTCTATATCAGCTAACGGTTTTACTGGCGGCCAAGGTGGGGCTGGAGGGAATGGGTCAAACGGCGGTGGGAGTCGTTCGGGCGGGGGGGGTGGAGGGGGTGGAGGTTCAGGCGGAGATGGCGGCAACGGCGGGATTGTGGTCCTGGTCTATGGCTCATTATCGGGAGTGGGGACGATTACTGTAAGCGCCGGGGCTAAGGGGCTCGGAGCGGCAGGGGGGTTGAAGGGCAACGGCTATGATGGGGGTGGGAATGGGGTTGACGGAACTGCAGGGCTTGACGGGAACGCAGGGCAGGCAGGGTTGACGTTTACCTTTATGGTGTAAGGGAGCTCGGGGGGGCTGATTTGAAAGGCATCCGGATCAAAAACCGCGACATCGTGGCCCTGGTAACCCTGATCTCCTGTACCTATCTCATCGCGTGTGGCAGAGACTCCATCGTGGGCTACTCCCTGCTGGGTGTAGTCTGCGGCTACTTTGGCATTGAAATCATCCCGCCCAGAATAGGGCGCAAAAAGAAGGGAGGCAAATAATGGCAGCAGAGTATGTAGTAAAACACATCTCGGAGCGCTCCCGGCTTGCCGGCGACGGCTCCATCGAGAAGCTCTACAAGATCGAGGCTCTTACCGCGGGAGGCACTTTCTTTAGCCTGGAGCTCACCGAGGCCCAGACTGACCCTAAGCAGGCAGCCGTGATCTTGAAGGCCAAGGCCAAGCAGCTCGACGCTATCAGGGAGTCATAGGAGCGGCAGAATGTCTGTAGCCTACTCCCTGGGCAAGGGGATGCGCGATCCCAGCTTTCCCTATTTGTATGTCGAGGTGTTTGGAGCGGAGCTAAACCAGATCCCCGGATCACCGGCCTTCGGCTCTGCACCGGAGATCGTCTTTGCGACCGCAGTATTCGACCTGGCCCCACTTACAATCAACCACGAGGTTGCCGTAGCTCTGCTCAATTTGACCGACCTGACAGGGGGTCAGCGGGTACAGTTCGACTGGTACAGGGCAAGAGACAATAAGCTACTGTTTAGCTATCCTTTAACAATCCCCCTCAGAGACGACCTCTCCCCCTGGGGCTGGTACTACTGCTTTTCCTATATCGGTTGGACTGCCAACGAGATCTCCGGGGACGGAGACTATCGGGTATCGATACAAGTCGAAGGTGTGGGCTCAACCACTATCGCGTTCACCGTGAAGGGCATTACGCCGGTCCCTTCGCCAAACGTGGGCACCTTACAGTTGCCCGCGGCGGTCCGCAGTGCCCTCTCATCGGGCTGGTGTAACCTGGCTGTAGGGGAGTGGGGCAACTTCCTAGGCGTCAACCTCCCGCCGTGGGGATTCGAGCCCGGACGCTGGGCACTTAAAGGGCTTGACGTTATCATCAACGCCGTCAATGCGGTTATTACCCGGGCGAATGAGATATGGGACAAAGCGTACAATGCAGCGATCACAGCCGGCACCGCCCTCACCAAGATCAACGACTGGCTGAGCTACGCTGCTAATTGGTGGGATTCCCTAATCACCAGCTGGTGGTCCGGTACCCAGGAATGGGTCAAGTCGGCGATATCCTCGGCCGCGGGAGCCGTCCGGGCCTATGCGCATCAAGTATACCACGACGCTATGAATATCGGGGCAAAGCTCGACACCTTCCAGACCACGACCGGCAGCTGGCAGACCTGGCTCCTGGGCTCCCTGGCCAGCCTCTCGCCTATCGATACGCTTATAGGCGGCTACAATAAGATGGAGAACTTCTTTGCCGTACACCTCAAGAACATCGGCGACTTCTTTAAGGACCCGCCCGGGTGGATCTTCGATAAGATCGACAACTGGCTGAATGAGAGGGTTGAGTAATGACCAGGCTACAGAAGTTTGTCACCAGCATATTCTCCGCGATCTTCGGCGCCCCGGTCAGCGCGTCTAAGAGCATATTTTCGACAATCCTTGACTGGACCGCTGCCATGTACGCCGAGTTCGTTCTCATCGTCATGCGGCATATAGAGACCGACTTCGCGCCCAAGCTCAAGCCCATGATCGAGAAGATGGAGAAGACCGGCAAGATCCCGCCCGAGCTCAAGCCCATAACAGACGAGATTAAAAACCCGTCAGCCCCGATCGGCGCCCTCCTGGGCAACGCCGTGGGCGGCGGTATGGCCGGCGGCCTGGTATCGTCGACTATAGGACCCTGGCTGCTGCTGCTACAGTATGAGGTGCAGCGTTCCGCAATAATGGCCCGGTTCGACCCTAAGACTGCCCTGGCTATCAAGTTCCGGCGCCCCGACAAAGCCAAGCTCATCGAATCCGACCTCAAGGATCAAGGCTGGTCCGAAGAGCGGTCGGAGCTGCTCATGGACGTGGCCAGGAGCCGGCTCAAAGAGGAGCTGCTGGTAACCCTCCGTCTCAGGAATATCATCACCAAAGACCAGTACGCTCTGCGCATGTATGCCCTGGGCTATGACGTTGCTGAGGCTGAGGACCTTTATAAATCCCTGCTTGCCTACCCCGGGATCTCGGACATTGTGCGCATGGCCGTCCGGGAAGCCTATACCCCCGAGATTGCGGAGAAGTTCGGCCAGTACCTGGATATCCCCCCCGCCTTCATTACCGAGGCGGCCAAGGTGGGGATACCCGAGGAGATCGCCCGGCAATACTGGGCCGCCCACTGGGATCTCCCCTCGACCCTGCAGGGCTTCGATATGCTGCACCGGGGGATTATTACTAAGTCGGAGCTGGAGCTCCTCATGCGGGCACTGGACATCATGCCCTTCTGGCGCGACAAGCTCATCCAGCTTTCCTACGCCCCTTTCACCCGGGTAGACGTCCGCCGCATGCACAAGCTGGGGATCCTCACCCGGGCCCAGGTGCTGCAGGCCTACCAGGACATCGGCTACAGCCCGGAGAAAGCCGAGGCCCTGACCAAGTTTACCGAGCAGCTCAACGCCGGCACCGGCACCCAGACGGAAAAGGAGCTCACCAAGGCCGATATACTCACCGCCTACCGCGCCGGGATCTACAGCCGGGAGGAGTGCATCGATGCGCTCGGGTTTCTTGACTACAGCACCGAGGACGCCGAGCTCATAGTCGACGCCGTGCAGATCAGCCAGGACGTCAAGCTCAAGAGCCTCACCCTGAGCCAGGTCAAGACCCTCTACCAGGCCGGGATCCGGACCAAACAGGAGTGTACCGCCTGGCTGGCCGCCATGAACTATGACGCCGCGGCCATCAGTAACCTTTTCGCCCTCTGGGACTGGACCCAGCCCGTGGATCCGCGCCGCCCTACCCGTACCGACCTCGACAATTTTGTCAGCGCCGGCGTCATCGACCTGGGAGACTGGAGCGCAGAGTACGACGCCCTGGGCTATGATATGAAATACCAGGAATGGTACTTCGCCTACCTGGTCGTTAAAGGCAAGGTCGAGGGGTAAGAGGCGTAATGAAGGAATTTCCAAAAGAATACCTCAGCCACCTTTTCTTGATTGCCACAGCCCTGAGCATCCTCGTTATCCTCATCCATGTCGCAATTTATGGCTCCTGCAGGGTCTATGAGGACAAAGCATGGGTGCTGGGGCTGGAGATCGTCTGGGGTGTAGGGGCTGTTTTACTCGGCGTTGAACGTGCCTACCACACCCTTAAGACTAAATTCTGGTAAGTCGAGCCCCTAGGATTCGATTTTAGGGGCATGAAAGGACGGGGCCATAGAAGAAGACCTGGCAGAGCTCGAGGACACAGGGGCTGACGAAATTGGCCTAACCCAGGACGAAATAGACGAGCAGCTCGGCGACGTTGAGCCCCCTGGGGGAAAATGAGGACCCTGATCCACCTGCCGGTCGGCGCCTTTAACGCCTGGCTGATCAGCGAGTCGCCGGACGCCGGCGTCGTTTTTTTTATCGCCTTCGTTGTCTACCAGCTCGACGAGTGCCTGCACATCAAAGACCAGGCCTGGAAGGACCTCAAAGGCTACCTCTGGGGCTTTGCCATCGCCGCCCTCTTCCTCCTCCTCCGCTAAGCAGATCTCCGCCGGGGCACACTCGATTTTGCGGATCCACAAATTTTCAAACCGGCTACCCCCTTTTGCCGGGGATCCCCCTGCCGGCAGCTCCCCCCCTAACCGGGTTCCCCCGCTTTTCCCTACCCCCTTGACAAAGCCGTCACATTGTGATAGCGTGTCGCCGTTATGGATCCCTGGCGAGTTATTGGCTGGTTTGCACTCTGGTTCATCTTCTTTATCGTGGCGGGGCTGTGCTCTATTGTTGCCACTGGCTCCATCTCCCCAGGCTTCGGGGCCGCTACCCTCATAGGGTTTTTTGGCGGGGGGTACCTCGTTTACCGCCATTACCGCCGCCCTAAATCCCGGAGGGAGCGTTAAGTGCGCGGAATAGAGATCGCCCTGTGGTGCATCGCCTTCGGGTTGACCGGGCCGTTCATGCTCCCACCCTTGGCCTGGCGGGTTATCACCCTGCGCCGGCGCCGCCGCCGCAAGTCCCCGGGAGGCGGATAACCCTATGCGCTCGCATCGGACTGTCCTTACCTAAAGATATATAGTGCGACCATGCCAGACTCGCCTCCCTAAAATGAAGCTAGTCCGCGAAGTCCCCGCCGCGGATCCGCGGGGCCTTCAAATAATGGACTGGGAAGGAGGTGACGGCATGAAAGGCGACATCCCCAAGTGGATCTACACATTCGCGCTCCTCGGCTCTACGCTCTGGTGGGCCTATCACACCCTGGACGTAGCTAAAGCTCTCCCCGTTCAGCCCTCCGGGGCCAATATCTTCGAGCTCACCGGCACCAGTATGCTGCTGGGCGCCCTGGTCTCCTGGATGGCTACAATCATCATGCACTGGTTTAGAAAAGCGCCACCGCCGCAAACCAAATAACAACAGTTTCAAAGGAAGGGAAAGAACTATGCGAGAATATGCAATAAGATTCACATCTCATCCCGTGTCTTGTGACGAAGTTGCTAGGGTGATTGAGGTCACCGCTCGTGGAGGTTCGCCGCGTATAGCACTCGGCAGGGGCATGAATCTGTTTGCCTTTAAGGTAGGGGCCAGACGTTCCCGCTACGGCGGCAGCTCAAGCTCAGAAGACTACCAGCTCTCCCTAAGTCAGCGCCTTACTATCGACATAGTGAGGGTAAAACCATGTCCCAAGTAGCCTGCACGAAGTGTGGCCAGCTCTACCAATGGCTGCAGCGCCCGGGCTTTAAGCTCGCCGATTACCCCTCTCCCTGTTGTCATGCCCCGGGACGGCGGGCCAAAAAGGCAGACTGTGTAAACGCCCAGCTCCCCCTGATCCCCTTCGGGCCCACAGCCAACGGCCCGCGCTACCAACATGAAAGGGAGGTCTAATTTGCACACAATCAGAGTCAGCGATCAGATTTACCACGCGATCACAGCCCAGATGAGGGGCAACGACACCTTTAACGACGTGGTCACCCGCTGGTATCTGGGCTCTATGCTGCTCCACAGAGTCAACACTAAGGATCTCAGGTCCATCAAAGCCCTGCAAGAGCTAGCTCTCGCCCCCGGAGGTGCCCCATGCAATCGATAATCGCGCAGGTTGAGTTGATCGCCCGGGAGGGGCAGCTCGAGCCCCTGCGCAAAGGGGTAGAGGTAGCCCGGGCCCTGGCCAAGCCCGGCAATCTCCCTATTGCCCTGCTGAGTGAGCCGGGGCAAGTGGACGCCCTGGTACTTACCAGCGTAATAGCCCTCGAGCACTGGCTCGAGGCACGGCAAATCTATAGCACATAGAAGGAGGCATCACCATGGACCTTGCCATCGCTAAGCTCGTCGCCTTCTCTTTGTTCATGCAGAGCAATGAAGGCGTCCTGGCCAAGAGCCCCGAGGAGATCGAGCTCTCATTCCGCGAGATTAACAGCGCCAGAAAATTCGATTACCTCAGGGGCAATCTGCCGTCTCCCATTGGGGAGGGCCTCGACAACTATCTCAACGTCTGGGGCCCCGTCTCGGAGCCGGCCCTCGAGGGCACAGAGCGCCCTCTCACAATTAAAGTGTCCGATCCCGCCGCCGAAGACCCCGGATTAACGAAATTAAAGGAGCATCTGAATGTACCACATCACGATAACACAGAAAGACAAAGTGATCCTAGACAAGATAACTGAGACCTATGTTATCGCTCTCGACTCCACAGCGTACCGAGAGCCCCTCACTCAGAAAATGGGCAATATGCTTATAGCCGCCTTTCTCACCCTGTGCCTGTTTGCCGAGACAGTCAATCTCCTGGCCCAGGGCGGCGCGGAGCCCCCGGGGGACGGCGCGGCAGCCCCGGAGACGGCAAAACCCGCCCCCCCGGAGCCCTAAAGTTATCCACAACTCTACCAAAGTTTTCCACAGTTTTACACCATCTTTCCACAGTTTTGCGATGGTGTGAATGTGGGGAACCGCGGTGTAACTAGTGTGTAAAGGCGGTGTGAATGTTTCGAAAAGCGGTGTTTATCTTAGAGGAAACCTGCTGGAAATACGGTTTAACACCAGAAATACTCCAGTCCGGCACCAGAACCACCACAGTTGCACACTGCCGTGCAGAGGTTGGACGCCGCCTAAAACTAGAAACCCACCTGTCGGGCAACGAAATAGCGCGCTTAATCGGTAGAAAGACGTGCGTTCGCACCCGAGATTACTTCAAAGGAGGCAGGTTATCCACACCATGATTATTACCTATTCTCTCTCCACCTACTTTATATATATACTCAAACGTAGGTACTGGGCACGGGGCCCGTAATATATAACGTACACCCGTAAAGGCTATGGTTATACTAAGAAGTAACGTCCTTATTCCTTGCACTAAAAGTTAGAACACGTTCTACAAAGGAGGATCAATGGGCAAGATTATGCAACTCCCCTGCGCCTCTGTCATTGTACCCGAGGTCAGGATCACGGCGGTGTACGATGAGGAGCTGACACAGCAGCTGCACCAATCCCTGCAAGATGTAGGTCAGGTCCAGCCTATAGTAGTGGTTTTGACCGATGGCCGCTATTACCTGGTAGACGGCCTGCACCGGCTCCGCGAAGCTCAGACCCGGGGAGACAAGGCGATCGGCGCTGTTGTTTACGAGGGGGATCCCGCCGACGTCCTGCTGAAAAACATCATCACCAACCGCATGAGGGGCAAGACCAAGGCCAGCGAGATGGTGAAGGTGATTCAATCCCTGTGGAAAGAGTACAAGCTGGACTCCGATCAAATCTGTGCCCGCACCGGCTTTAGCCGGGAATACGTCGAGAAGCTGCAAAAGGTATCTGAGGCCTGCCCGGAGGTAATTGAGGCCCTCGACGCCGAGATCATCGGGGTAGGAGCGGCCTTTGAGATCTCACGCCTCCCTAACCACATCTCTCAATCCGAGCTTGTTTCCCGCGCGGCGATTTGGAAACTCACAGTTAAACAGTTAAAAGAGTATGTGGACCAGGTGCTTCACTTCGTGGAGGACATCAAGAATAACCCGCCAGCTCCAGCTCCGCCGGGCCCTCCGCCTGTTTATACGTGCGATGTGTGCAAGGGGCAGCAAAACCCCCGCGACCTGCGTTCCATTCAGATCTGCCCGGGCTGCTATTCCCTGGCATGGCAAGCCGCCAAGCCCGGCAAGCCCGCAGCGGACCCTGCGGCAGCTGCCCCGGAGCCCTCGAGGTGAAAGATGCCATATTATGTTAAGCAGTGCCAATAGCCTCGCTTTATGTTAAGCCGCATCCGTTTCTGCAAAGAGGAGCCGCCAGGGACTCTCCCCTGGCGGCTCTCTCTCTTACGCCCCTAGGCTCGGCGACCGCTTCCGATCGTAGTGGGAGCCCTTGGGTTTTAGGCAGCCTACAAGCTAAGGCGTTCCCCCTTGTTGTGCTGAATGATTTACTCCAGGGATCCGGGGGTACCAACGGACACAAAATTTTTATGTAAACCCGCGGAAAATCGAGGCTTTATGTAAAGGTGGTTTTAGACCTTGTGCACCGGTCGCGGCGTGGCTTCCAGACTCCATGTTGTCAAATAACCGCCGCCGCGTTTCGTAATGAGGAAATCATAATCGCGAAAACGGCTGTCAAACAGGTACGGCTCAAACAGAGCGGCTAGCCTGGGGCTCAGAATCGAGAACGTCTTGAACACAGGGGAGGCGTCCACCTCGTCCACCCAGAACACCAGCGACCTCACTGGCTTCTCCTTGCCCATGTCTTTATCGTACACCATACGATCGGCGAACAGGTGATCGGTGAAGTGCAGCTGCGTCGGTTTGTTCTCCTCCAGCACCAGATAATTCATCATAACCATGGGGGCCTCCCTAATTAGAAGTCGCTACAGGGTCCACCGGGTGAAACATCCGCGCTATAAAACTACCCGAGTACCTACCGGCCTGAAACGCCGTGGCCTCCGCCGTGGTGATCGAGTGGTATATGGGGAGGGAGAGGGGTGTCATCTTCGCCTGGATAAAATACCCGAGCTCCGGGTCATGCCACAGAGTCAGCGTCGCCTCGCGGAGCTCCTCGCGGGTGAACTTAGGAGAGGCCTCCACGAAGCTCAGGTCTAAGTTCATCAAGGCGCTGAGCACATTAAGGGACGCGCTTAGAACTGCCACACGTGCGCCGCCGACCGGCGCCGTCCGGATCCTCTTCCCGCCGCGGGTAGACCAACGACAACCCATCGACTCACTCCAATCCCAGAGACTTGCGGGTAGCCACCAGATCCTTACGCTTTTGGCGGTACTCCGCCGTCTGATAGAATGGCAGCGTCTCCGAAACGTACTTATCGATCTCGGGGACGCTAAACTCCACGATTTTAACACCGATTAAGTGAGCCACAGCGACCATAGTAGGTTGTTTGAACGGGATAACCAGCTCCATCTCCACGCGCCAGCTCAAATAGGGTTGCAGCTCCGGCGTCGTGGACAGCAGCAGCTTGTATAGCGGCAGCTTTGAAATGCCGTCCACCCAGCGCACAATCTTAGCCTCGATCAGGATAAGGGTCCCGTCGTCATAGACCAGGGCGTCCACCTCGGGCCTCATGCTCCTGGCCATCTTATAGGCCTTCCCCGCGCCGTACTCGAATACCAGCGCCTCGGGCACCGGGCCCAGCGGACAGTTGAAAGTTACCTTGTGCTGGATGTACCTGGCCTTAACGTACTCCGTCAGCAGCAGGCGCTCCCTTTGCTCACCCATCTTTAGGCCCCTTTCTTGACTTTTGAGCCGCGCAGATCCGCGTCGGGCTATTTTGGTGGCGGGCAAAACACGGAGGGCAAAACATCCCCACGCACACCTTGCAATAGATCGCGTCCTCCGGCTCGATAACCCTGTGGCAGTCCTGGCACCTCACAAAACATAACTCCCCTTGACATAACTACCATAATGCGTCCATATTGTCAATAGCCGAGCTCGCCGCGGGGGGTCCGTTATCTCACCTTCCCCCCCGGTGAGCCCACAAATCAACAGGAGGTGTACAGACATGGCTATCAACGTCAAGGACCTAGGCAAAAGCTCCCAGAAGTGGGGAGATCGCGCTTCCAGCGCCGCGACGGAATTCGCGGAAAACGCTGCAGCTGCAGCGGACATCTGGGGGCGTAACACCCAGGCCGCCGAGGGCAACTATCGCCAGGCGATTTCAGGCAGCAACGTCGCCGCCCGCTTTGCCCGGGGTGTAGGCAAGGCAGCGTCCAGCGGCAAGTTTGCCCGCAAGATCCGCGCCGTAGGGCAGAGCCGCTTCTCCGAGGGCGTCAGCGCCGGGAAAGAGGACTGGAGGGCGGGATTCGAACCCTACCAGCAGGCCCTGGCCAACGTTTCCCTGCCGGCACGCAAGCCCAGGGGAGATGCCGGCAACCTGGAGCGGGTCAAGGCCATCACTTCTACCCTTAACGCCAAGCGGCTCGCCGTCCTGGCCACGGGAGGGTAACCCGGGGGCCATAGCTTAAACGGAGGTATGAAAGTATGAGAAATCGAGACGCAGTTCTGGATCAGAGACTCATGAAAAGCGACACAGCGGTGTACGAGAAGGATCTCGACATCGTGGACCCGATATCCGCGCTGTGGATAGAGTTCGATTGCCCCAACGGCACCACGTCCAACAAGGCTAACCTACTCGAAAACATAGTGACCAAGATCGAGATCGTGGACGGCTCCGAGGTGCTGTGCTCACTCAATCAGTTCGAGCTCGAGGCACTCCAGTTCTATAAGACCGGGAAATTCCCGGCAATCTTCCCGAGCGAGTGGGCCAGTAAGTACAATAAGACCGGGGCCTATCTGCTGTTCGGGCGCTATCTGTGGGACCAGCAATTCGCGTTCGACCCCGCAGCGTTCAGAAACCCGCAGCTCAAGATCACCCTGAACAAGGCCGCGGTGAGAGCTGCCAGCGACACAACCGCCTTCCACACCGGGGACAACATAGCGGTCACCGTCGTGGCCAAGATCATGGAAAACATGGGCAGCCGCCCTTCCCGGTACCTTATGCCCAGGTCTATCAACAGGTGGACCTCCGCGACATCGGGCGAGCGGCGTATCGAGCTGCCTACGGATTATCCGTACCGCATGATGCTGCTCAGGGGCTATGTGACAGCCGAGGACATCAATGACGTGTTCACCTACCTCAAGATCACGTGCGACACGGATAAGTATGTCATGCTCAACCGCATTGTGAGAGACCTCGACAGCGAGGCCCAGGCGCAGTTTGGAGTGGGGCGGGTGAAGCACGACATCTTCTGCTCGAACGGTGAGACCGTACAGCTCGTATTCAACAAGGACCCGGGTTGCTCCCTCTGGCTCTCTGATGCCGGTTGCGCCGACATCATCCAGAAGGTCTGGGAGTGGAGCTCGGAGATCTTCGTAGGGCTGTACACCCAT
>Ga0315294_10004225_pt1 | contig 15637 bp, 14 predicted proteins | sample YL17G13_40_MG_FD_203626 | JGI IMG/M metagenome (GOLD analysis project Ga0315294, IMG submission 203626) | Sediment microbial communities from Yellowstone Lake, YNP, Wyoming, USA - YL17G13_40 | ecosystem: Environmental > Aquatic > Freshwater > Lake > Sediment | place: USA: Wyoming | collected... | reverse complement strand
TGGCCTTACCCCTGTTTGGCCATCTCTGTCAACCTGCGTCAAATAGCTAACAATAGCGGACCGTATTTACCTGCAATAAACACTACCGTGATTAGTGAACATGCTCGGGAATATGATGATTTGTACCCAAGGGACCGTAAGTTGTCGCAAATGGACACAGAGGTGCGCCATCGGGAAAATAGTTGGGGTCTCCAGTCACATCGGTAAGTGCAGGCCACGTGCCAGCGCTTGAATAGTACATCTCTATCTGACTGTTTATCAAATCGACATTGGTCTTGCACGCATTGGCCTTAGCAGTTGTGGCACTCGCAGTGATTCTCGGAATAGCTATCGCCGCTAGAGCCGCCAAGATTAGTACTACTATCAGCAATTCGATGAGCGTTAGACCTTTCCTGTTCATCTTCCGCATATGTTTCTCCTAAAAGATACATGTTTATCCTACCGTCCGTACAATAACATCGTCATACAACTCAGGCTACTTTGCAAAATTTCATCGGCTCGTTGAAAAATTGTTTTCGCAATAATTCTCTGCAGGAGAGCCTGGCCGATAATCGGCTTACCAAGTCCTATAACAAAGACTTTGGTTATCTCTTGCTATTTGCGATTATTTCAAGTGACTCATATAATCGAACATTGGCAAATACATACTGATAAGTAAAAATCCAACAATTACTCCCATAATAACCGTCAAGGCCGGCTCCAGTTTCACAAGCAAAGAGCCTATCGTCCTTTCAATCTCCTTATCAAGAATATCAGTCCCTTTGTTTAGCATTTCTGCTAACTTCCCGGCTTCCTCGCCTGAGGCTATCAGCTGCATAATCATCGGAGGAAAGATGTCGCACTTTTTGAGGGACTTAGCAATCTGATTGCCTCCCTTAATCGCCTCCTGTAATTCTTCCGTTATCTGGGCCATCTTATAATTATGGGCAACCAGACTTGCCATATTCAGGGCTTCAATCAGTGAGACCCCCGCGGAAATCATGATTGCCCAGGCACGTGTAAAGTTTGAAACCACAACCATACGGTTAAGTTTGCCAAAGACAGGCATATTTAGCTTGAAACCGTCCCATTTCTTTCTGATATGCGGTTTTTTTAACAGCCGTCGCAACCCTATCACCGCTCCGCCACTCACAAAAAGAATCGCCCACCACCAGCCCATGAAAAAACAGCTTGCGTCCATAAGAAACTGCGTAGGGCCTGGCAGCGACACATGCAATTGCCCATACATTTTTGAAAAAACGGGTATGACAAAAACCAAGAAGCAGCTAACCACAACAAGACACATGACGAACACCACAATCGGATAAACGAAGGCAGACCTTACTTTTCGTCTTATTTCATCTTGCTTTTCCAGATATGCAGCGCTCATTTCGAGCACTTTTGCCAGCTCCCCTCCGGTTTCGCCGGCCTCAAGCATTCCCAGAAAAAAGTCTGAAAATATGTTTTTGTAACTTCCAAACGCATTTTTCAAGCTTGAGCCGGTTGCCACGCTCTGCCTGATATCAGCTACTATATACCTAAAAGCCCGGTTTTCAGTCTGTTCCTCCAGTATTTCCAGACACTTAAGGACCGACAGTCCCGCTGAATACATTCCCGCAAAATTATATGCAAAAGCTGCTACTTCCGATTGCTTTATTTTCTTGGATTTTCCCCCTCGGTCTTTTACCTGGCTGGCCTTTTCAAGAACATATCCCATCTTGCCGAGGTCTTCCTTAAGCATCGCAACATTGTCAACCCCCTTGTAGGTGGCGGAAAAGCTTTGGCCACTTCTGTCTTTTGCTGTGTACTCATAGACCGCCATTATTCTGTCCCCAAATCAATGACCCGCACTACCTCTTCCAGTGTTGTCACCCCATTAAGAACTTCAGCAACGGCGTTTTGATGGAGAGTCTTCATACCTTCTTCGATTGCCTGCTGCTTAATCACATCGCTGCTGTTTTTGTCGACGATCATTTTCCGTATTTTTGCAGAAATGCATAGTACCTCGTAAATGCCCTTTCGCCCCCGATATCCAGTACGATAGCAACTGTCACATTTAGCACCTTGGTAAAGTTCAATCTTCCTGTCTCTATAAGATTCACCAAACAAGCACTTGAGTTCGTCTTCAGACGGTCGATAGGCCCGTTTGCACTTGGGACATATCGTTCGTACGAGCCTCTGTGCCGCCGTTCCTAAAAGTGCTGAGGCAACAAGAAATGGAGGTATACCAAGATTTATCAATCGCGATATTGCGCCTGCTGCATCGTTTGTATGAAGCGTACTTAGAACCAGGTGTCCGGTCAGAGCCGCACTAATAGCTATTTCTGCTGTTTCATAATCACGGATTTCTCCGACTAATATGATGTCGGGGTCCTGACGTAATATGCTCCGCAGTGCTGACGCAAACATCATGCCTGCAACGGGCCTGACCTGGACCTGTGTAATACCGTCAAGACGGTACTCAACAGGGTCTTCAATCGTAACAATATTTTCCTCCGGAGTGTTTATCAACTGCAAAAGCGAATATAGCGTGGTCGTTTTGCCGCTGCCGGTTGGCCCAGTCAGAAGTATCATACCATTGGGATTAGCGACCAGTTTTCGGAATTTTTGATTATCATCAGCCGAGGTAACAACAGTGTCAAACGACCACTTATCCACGCTCCTATCGAGAATTCTGATAACTATTTTTTCTCCTGTTACCGACGGCAGAGACGAAACTCTCAAATCGTATTCTTTATCATCATGACGCACAATCATGTGGCCGTCTTGAGGAGCCCTTCGCTCGGAAATGTCCATATCTGACATAATCTTGATGTGCGATACCACCTCAAGTAGTGCCGACAACGGGATATCTATCATCTCACGCAGCAAGCCGTCTATGCGATACCGAATTTTCACATTGGAAGTCTGCGGCTCAACATGTATATCGCTTGCATGAGCATCAATAGCACCGGTTATTATGGAAGAAACCAGCCTTGTAATAGGAGAGTCCGCAACCTTTATACTCTTCTGTTCATCCCCAGCTGTTTGGGTGCTCCTGTCAGCATCTTGTTCCAGCCGCATGGAAACTATAGCCTGCTTGGTAGCATTTTTTACATCGAAATGATAATGTATCGCCTGCTTTATAGCGCTGGGTGTCGCGGCAACGGGAACAATTTTAAATCCAGTTTTCAACTCGATCTGGTCTTGAACAAAGAGATTTAATGGAGAACTCATTGCTACCAGCAGTCGATTGCCATCCTTCTTTATAGGAATTATGTTGTATTTGGTAGCCATTTCATAAGATACCAAATGAGCTATCATCGAATTCACTGCCTCAGGTGCAAGATTAATAAACTCTATCTTGTTGGTAAACGCGATGAGCCTTGTTAACTGGTCATCATCAAGAAGATTTTCCTTTTTAAGTATGCTTATTAGGCTTTGTCCGGTCTTCCGCTGCTGGTCGATGACAGACTGAAGAGTTGTCTCATCAAGAGTTTTCTCTTGTATTAGAAACGAAATTATCGGATCCTGCTCTTCCATAATAATCCCATCTGCGCAGAAAATACGGCTTAATTCGCAAATAATATCGACCTCCTTTTGCGACGACTTAAAGATAAACCCTCGCCAGTGATTCCACCGCATTTTAATTTCGATCAAGCGACTGATAATAACTGCGTTCATATCTCTGATCTGCCAGTGCCAAAATTAGGTAGAGCTTACCCCTACTTTTCTTGCAACGTTGGCCTGTGGGATATAAAGTAAGGAGTAATTTCGCAGAATGTGTTTTTCTTTTAAGTTTGGGTTGTATTATGAGGAATGCTTCTAACTACAGCAAGATGGACAGTGCAAATGGGCGGTATTGGGCTCGAACCAACGACCTCCTGCGTGTCGAGCAGGCGCTCTAACCAACTGAGCTAACCGCCCTAAATCCAAGCTTAGAGATAAGGATACAGTTTTTTAGCCATTGCGTCAATACTTTAGATATTTTCTATTTCTGTAACGAAACCGATGTGCCCAGGACAAACCTGATTCGAAGTCTCTGCTCACTGTGCAACAAAAAAGCCAGTCATAGATAGTTACTCATTTGGCTCCTGCAAACAAGATATGCGCCAGCAATCCTGCAATAGGCGGAAAGAAAAAAGTGCTCGCCAAGCAAATCAGCGTAAATCTCCAACCCAATATAGCCACTTCCATTGGTAGCCGGCTAAATGCCCATAGTGACCAGCCTGTTAGAAATGCAACCATGGTTCCTGTACCGGCACCGGCCCGCAGGAAACCAGCAACGATAGGCAAACTTACATAAGGACCTCCCGGAGCAAAAGCACCAGCCAGCGTACCAATCAATATCCCTCGCATGCCGGATTCGGCTCCTATCCATCTTGAAATTAGCTCCCGAGGCAGAAGAACCTGAACCATGCCGGCCACGATAAATGCGAAAATCAGCAGCGGCAGAATCTCAATAATCATGCTGAGAGCTAATTTAGCACCATTAATGTGCTGCGATTGTCCTTTGTAGTATCCCATGAGAAGAAGAATAAACGCCAACGCGCCCATTATTATTGTTGGGGTCAACATTGCTGAATTCCTCCCTTTTTTATCCATGTTTTTGCTCCGTTGCTCTGTTACCTCGACCTGCCTCTAAATTATGTACTGGCATCCCTGAGTTTATTGTTCCTGTACCCAGACAGACTAGGCCTGTGCAACACGCATATACTGTCAACCAGCAGTGATTATAATCCATTCAGCAACAGCCTGCAATGTAGCCTTTTCAAAAAATGCACCGCCTGCCTAACGACCACATTAGTTTGTCTTGTATATATGCTGACGAAGTGCAGGATTGGAACTAGAGATAACTTATAGCGGCCTTTTTGTGCATCAGAATGGCAGCTAACAACGGATTATTAATTTAGGATTTTCCTGACAACTGCAGCGGCTGAAATGGTTTGTTGGATGTTGCCGTTTTGCACAGTCATGGAAATTTGAACGTTTTTAACATCATCACTGGTGGGGGTATTACTATTTTTTTTGAAAGTCATAGCGGTAACGTTTTCGCAGAGCACGTAATCAGTCCCCCCGTCATTAAGGTACAGCTTTTGAGTTCCACTGTCATATCGATATGTTATTTCCGAAAGGTCGTCAAAAATTAACTTACATATATTTTCATTTGAAATATCGCTGTCGTCAACCAGTGCCGTCCGAATCTGACTTGTTATTCGAAACAATGCCTGCCGAGCTGTGTTGATTGTTTTAAAAATGTTTTCGTTGTCCCTGTAATTTGCAAGTGAGGCGTTAAAAGCCGCTGCAACAGCAGCAAGCAGCAAGGCTGTTATTGCCAGAGCAATCAGCAATTCGGCGATTGTAAAGCCGTTCTTATTTCGCATATATCGCATTCTGTATCTCATAATCAAACCGAAATTCCGCAGTTTTGCGCTTTTCGCTTTTTTCAGTAGTTGGCCCGAATCCAGCATGCCGAACTTATTGTTTTGTTGTTAAGGCTAATTTCAACCGTAATCCTGTAGAAAGACATGGGGCCAGTAGTCCAAGGTTTAGTAAAGTCGGTGCTTTGCAAATATAGACCAGTAACTTTCTGTGAATAACCCGGATAGAGAGGATTGCCATTTGAATCTTTGAGGATATTGCCATTCGAATCAATCGGCCCAACTGGCCACGAATAGTCTTTCACTGTACTAAACGTGTTGGTCAAATTAGCGAACGTCATCATAACCGTCTGTTCCCTGATTTGCTCAATGAGAAATTCAGCGGTTGATAAATTCGTCCCGGTACTGTTGGCTTTTGTAAACGAACTGTTAGCCGCCAGCAGGGATGCAATTGCAAGGCCTACAATTAGTATTGCAATTAGTACCTCGATAAACGTAAAACCGTTCTTCTTCATTTCCCTGCCACAACACTTGACATCTTAAATATAGGAAGAATAATACTCATCGCAATAAAACCAACCAAGAATCCCATCAGCACTATCATTATAGGTTCTATCATTGACGTCACTGTTTTTATAGCTGCTTTGAGTTCTCTTGCATAATACTCGGAAACATCTTTTAGTACCTCGCCCATCGCGCCGGAATTTTCGCCACTTATTATCATTTGCACCACATTGCTCGGCATCAGATTATGCCGCTGCAGACCAGACGCAATTTTTTGGCCCTGTCGAACATCGTCATATACGTCCAGCCACATATTCTTATAGAGAATATTTCCCGCTATCTGTGCGGTTATTGAAATTGTATTAAGGATTGGTACACCTGCATGTATCAGTACGCCCATTGTGTGCAGGCTTCTTGTAATGTAAAGATTTTGACACAAAGTTTTAACAAGAGGCAGTGTCAATTTTGTTTTGTCCCACCATAATCTGCCGGGGTTTGTACGGATAAAATACAGGAACCCCCATATCAGGCCAGCTACAACTGGTAGAATGACGAACCAATAACCTCGCAGAAATGCGCTTGTCGCCATTAGGATTTTAGTCGGCCGGGGCAACAGTTGTTCTTTGCCTGCAAATATCGCTGTAAACCTCGGTAAAACAAAACACAGCAGGAAGATAGTCACTATTACGGCCATTACTGCTATGATGGCCGGATAAACCATAGCACCTTTGATCTGGGAGCGGGTTTCAGCTTCTCTGTCCAGATACTCTGCCAATTTTGGCAGCATTGTGCTCATCGCGCCGGAGATTTCCGCTGAAGCTATCATATTCACATAAAAATTGCTGAACACCTCAGGGTGCTCGGCAAGTGCCTGCGAAAAACTTTGGCCTGCTTCTATCTGATTTTTTAAATCGGTGACCACTGCCTTGAATTTTCGGTTTTCAATTTGTCCTGCTATTGACTCAAGCGACTCCTGAAGACTTATACCGGCGCGGAGCATAACAGCAAGCTGGTTTGTGAAGTTCAGGATATCTTTTTGACTTGGTCCGAACTCGACTTTGAAATTGCGGATTTTTTGCAGCGTGTTTTCTGACAGGTTTCTGAGCCGCTGGCCGGCTTGTCCAGACTCATTTATGTGCTGACGGCACCTTTGCTCCTGCGGCCTTTGGGTCTGTTGTCGGTTTTCTGTAATTGCTTCATACATTTTTCTGTACCTTCATCCGGCTGTATCACTTGAATGTTCTTTGTGACGACAACAGCGATTCGTAGTCTTGTCCGGGCGTGCCGTTTTGCGCGGAACGGCGCTCATTGACGGACGCGAGCATTTTCTCGAGCTTGCTTGGATTGGTTGAGCGGTTGATTGCTTCTTCCTTATCTATATGACCCTTGGAATACATATCGATGATGCTATAGTCCATCAGCTGCATGCCCACCCTTCGGCTGGTTTCAATTATGTTCGGTATTTCATATATCCTGTTCTCGCGAATGCAGTTTCTCACGGCCGAGGTGCACAGCAGTATTTCCGTACACGGTACCATTCCCGACTTATCTATGCGCCTAAATAGCGTCTGTGATATGACGGCCTGCAGTGTATTGGCCAGCATGGTTCGAATCTGGCCCTGCTGTTCTGGGGGGTAGATGTCTATAATACGCTCAACGGTTTGAGATGCGTTGATTGTGTGCAGCGTGCTGAAGACAAGATGTCCTGTTTCGGCCGCAGTGATCGTTGCGCTTGTGGTCTCGAGGTCTCGCATTTCGCCGACCATAATGATATCCGGATCCTGCCGCAAGACATGTCGCAGACCCGATGCAAAATCCGGACAGTCGAAACCGATTTCACGCTGTTCTATCATACTGACCTTGTTTTCCAAGGCGTATTCGACCGGGTCTTCCAGCGTGATTATGCGTTTCCTATACTTCGCGTTTATTGCTCCTATCATTGCTGCCAGAGTTGTGCTTTTGCCGGAGCCGGTATGGCCGGTTACCAATACCAATCCTCTTGGCAGGCTGATTAGCTCTTTTGCTATAGGCGGCAGGTGCAGATCGTCTATCAGTGGAATCTGGTTTGGAATCACTCTGAACGAAATTGCTATTGTGTCGCGCTGATAATGGGCGTTGACGCGGAACCTATGGCCGCTGTCCAGGGTGGTAGAGAAATCAATATCTCGGTTTTTTTCAAATTTTTCGAATCTTTCCGGCCCGACCATGCCAAGAACTATTTCCTTGGCATCTTCATCACTGACGATAGGAAACTGCATACTTATCAATTCTGTATTCTTTCGCATTACTGGTGGTATGCCAACGTTTATATGCACATCACTTGCCAGGATTTCTACGGCCACTGCCAGGACAGTTTTCATATGTCTAATGTCATAATTTTTCATCTCACAAACCTCGTATCTTAATGGCGTTGCGAGTTTGTTACCTGAAGTTTTCAACGAAGACTTCATCAACGTTCTGGCCATACACCTTGGTCACACGTAGCACCTCTTCGATGGTTGTCAAACCCTGCTTTACCTTTTTGATTCCATCATCAAACAAACTCGGTTGGCCGCTTTCTCGAAATACTTGGCGCATATGGCTGATCGATGCGTCTTTATTAATCATGTCTCTGAATTTGTCGTCGATGGTTAATAGTTCATAAATACCTATTCGGCCTGAGTAGCCTGAGCCTCTGCAGTGATTGCAGCCGGTGCCATGGAAAAGTTCATTTGGTTTAACGCCCCATTTTTCCACATAGTTACGCATGTTTTCAGGGACCTGGTAATTCTGTTTGCACTTAGTGCAAATCTTCCTGACCAGTCGCTGAGCCAGCACTGCATTCAGCGACGCTGCTATCAGGTACGCATCGATGCCGATATTGACCAATCTTGTAATGCTGCTGGCAGCGTCATTTGTGTGCAGTGTTGAAAGCACCAAATGCCCCGTCAGAGCAGCCTGCACTGCTATTCGGGCTGTTTCGTTGTCTCGAATCTCACCGATCATTATGATGTCCGGGTCCTGTCGCAATAGGCTCCTCAATGCTGAGGCAAAGTCCAACCCAATTTTCTCATTGGCTTGTACCTGACTGCAGAAATTAAGTTTGTACTCTACCGGGTCTTCGACTGTCGAAATGTTCAATTTATTCCCATCCATCTGGCACAGTGCTGAGTACAATGTGGTACTCTTGCCCGAACCGGTAGGACCGGTGACAAGCAAAATGCCGTGGGGAAGCGCGATCTGTCGGCGAAAAGCGTCCATCACTTGCGGCTCCATGCCCAAATGCTCAAGGCCCCGAATAATCGATTTACTGTCCAGCACGCGTATGACAACCTTTTCTCCGCAGTTTGTCGGCAACACCGAAACTCGTAAGTCAATTCCTCTGCCACCAATGATTACCGAAATCTTTCCGTCCTGAGGTAACCGTCTTTCCGAAATGTCCAGCTTGGACATGATCTTAATGCGTGAAACAATCGCAGGATGTATCTTTAAAGGTGACTGCATTGTCTCGAAAAGCACACCGTCTATACGGTACCTTATAAGGGTGAACTTGTCCTTCGGCTCAATGTGAATGTCGCTGGCACCCTGGTTGATTGCATTGCTAATCAGATAGTTGACGAATTTAATAACAGGCGATTGGCCTGCCATTTTTTCGAGGTCTGCATTATCTTGCTGCTGGTCCTGAACGACCTCCACCTCAGTCATGTCACTGATGATGTCGTCAACGTAGCACTCGATGCTTTCTTCATTGAACACACTGCAGATTTTGCTTATGTCCTCCTCGGAACATACGACTACCTCAACGTTCATTTGCGTCTGTCTTTTCACGTCTTCTATTGCAAAGACATTTGCGGGCTCACTTGTTGCAACGACCAGAATCCCTTTCTCAATTGCAATGGGGCAAATGCGATTGCTTTTTATAAAACCGATGTCGAGCTTCTTAAAAACTTCCTTCTCTATTGTTTCTGGTTCTATGTGTTTAAACTCGAGGCCATACAGCTTGGCCTGGGCCATCAGGATATCATCGGCGTTGCAAAATCCCGCTTGCAGCAGGAGTGTTTCGATGTTCCTGCCCGGCTTTGTCGATTGTTCTTGGCGAAGCTGTGTGTGCTGCTGAGGTGTGAGCTTGCCAATGTCCGCCAAAACATCGATGATATCGCGTCTGGTACTACCTGGACCAGCATCAGATGACTCGCTGGCTTCTTTCGGAGAATAGAGGTCACTGAGCCCGCGAATGGACTGACTTTGGTCCTGGTCGCTTGCGGCTGGTGAATCAGCGTTCGAGCGTTTCTTAGTATCACCTTCCGGCTCGGATGAATCTTGCTTTTTCTCAGATATAAAAGGCAGTTTCATTCTGGCAACTTCAACACTATTTCCGCACCTTTTTGTTCAAGCTTAACGAAATTATCACCAATTTGGCGAATCTTGAAACCTTTGATTGAATCTCCCTCATAGAGGATTTTATCGTCTATCATACAGCAGTTACTTTGGTCCAATTTTATGATGCTCAAAAGTTGCATGCTATTTATTTGTTGCATTAACTGCTGTTCAGTTAGTTCGCCACTGGCATCAAGGTTTCCTTCTTCGATATCGGATTTATCGGACAGGTTGGTAAGAGATAAGTTGTAACTGAATGGATTTTTCATCAGCTCTTCGAGTTTTACCTGTTGTACGTCCGAAAACTCATAGAATTTTTTAACTATTTGTTCTTCGTCCAGCCGGTTAATCGCTTCAGACTCTCCGCCGGCAAGCTTGGCGATGGCCATCTCAATCTGTGCCTCTTCTTCGCTAACTGCTGCTGCCGGTGTAGCTTTGGGTGTGCTTTGTTTTATCATTAACCAAAGACACAGCAGGCCTATACCAAATAAAACGGCAAGTGTAACCGTACTCCTTCGAACGGTTTTTTTCTGGTCGGCCACAGTGAGATATTTTTGCTCTTGTGTTTCCTCGGTACTCTCAGAGGTAATCCCATCTGTTTGCCTTGCTAGTGACTGACCCTCGTGTTTTTGCTCCTGTAAAAAAGGCAACATAGCAAACTCCATTGAAAATAAAAGTTTTTGGCTTAAGAAGTTCGTGTTTGCCAGTCCACAGCTGAGTTTTCATGCATCTTTTGTCGCAGGTGGATTCCTCTTGTAGTCACGGACTCAATCAGCCGGTTTTGTTCTGAAAAAATATACTCACTATAAAATTAGCTGCTACTTCACCATCGCATTTGGGTTTCTTATCCAATTTAAGCTCGCGGACTTTCATTATGCGAGGGAGCTTTTCAAGCTCTAGCAGAAAAGAATAAAACGAATCGAAATTTCCCTCCAGTTCCATCTTCAAGGGTTGTTCTATGTAGCCGTTGCTGTCCTTGCCTTTGAGTGTCAGAACCCTTTTGGATTTTAAGCCATGTTTCTCTCCGATTATGGTTATATCCTGAAGGACCTTGTCGATTTCGCTGGTAGGCGGCAGTTTGCTTTCAAAAAATGCGATTGCTTTTTGTAACTGTTCAAGTTGTTTGCTCAGATTTTCTGCCTGGACAGTGGCTTTTTCAAATTCTGCCAGTTTGGCCAACTTCATCCGGACCCGTCCCTGCTGCTCAGCCAGGTGTCTGTTGGCAGGCTTAATCATGTATTGGTATGCAATGTAACCTAAACCTGCCAGCAAAATGAAAAAGACGACTCTTCTTAATCTGTATGTCATTGCTCAACCCTCGTACTATTTTTAACGGCATTGGAGTTGTGTTGTGTAATATGCACCATGTCTTACGCACCATGCTTAATTTTTTTAATATCTTCATTGGTAAGGTGGACGTCGTTTCTAAGCATTGCTGTCAATTTGAATTGTCTGAGTGCTGTGTCCTCGATTTTGTACTCTTTCGATTCCACCAGCTCCACATTGTCTAACAGGAAAGAACTGCTCAGCTGCCCGATATAGTCCGCAACTTGGCGGTCACTGGGAGCAATGCCCTCAATGTCGATATGCGTCTCTAACTGCTTTTCTTGCGAGACTTTCGGCTGAGATTCTGCCATCTTTTCATTCTGTGTGGCTTTGTATTTAGTGATTACCGGAATCTGGTTTGTTTTAATTGACTCCTTTTGGATAATGTTTACTTGCAACAGCGATACTCCTGCCGGCAGGCTGTTTGTCAGCGATGCCAACAGAACGCTTCTCGGTACCGGCTCAAGCAGTGCTACTGTTGTTTGGACTGTCTTCATCATTGTCTTGCGTTTTGCCTGGAGCTGTTCAAATTGTTTTATGGCCTCTTGGGCCTGGCTCATCTTTGCATTTACAAGTTTTTCCTTGGCATTAAACCCTCGCTGCCGGATCTTGATGGTCACAAACGAGCCCCCAAGTACCGCCATTAGTGCTATAAATAACATAAGATACGTTAGGTTTGTTTTGCGAGCCTCGTTGTTTTGAATGTAATCATCAGGCACAAAGTTTATGTTAAGCATTTTCTCAACTCTCCTGTTGTCAGATTCCCAAAAACCATTTATTGCGTTTGGAACTGTCTCTATGACACGCTAAGCCCAAAGGCAGTAGCCCAACTAAACTGACATCCTCTTCTTTCTATCGCCAACCCCTCATGGTTGACTGGGATTTCCACAGCAGCCAAACAGTCTCCCATTTGTGCCGGCATTGCCAGCTGTTTTGCTATTGCTGTGTACAGACTTTTGTCTACGGCCTGTCCTGAGAGAAAAACCAATCGCTCTATATTCGCATTTGTATACATCGAACAAAATTGCCGTTTGCAGGTTGATAGTTCAAATGTAAGCCTGGTTATTGTTTCGTCGGTTTCTGCCAGCTCCGCGTGGGACACCCCTAAGGCTAGCGAATGAGCGAAAAGGAGATTCTTATGACGACAGATCACAACGTTCGTACAGTTTCTCTCTATATCAACCAGCATCACGACCGCATCAATATCGGTTTTTCTCCTGCCGAAAAATTTGGTGTAGGTGTTTGTCAGTGCTATCGGCCAGACGCAGATAGACTTGATTGCCAACTGAGCCTTTTCGTATATTGCCAGGTACCTGTTAATTTTTTCCCGCGAAGTTACTATCGCCATAATATTGTCATCCTCCGTCGGGATGTACTTTATCATTGCGTTGTCCAGTTCGATGGGTAGTTTTTGTTTTATTTTTGAAATAATTGCGCTTTGCAGTTTATTGTCTTTATCATCTTTCATTTTAGGCGTTTTTATATGCTCAATTAATACCTCGCTTGCCGGTATTGCCGCCACTACATCTCTGCCTCGGAGTTTATTGTTTGATGTCAGTCTTTTAATTGCTTCAATGGCCCACATTTGCCATTTGACGCTTCCTGGTTTTATGTCGTCTGGCCGTTTTTCAATACCGCCGGCGACAAGGATTATCCCTTTGTCGTTATCTTGAAGCTGGACAACCTTGAGGGTATCTTCCCCCATGTCTAAGCCGATTGGTCCGACCTTTGCAGTAAAATGCGACTTGGGGACCCCCAAATATTCGCGGTTTTTCAAAAACAATACCATTGATTTCGCCTACAAAAGCTAACTCTACTTATAGTTCATCTCTGTTCGTCTCTGTGGTACTACCTAAAATATAGGAAACAAAAGCCAGACCAGCCAAATTTTACCCTTGGCAATGACAATGAGCTCGCTTTTTAGAATATCGCGGGAAACTGTTTTGCTTCCGATAAAATCTTGTTTTTTGGTCCTGGCAATTCTGGGACAGAACTAATGAGCTGTATCAGTACCGTAAACAGATAAAAACGTCCGGAAATCGCCGGCTTTGGTGACCGGGAAAATTTTCTGAAAAGCGGTTTTTCGAGCAGGGAAAAATCCGTCTGGTCACAGAGAATGCTTATGGGACGTTGAAAAAAAATTGATAGGGACAATCAATAGTCGATTTGCTCGGCTTTTAACTGACGTTTCATCAGGTCGGCAATCGCTGTTTGGACGGGCTTGTTCTCAAACAGTACCTGGTAAACAGCTTGTGTAATCGGCATTTCAACATTATATTTTTGAGCCAGCGCACACACAGATTTGCATGTGGCAATACCCTCAATGACTGATTCGGTGGCTCTTTCAGCTTGTTTGACAGTTTGTCCTTTGCCTATCCTTTCACCAAATGAGCGATTTCTCCCTTTTGGCGAAATGCACGTCGTCACCAAGTCCCCTAAGCCGGCTAATCCTGCAAATGTCTGTGGTCTTGCCCCCATAGCCACTCCAAGTCGGCTTATCTCGGCTAGGCCTCTGCTCAGAAGTGCCGCCTTTGCGTTGTTGCCGCCGCCTATCCCGTCTATAATTCCAGCAGCAATGGCGATGATGTTCTTCATGGCCCCAGCCAGCTCAACGCCGACAACATCGGGATTGGTATACACGCGCAGCCAGGGGGCATTAAAACAATGCTGCACTTTTTTTGCCAATTCTTCATCGCTGCAGGCAACACATGCTGTCGCTGGAAGCCTTTGAGCCAGCTCGTCAGCAATGGTCGGGCCGCTTAAGACGGCGGTCTTGAGTCTTGGGTCTTGAGTCTTGAGTCTTCTCTCCAGCACCTCGGCAAGAATCTGAGTAGGGCGAAGCAGCGTATCATTTTCAATACCCTTGGTAACCGAGACTATAGGGATACCTTGGGGGACATAATCTTTTAGCCTGTTCCATATTCGGCGCATAAACTGACACGGCACCGCAGAGACGATCAAATCTGCTCCTGCCATTATCTGACTATCTTGGGGTTCGAATACGAGCGATTCAGGGATTTTATGACCGGGTAGAAATTTTTTATTTTCGCGGGTCTCTTGTATCTGTTTTAACTGCTTAGCGTCGTACCCCCACATCTTTATGGTGAGCTTGTCGAACCCACGCACCGGTATACTCTTTTCGCATAGCAGCATGGCCAGAACAGTGCCCATTCCGCCATCGCCAATTATGGAAACATTATTGAACATAGAGGAGATTATACTGTATCCAATGGAAATTGCAATGCGGCGTATATAGCCCCGGTCTCTGGCCGTGGGGTGCTGGAGTTTACCCCGTGAGATGCGCCGTTTGCTATCTCATCGGGGAGAGGAATGCTTCTTTATTACGTTGGGGGTTATTTACTTTTTGTTTTCGATGATGGCGATTTCGGCGGGGGTCAGGCCGTAGAGGTCATAAACGAGTTTGTCGATTTGACTGTCAGTAGCATCAATTTGCCGCTGCAGGCGTACCTTCTCTTCCTCTTCCGGATTCTTCAAGGTAGAGAAAACTGTTTTGCAAAAAATAATTATCGTTATTAATAATGAGTTTTCCAATCATCTTCCCATTCAGTTAATGGCATTTGACCGAGTATTTTGGGTTTACCATTAGCATGTTTTTTCTTTTCCTCAATATGGACACCCAGTGACAAATATATCAATGCCGCTCTAACCAATTTCATAAGTCGTAAAGTTTTATCTGCAAAATCTTGGAAATAGATTGGATAAGTAACATTCTTAATTTCAGGTTCTATAAAGTTTAATAAATCCATTTGATGTAAAGTTAAAAATTTATGTTCAACAAAATTTCGTATTTTGACGAGATTTTGTGCGTCTGGTTCAATAGAATCCACAAAGTCGGTTCTCTGTTCAGATAAATCTTTTGCAAGCCAATATAGTCCTCTGAATGGCCAGTTTTGTAGATTTACAAATTTGTCGGCTAAACCATCTTTGGGCGATTTGGGATTTTTATACCAAATTCTCCTAAAACTTATGTCCCACTCATTAATTTGTAACCTCAAATATGTACTGAGAAAAAAAGCTATTTTATCGAAAAGCGAATATATCACTCGAAAAGCTATTTTGCACTTTTCAATGTTTAACCCATAGCATGGATA
>Ga0315294_10004223_pt1 | contig 15641 bp, 10 predicted proteins | sample YL17G13_40_MG_FD_203626 | JGI IMG/M metagenome (GOLD analysis project Ga0315294, IMG submission 203626) | Sediment microbial communities from Yellowstone Lake, YNP, Wyoming, USA - YL17G13_40 | ecosystem: Environmental > Aquatic > Freshwater > Lake > Sediment | place: USA: Wyoming | collected... | reverse complement strand
CGGCCTCTGGCCACCCTCTCCCTCAGGGAGAGGGAGACAAGGGGAAGGCCCGTCCGACGACCTCCCCTCTCCCAGCGGGGAGAGGGGTTGGGGGTGAGGGGCATCCCCTGCCGTGGCGGTTCCTCCGGCATTCTGTAACCCCCCTTCGCCCGCCCCAAGGCCCGGCGGGCTACGGAGGGCAGGTCCGCATTCTGCAATCGGACGGCGCCGCTCCCTCACGGTCGCGGCTCGGTTACCCAAGTTACCCAGTCACCGCACTTTGCGGGCCGTTGCCGTCCACTCCGCACTCCGCACTCCGCACTCCGCATTCCGTACTCTTCCCAGTCCCAGTCCCCTGTTTTGAAATACGTGCTGCCCACACCTCTTCTGGCCCTATTTTGGACACGGCGAGTCCGCTATTGACGTAAGTGTTATGGACGCATGCCCACCCATCGGAGGCAAAAACCCGGTCAAAAGCGCCGGAAAACCGACTAAAAGTGCCAGAGTTCGGGCGCAAAGCGTCAAAAAACGATCGAAAAACGACGCGCTTTTTCTTGCCTATCTTGACATTCAGGAGGGCCGACCCCCTTGGCGCTAGCGCCAAGACGGTTTTGGCCGGCTGGCGGGCCCCAAAATCGGCGAATTCGGCGCCCGCCAACCCGTTTTCCGGCATGTAAGAAGTCGACTTACAGCAATTTCGGGGGCGCCGGATCGCGGATGAGAAGCACTGGCGGGCAAGCCGCCAGTGGCACCCGGCAAAGGCTGCCCGGCCCGGCGGGGGTGGGCGAGGAGCACCCGCGGGCAAGCCTCCTTCGCCAAGGCTTCGGAGCCCAGGGCCGCCAGCGGTCGCCACCCTGGCACGGCTACGCGCCGTGCCGTGGCCGGCGGCGCCCAGCCAAGGGGGCACCCGGCGGGCCAGGGGGGGGTGCGGCGTTCGGCGCGGGCTAGCCGCCGAGCATCAGGGTCCAGAGGTTCCCGTGGCGCCCCAGGCCGGCCCGGCGGTGGGGGGAGAGCATGTTCTTGAAGTGGCCCGGACTGTGCCACCAGGAGGCGATGGCGCCCGCTCCGGTGCTGACCCCGGCGTTGATGTTCTCGGCGTTGGCGCTGGTGCCGGCCCGCTTGGCGCGGTCCCAGGGGCTGGCCTTGCCGGGCACGGGGGAATCGTGGCCGAAGAAGCCGAGCCTGGCCATGTCGTTGGAGTGGTCGCGGGCGGCCTCGCACAGGGCGGTGTCGATCCGGACGGGGCTGGCACCCAGGAGGAGCAGGATGCGGTTGAGTTCGCGGAGGCCGCCCGCCTCCTCGGGGTCGAGTTTGGCCTCCAGGGGCACGTTGTCCAGGATCGTCCAGCGGGCCGGGTCGTCCTTGGCCAGGGCGAGGAGGGTCGCCAACTGCTCCTCGGCAGCCAGGACGGCCTTGAGGTCGGCCGGCTTGGCGGCGTCGGGGGCCTTGGGGTCGGGGTGCTTGACCAGGTAGTCGCTCAGGCGCTGCCAGTGGGGGACCAGGGCCATCAGGTCGTCGCGCTGCTTCTGGAGGGCGGGGCTCTGCTTGAGGAGCGAGGCCGGGTCGATGCGGAGGGTCTCCTCGAGTTTCCTGAGGGCGGGGTCGGCGTCCTTGGCGATCTCGTCCCCGGTGAGGTTGTCGCGCCGGACGAGGCCGAGGATCGTCGCCCGCGCGGCCTCGACGTCCTGGGCGACGGTGCCGCGAACCTTCTCGGCAAGGGCCTTGGCGGCCTCGTCCAGGAAGGCCTGGCGGTAGCGCGGATGCAGGGGGCGGATGTCGGCGTTGACGGCTTCGAGGAGTTTGGCGGGGGCCGGGCCGCCGAGTTCGAGGATGCGGTCTACGGCCTTGGTGCGGGCCTCCGGGTCGTCCTTCGCCTTGCGGAACTGGGCGATGAGGTCGGTGGCCTCCTTGCGCTCGTCGGGCGTGGGGGGGGGGGGGGGGGCCTCCGCGGCCGCGCACGGGCGGCCGGCGGCTGCCGCAAGGGCTGCTGCGAGGACGGCGACGGCAAGGCGTCCCAGGCGCTCAGGTCTTCCCACGCTGCGGGCCCTCCCTGATGGTATCTACGACGCGGCGTGCCCGCTCAGCAGCCTGCCTGCCCGTCACGGCCACGGTCGGACCGGGAGGCAGGCCGCCAGCAGTGCTCGAGGATGGGCGGCACGTCCGCGGGGGCCTCGCGGAGGAGTTCCACGCGGAAGTGGCGGATGCCCGCGCGGAACATCTCCGGCACGTGCCCGGCCACCGAGAGCGCCTTGGCGCCGAAGACGGTGCACCGGCAGGCGGCGTCGGCGAGGATGGGGTGGGCGGCGCCGGTGCGGTCCACGAGTTCCAGGCGGCGTGTGCGGCAGGGGGCCCCGCAGTCGGGGCGGGTCGAGGCGCCCGAGAGGCGGGCGGCCGGCAGGCAATACTCCATGTGGAACAGCGGCACGTGCTGGTGGACGATCACCTCCAGGAGGGCCGGGTCGAGCCACGCCAGCATGGCCGCCGTGCGGGGCCAGTCCAGGTCGGCCGCGGGAACGAGCCGTGCGAGCCCCCAGCGGCGGACGAGGTCGCCGGCGACCTCGTTGGCGACGTTGAGCGAGAAATCGCCGACCAGGGGCAGGTCCGGCCGGCGCTCGCGGAAGAAGGCCAGCGCCCCGAGGTTCCGGACGAGGACGGCATCGGGGGCGGCGTCGGCCATCCGGTCAACCAGCCGCTCGTCGCCCGGCTTGAGGATGCGGGGGGTCGCCAAGCCGATGGGGAGGCCCGCGTCTCGCCCGCGCCGGACGGCCACGGCCCAGGCGTCGACGTCCGCCAGGTCGCACCAGACCAGGGCGGGGCGGTCGGACGAACCCGGAGGCGACCACGCGAGCACGGCGCCCAACTGCTCCAGGCTCCGGACCAGGACGTAGCGGGACACGGGGCCCCCGGAAGGCGCCGGCTCGGCGGCAGGGGGGGCGATCTCGGCCCGCAGGTGGTCCAGGGCCTCGGGATCGGCGATGGCGTGCCGCGCGGCGTCGGCCCGCCGCTCGACCAGGGCCGCCACGGCTCGGCGCCGGAGGTCGTTGAGGACGCTCTTCGGGACCATGACCGGCGTGCTGGGGGCCGGGCCGCCGTCGGTGACGATCTCGACCGTGCCGAGGCTGAAGGGCGTGTCGCCGAGGCGCGAGAACTGCTCGCGGAGGAGGTCGGTGGTGAGCGGATGCTTCCGCGCCTCCTGGAGCGGGCGGTCAGAGATGACGCGGACCTCGCGGCCGTCGGCATCGGTCGCGACGATCTCCAGCGGGCTGCCGGCGACCGCCCGGGCGCGGATCGAGACGGCCGCGCGGCGGGCCACCACGTCGCGGGAATACGTCTGCCGGAGGCGCCGGTCGACCTGCGGATCGTCGGTCCGCCAGACGGTGCTGCCGACGGCGACGGCGGCCGGGTCGACGTCGCCCTGGCCGAACGCGAGTTCGACCAGGCCCGGGCGGGGCCCGGACGGGCGGGAGGGTCCGGCCCGCCGGACGATGGTCGGTCCGGCGTCTGGCCGGCCGCGGCGGACGATGGGGGCCTTGGCGTCGGCGGGCGCGGGCCTCACGGCGTAGACGCGCCCGCCTTGGGCCTCGCGGTCCGGCCGGTTCTCCTCGAAGACGACGCCGTCGCCGGGCTTGAGGGCGGCGGCGGGCGGGGCGCCGGCGGCGTCGGGCGGATCGACCTCGACGAGGATGCCGCGGGGCGTCTTGCCGACGACCACGCCGATGCGGTCGCCCCGGCTTCGGGGAGACCGGGCCTCGATGAGGTCCCCGCCGCCGGGGCCGTCCAGGTACCCCCGCGTGAAGCCGCGGGAGAAGCCCTGCGCGAGTTCGCGCCCGCGCTCGGCGGAGAGCGCGAACGGCCGGCCGGCGAGGGCGGCATCGAGGGCTTCGCGGTAGGCGCGGGTGGCGGCGGCGACGTAGAGCGGGCTCTTCAGGCGGCCCTCGATCTTCAAGGCGACGACCCCCAGCCGCACGAGGTCCTCGATGCGCTCGTGGGCGGCCAGGTCCTTCGGGCTCACCAGGTACCGCTCGTCGGCGAGGTCCACGGCCCGCCCGTCGGCCAGGAGCGTGTAGGGCAGGCGGCACGCCTGGGCGCAGACGCCGCGGTTCCCGCTGCGGCCGAAGAGCGAGAGGCCGGCCAGGCACTGGCCGCTGTACGAGACGCACAGCGCCCCGTGGACGAACACCTCGAAGCCCAGGGGCGTGGCCCGGCGGACGCGCTTGATGTCGGCCAGGGACAACTCGCGGGCCAGGATGACGCGCGCGACGCCGAGCGACCGCAGGAGTTCCATGCCGCGCGGCTCCGTCTGGGTGGCCTGCGTCGAGGCGTGGACTGGCAGATCGGGCGCCAGGCGCCGGACCAGGGCCATGAGGCCGAGGTCCTGGATGATCACGGCGTCGGCCCCGGCCTCGGCGACCTGGGCGACGCACCGCGCGGCCGCGGCGAGTTCGTCCGAGAAGAGGAGGGTGTTCAGCGTCACGTAGCCGCGCACGTTGCGGGCGTGCAGGTACGCGATCACGTCGGGCAACTCGCCGGGCGCGAAGTTTGTCGCGCGGCGGCGGGCGTTGAAGTCGGTGAGGCCGAAGTAGACGGCGTCGGCCCCGTTGGCGACGGCGGCGCGCAGCGACTCGGCGTCCCCGGCCGGGGCGAGGAGTTCGGGTTGACGCTCCGTCGGATGGTTCATGTGCCTGTCCTCTCCAAGGCGCCGGTATTATACAGCCTGAGGCGGCCGGGACGAAGCGGAAGCGGGCGGCGCCGTCACCCGTGCAGGGCCATGAGGATCCAGAAGAGGATGGCCGAGAGGACGGCGGAGATCGGGATCGTGACGACCCAGGAGGTGAAGATGCGGCGGATGACGCGCAGGTCCAGGGCGGCGAAGCCGCGCGCCAGGCCGACGCCCATCACCGCCCCCACGATGACGAAGGTGGTCGAGATGGGCATGCCCAGTTTCGAGAACACCAGGACCGTGGTGGCCGTGCCGAAGTCGGCCGAGAAGCCGCGCGTCGGCGTAATCTCCGTGATCTTCTTGCCGATGGCTGCGATGACCTTGTAGCCGTAGGTCGCCAGCCCCAGGATGATGCCTACGCCGCCGAAGGCCAGGAGCCAGGCGGGGATCGGGATCCTCTCGGGGATGGTATGGGTGTAAAGGATCTTGACGGCCGCCGCCAGCGGCCCGATGGCGTTGGCCACGTCGTTGGCCCCGTGGGCGAACGCCATGTAGGAGGCCGTCATGATCTGAAGGAATCCGAACCACCGCTCGACGGCCCGGTACCGCATGCGCCGGGGGACGCGGTGGCGCCACTTGCGCCGGCGCAGCGCCAGGTAGAGGACCAGGTAGACGGTCGCTCCGACGGCGGCGGCCAGGGGGGCCGCCCAGCCGAGCGGCAGGTTCAGCCGCAGGCCCGGCAGGCCCTTGTAGATGACGGAGAAGGTCACGATGGCCAGCAGGCCGCTGGCCGCAAACGGGATGAACACCATGGCCATGAAGACCGGGTGGCGGCTCTCGAGGACGTACCGCTTGACGCCGAACCGGTAGATGAGGTAGGCGAGGACGCCCCCGACGAGGGGCGAGACGACCCAACTGCTGGCGATGCGGCCCATCTCGCTCCACTGGATGCACGCCGGGCCGCACGCCACCACCGCGAAACCGATCACCGCCCCGATGATGGCGTGGGTCGTCGAGACCGGCTGGCTGAAGAAGGTGGCGATGTTGAGCCAGATTGAGGCGGCCAGCAGGGCGGCCACCATGCCGATGCCCATCACGTCGGGACGGAGCGAGAAGTTGTCGGTGACGACGATCTTGCCCGAGATGGTCTCGGCGACCGGGGCGCCGACGAGGAAGGCCCCGGCGAACTCGAAGACGGCCGCCAGGACGATGGCCTTGCGGATCGTCAGCGCGCCCGAGCCGACCGACGCGCCGAAGGCGTTGGCGACGTCGTTGGCCCCGATGTTCCAGGCCATGTAGAAGCCGCCGACGATGGCGACGACGAGGAAGAAGGTGACGGCCATGGCCGATGTCCCCGGCGCGTTGAGCGGTTTACCTTCGCATGATCATCAGGCGGAGGTTCTTGCCGACGTTCTCGGCGTGGTTGGCGATGCCGCCGAGCGCGCGGCAGAGTTTGTCCAGGAGCATGATCCTGACCGGGTCCAGGCCGTCCTCGCCGAAAAGGCGGCGGGCGAACTTGCGGCTGAGTTTGTCGGACTCCCACTCCATCTCGCAGACCTTCCGGATCCGCAGGAGGACGTCCTCGGCGTCCGGGCCGACGAACGACGCCCGCTGGAGTTGCCCCACCCGCTCGGCCAGGCTCAGGAGCGACCCGCTGACCTCCACGACCTTGTCCACGACGGCGAGGAAGTCGGCGTGGTACTCGGGCGGCAGGTCGAGTCGCCGGAACGTCGCGACGACCGCGAAGTCCTGGGCGTCGTCCGCGATCCGGTCCATCTGCGCCAGGAACCGGGCCACGTCCTCCCGGTCGACCGGCAGGAAGTACCGCGGCGGCAGGGCCCCGCGGACCTGGTCCTTCAGCAGGTCCGCCTCGTACTCCGTCTTCGACATCAGGTGCTGGAGTTCCGCGAGGCGCTCCATGTCGTTCGCCAGGATTGCGTCCGCGATCGGACGCACGATCTTGACGCACTCGTCCACCTTGCGGGAGTGCTCGACGAGCGGTTCGAAGGGCGACTTCCCGAAGACGCTCAGCAGGCAGTTCATGGCCGGTTCCTTTCCCTCCCAGAGTCGGGGCCCGCTGCGGGCCGGACTTGGACGGGCATGATAACAGGAGGGCCCCGGAACCTTAACAAAAACTTCACCATTCCCGCGCCGGACCGGCGGCGCGGCGGGCGCGCGGCCGCCCGGCGCTTGACCCGGCGGGAGCGGTCCGCTAGGGTGAGCGCCCGAACCTCCAGGGAGCACGAAGGGAGTGCCGGGCATGGGTCGAGGCGTCGGCGGACGGGCGGCGGTCCTGGGGGTCCTCGCGCTGGCGGCTGTCATCGCGGCACCCGCCGCGGCCCAGACGGCGGCCGGCGACTGGCCCCGGTTTCGCGGCCCGACCGGCTGCGGCACCACCGACGAGAAGGGCCTGCCGATCCGGTGGGGTGGCGCGGCAGACGAAAACGTCCTCTGGAAGACGCCGCTGGCCAAGAGCCACAACCCGTGGTCCTCGCCCGTCATCGCCGGCGACCGCCTCTTCCTGACCGCTGCCGGAATGGAGAACCGGGAGCAGCACGTCCTGTGCTTCAACAAGCGCGACGGCAAGCCCCTGTGGGACACGCCCGTCCCGCCCGGCCCGTGGACGGGGGCCGAGCCGAAGGGGGGCCTGGGCGGCCCGACGCCCGTGACCGACGGCAAGCACGTCTGGGCGGTGTTCGGCACGGCCGTCGTCGCGTGCCTCGACGTGGAGGGCAAGATCGTCTGGCGCAAGGACCTGCCCGGGCAGAACTTCGACGTGACGGTCGGCGCCAGCCCGATCCTCTACGAGGACACGCTCCTCTACATCGCCGACCAGAACAAGAAGACCTCGAGCCTCATCGCGTACGACAAGGCGACGGGCGACGTCCGCTGGGAACAGAAGCGCCCGGACGTGGTCTTCGCCCATTCGACGCCCATCCTGATCCCGGTGGCCGGCCGGGTGCAACTCATGGTCAGCGCGTCGGTCGCCCTCCAGGGCATCGACCCGGCCGACAGCAAGATGCTGTGGTGGTGCAAGGGCAACGGCGAGACGGCGTCGCCGGTGTACGGCGGGGGTGTGGTCTACGTGGACAACGGGCGCGGGGGCGACGGCATGGCGGTCGACCCCACCGGCCAGGGCGACGTGACGGCCACGCACCTGAAGTGGAAGTCCGACGCGGCCCAGAGCGACCTCTCCTCGCCCGTCATCGTCGGCGGGCACGTCTACCGCCTCTCCGGCCACAACCTCGTCTGCATGGACCTGGCGACGGGCGGCGAGGTCTTCAGCCACCCGCTCCAGGGCGCCTCGGGGTGGGCCAGCCCCATCGTCACGCCCGACGGCCGCATCTACTGCGCGACCGCCGGCAGGAGTTACGTCGTCCAAGCCGGCCCCGAGGGCAAGATCGTGGCCACGAGCGACCTGGGCGATCCGAACCACGCCTCGCCGGCCGTGTCGGAGGGGCGGATCTACCTGCGCGGCGCGCGGTTCCTGTACTGCATCGGCGCCAAGTAGGCGCCCGCCCCTCGCCGCCGACCCCCGCCCATCTGATTCGCCGTCCCTTCCCGTGCCGCGCGTGGTTTATGAGAGGGAAGGAGGCGATCATGAACGGGACCCTGGTGGCGATGGCGGCGGTCCTGCTCGTCCTGGGCGCGCCCCTGCTGGCGGCCCCGGCGCCGGTCCCGGACGACACGGCCGAGTGGACGGTCTACGTCGCCAACGACAACTGCCCGGACTACACGTGGGGCCTGACCGAGCAAGAGACGCGCAAGGCCTTCGCCGACGTCGTGAAGGGCCACCTCGACGAGATGAACCGCACCGACGCCGAGAAGCCCGAAAACCAGGACCGCTACAACATGGCGGTCACCCAGGAAGCGCTGTGCTTCGTCGAGCGCTACCCGGCCCGCAAGGACGAACTCATCAAGCGGATCAAGGAAGGCCGCGTCTTCGTCAGCCCGTTCCTGTGCAACTCGCTGTGGGGGTTCCAGAGCGTCGAGGGCGCCGTCCGCACGTTCTACCCGGCCCGGCGGCTCGAGCGGGACTGGGGCATCCCGATCGACGTGGCCGAGCACATCGAGGAGCCCTCGATGCCGTGGGGCATGGCCACGATCCTGGCCGGCTGCGGCATCCGGTGGCTCTCGAACCCGTTCTACGCCTACGACTCGACCTTCGGCGACCTCCGGTGCCCGCCCCTGTTCCTCTGGGAAGGGCCCGACGGCAGCCGCGTCCGCGTGGTCATGGACCGGTGGGCGAGCGGCAAGTGGTCCTACACCCAGGGGGCCGCGGTCCTCCGCGACAGCGGCCTTCTGGTGAAGGAGTGGCTCCCGCGCTTCCGGTCGCTGGGCGCGACGTACCCCGTCAAGGCGATCCTGGCGAGCGGCACGCACGGCGACATCAGCCTGGGCTCGGGCGGCCAGGCCCGCGGCTTCGCCGACGGCATCATCCGCTACAACGCCCAGGAAGACCCCCATCCGAAACTCGTCAATGCCGCGCTGCCCCAGTTCTGCAAGGCTGTTGACGCGGCGCAGGGCAAGAGCCCCTTCCTGCCCGTCGTCCGCGGCTGCTTCGGACACGCCTGGGACCTGTGGCCCGTGTGCCTGGCCAAGACGGCGGCCGACATGCGGGAGAACGAGCGGATGTTCCTCGCGGCCGAGGCGCTCCTGGCGTCGACGACCCTGAAGGCGCCGGAGGTCCGCGTCGAGATGAAGCCCGACCTCCAGCGGGCCGAGTGGTGCCTGGCGATGCTGGCAGACCACGCCTGGAACGGCACGGACGCGCGGAACAAGCGGCACAACGCCGACCTGAGGCGCGGCTGGAGCCAGGAACTCGGCCGCCTGGCCCAGAAGATCCAGGACCGCGCCTGGGTCGCCCTCGGCATCGAGCCGAGCAACCAGGACGTCATCCTCTTCAACCCCCTCAGCGTCCCGCGCAGGGAAGTGGTCCGGATCGAGGCCCCCGTCGGAAACGCGGACGTGATCTCGGGCCACAGCGCCGTCTCGTCCCAGATCGTCGAGGAGGACGGCGGGCGCTACGTGTACTTCGCTCCGCACACCATGCCGCCTTTCTCCCTGGCGCCGTACGAGTTGCGGCCGACGACGGCGGAACCGCCGGCGAAGAGCAAGTACCTGCGCGCGGCCGAGACCGAACTGGAGAGTCCTTACTACAAACTCACCGTGGACCCGAAGACGGGCGGCCTCGCCAGCCTGGTCCACAAGGCCACGAAGGGCGACTTGGTCCAGAAGAAGGCGGGGCGGTCGTTCTGCCAGACCGTGTACTTCGACGGCCGCGAGCACACCCTGCGGGACGTCAAGTCCGAAGTGGTGGCCGAGGGCGCCGTCCTGGCGCGGCTGCGGATCACGGGGAACACCGAGGGCATGTACGTCACGACCTTCGTCACGGTCTACGAGCGCATGGACCGCGTGGACTTCGACGTGCGGATCCAGAAGCCGGCGGCCGACCGCGAGGAACGCCTCTGCCACGTCTTCCCGGTGATGGGCGACCGGGCGGACCTGCGGGTCGAGACCACGGGCGCGGTCATCCGCCCCCACGTCCAGCCCCAGGGCAACCTGGTCCAGGGCGCCGACACGCGCCGCCTGGCCGTCCAGGGTTTCGTCGACGTGTCGACGCCCGGCGGGCCGGGCGTGACCATCGCGCCGCTGGACGCGTTCGCGCTGCGGCTCGACCTGGGCCAGGTGACGTTTGAGGCCCTCGGCAACGACCAGAACTACCGCGAGGTCGTCCAGGACCAGGGCGGCGTGACGCAGTTCCGTTTCCGCTACGCGGTCCGCGGCTACGAGGGGCCCTACAACGGGCCGGACGCGTTCGCCTGGAGCCGCGCGGCCGCGTACCCGTTCCTGACCGTCCGCGCGCAGTTGGGGAAGCGGAGCAGCGGCGGCGCCTATATCACGCTCGACCCGAAGCGGGCCATCGCCACCTGCCTCAAGCCGGCCGACGGCGACGCGGCGCTCGGCCTCATCATGCGCATCTGGGAGACGGCCGACCGCCCCGGGCCCACGACCATCGGGGTCAGCGGCTTCAAGGAGGCCTGGCGAACCGACCTCCTGGAGCGCGACGTCGGGCAGCAACTGCCGATTCAGAAGGGCGAGGTCACGGTGGACCTGCCGGCCCGGGGCCTGACGTCGCTGCGGCTCGTGCGGTAGCGGTCGCCGCGGCCCGGCCATTCACGGACGACGCGAGGGCCGTCTTATGCTCAGGAGATTGGCGTTTGCGGCCGCCGCGGCCGCCGTTCTGGCAAGTGTGGCGGCGGCCGAGGAGTGGCCCGGCTGGCGCGGGCCCAGGCGCGACGGCACGTCGCTCGAGACCGACCTGCCCCTGCGGTGGGGCCCCGCGGAGAACGTGGCCTGGAAGGCGCCGATTCCGGGCAAGGGCCACGCGTCCCCCATCGTCTGGGGCGACCGCGTGTTCGTGACCACGGCCCTGCGCGACGAGGGGAAGCGGATGCTCCTGTGCCTCGATGCGCGCGACGGCAAGGTGCTCTGGGACCGCGTGGTCGTCACGGCCCCCCTCGAGAAGATCAACGACCTCAACAGTTACGCGAGCGGCACGCCGGTGACCGACGGCCGGCGCGTCTGGGTGGCCTTCCAGAACGACAAGGTCATGCAGGTCGCCTGCTACGACTTCGAGGGGAACCAGGTCTGGAGCAAGTCCCCGGGCCCGTTCTCTGCCCAGCACGGTTTCTGCTCGTCGCCCGCGCTCTACAAGGACCTGGTGATCCTGAACGGCGACCAGGACGGCGATGCGTATATCGTGGCGCTCGACCAGGCGACCGGCGAGGAGCGGTGGCGCGCCGACCGCCCGAACAAGGTCCGCTCGTACTGCCCGCCGGTGATCTTTCACCTGGCGGGGAAGGACCAGTTGGTCCTCAGCGGCTCGAAGTGCGTGGCGTCCTACGATCCCGCGACGGGCAAGCCGTTCTGGATCGTGGACGGCCCCACCGACCAGTTCGTCGCCAGCCTCGTCCACGCCGACGGCGTGCTGATGGTGACGGGCGGCTACCCCGAGCACCACATCCTCGGCATCCGGCCCGACGGCGAAGGCAACGTGACGAAGATGCACATCCTCTGGCACCACACGAAGGGCGTCGCCTACGTCCCATCCCCGATTGCGTGGGGCAAGTACTTCTACCTTGTGGCTGACGATGGCACGGCCAGTTGCCTCGAGGCCAGGACGGGCGAGCGCCCCTGGATGGAGCGCCTCGGGAAACATCATAGCGCCAGCCCGGTCGCCGCCGCCGGCTACCTGTACTTCCTCGACGACACGGGCCGGACCCACGTCGTCAAGGCCGCGCCCCGCTTCGAGGTGGTGGGCACGAACGACCTGGGCGAGGAGTGCCGCGCCTCGCCGGCGATCTCGCGCGGGCGGATCTTCATCCGCGCCCTCGGCCACCTCTACTGCATCGGCTCCGCCGCGCCGGCGCACTGATTCGGGTTGACACGTTCGGGTGCGCAGCCTATACTCGTTCTCGGTTAGGTGCCCCGGGGACGGGGTCACCGTTCAACCGTTCCTTTCAAAGGGCGTTTCCGCACCGCAGGCTCATGGGAGGAGACTGATCATGCCGGAGCCGACCGTTCCGAACCAGCCGACAGGAGAGGGCGCCATGCCGGCCGACCTTCAGGTGGCATCGGCCACGCCCCAGGACCGCAACATGGCCATGATCGCCCACCTGCTGGCACTCGCAGGGCTCGTTGTGCCTGGGGTGGGCGGGTGGCTCGGGCCGCTCATCTTCTTTCTGATCAAGAAGGAGGGGGCGAGCAAGTTCCTCTTGTTCCACATGAAGCAGTCGCTCTTCTTCCAGGTGGGCGTGGCGGTGGCCTGCCTCGTCCTGTCTGTCCTTGGCCTCATCCTGAGTCTTGTCTTCATTGGGGTCGTCTGCTTCCCCATTGCCATGCTCGTCGGGCTAGGGGGCCTTGTGTACGCGATAGTGGGGGGCATCCAGGTCAACGGCGGCAAAGACTTCGAGTACTACTGGGTCGGGCCGTGGGTCCGTAAGTCGCTGTAACCGGCCGACGCGGGCAGGGGATGGAGCGGGCGGGGCGAAGCCAGGCAGCCCTCGGCGCCTGGCTTCGTTCCGTTCCGGGGAGCGGGCGGGGCCGTGAACGTCCTGGTCGTCAACTGCGGCTCGTCGAGCGTCAAGTACTCGCTCTACCGGATGCGGGACTCCCGGGGCGGCGAGGTCCTGGCCTCCGGCCTCGTCGAGCGGATCGGCGAGCGGGCGAGCCGCCTGACCCACGAGGCCGCCGGCGCGCGGGCCACGCGCGATGTCGAGGCGCCCGATCACCGGGCGGCGTTCGGCCTCATGGTGCGGGAACTCACGGCGGGTCCGCGGGCGGTCCTCGAGTCCCTGGCGGACATCGACGCGGTGGGCCACCGCGTCGTCCACGGGGCGGAACGGTTCCGCGAGAGCGTCCGCATCACCGACGAAGTGATCCGGGCCCTGGAGGCGAACGTCGCCCTGGCGCCCCTGCACAACCCGCCCAACCTCGTCGGCATCCGGGCCGCCATGGCGTGCATGCCCGCGGTGCCGCACGTCGGCGTGTTCGACACCGCGTTCCACCAGACCCTGGAGCCGACCGCGTTCCTCTACGCGATCCCTTACGAACTCTACGCGGACCACCGCATCCGCCGGTACGGCTTCCACGGGACGAGCCACCGCTACGTGACGCTGGCGGCCGCCGGCCTGCTGGGCCGGCCGCTCGCCGACACGAACCTCATCACCTGCCACCTGGGCAACGGGTGCAGTGTGACGGCCGTGCGGGGCGGGCGGAGCGTCGACACGTCGATGGGCCTGACGCCGCTGGAAGGGCTCGTCATGGGCACGCGCTCGGGCGACGTCGACCCGGCCCTGGCCTTCCACCTCCAGCGGGCGTTGGGCATGGACGTGGCGGCGATCGACGCCCTGCTGAACCGCGAGAGCGGCCTCTTGGGCGTCTCGGGCGTCTCGAACGACATGCGCGAGGTGATGGGGAGCGCCGAGGCCGGCAACGGCCGGGCCGCCCTGGCGATCGAGATCTTCTGCTATCGCCTCCGCAAGTACGTGGGCGCGTACACGGCGGTGCTGGGGCGCGTCGACGCGCTGGTGTTCACGGGCGGTATCGGCGAGAACGCCGCCCCCATCCGCGCCCGCACCTGCCAGGGCCTCGAGCCGCTGGGCTACTGCCTGGACGCCGCCAGGAACGGCGGCCCGGAGCGCGGTCCGCGCGACCTGGCGACGGCCGACTCGCCCAAGCGGATCTTCGTCATCCCGACCGACGAGGAGGGCCTGATCGCCCAGGACACGGCCCGCATCGCCGCCGGCGGCTGAGCAGCCCCCCGGCCGGCCTGTCGGGCGTTCCCCCCCGGGGCGGCGGGTACAAAACACTGGATACGCCCGCCCGGCGCCCGCTATAATCCATCCACCGCCGATCCGGCGGGTTTCAGGGGGGCGGGCTCCGATGCGATTCGCGAAGTTACAGGGTGCCGGTAACGACTACATCTACGTCAACGGCCTCGAGGAGACCGTGGCCGACCCGGCCGCCCTCGCGCGGCGGATCAGCGACCGCCACTTCGGCGTGGGCGCCGACGGCCTGATCCTCGTCCTGCCGGCCGAAGCCGACGGCGACGTCCGGATGCGCATGTTCAACGCCGACGGGTCCGAGGGGGAGATGTGCGGCAACGGCGTCCGGTGCCTGGCCAAGTTCGCCCGCGAGCGGGGTCTGGCCGGCGCGGACGTCGTCCGCGTCGAGACGCGGGCCGGCCTGAGGGAAGTGTGCCTGCACCGCGACGGCGGACGCATCGTGCGCGGCAGCGTGGGCATGGGGCGGCCGATCCTCGCGCCCGCCGACATCCCCGTCAACGTCCAGGGCGACCGGGCCGTCGACGTCCCCATCACGGTCGGCGGACAGCAACTCACGATGACCTGCGTCAGCATGGGGAACCCCCACGCGGTCTTCTACGTCGACGACGCCGCGGCGTGGCCCCTGGAGACCCTCGGCCCCGAGATCGAACGCCACGCGATGTTCCCCCGGCGGGTCAACGTCCACGCCATCCAGGTCCTCGGCCCCGAGGAGGTCCGCGCGCGGACCTGGGAGCGCGGCAGCGGCCTCACCTTGGCGTGCGGCACGGGGGCCTCGGCCGTGTGCGTGGCGGGCGTCCTCACCGGACGCACGGGGCGGCGCCTCCTGGCGCACGTCCCGGGGGGCGACCTCGAGATGACGTGGCCCGACGATGCGGCCGCCGTCACCCTGACCGGGCCGGTCGCGGAGGTGTTCACGGGAGAGTGGCCGGACCGGTGAACCATGCCGAGGCACACAGCACGAGCGGGCCCCGGGACGCGGGCCGCGGCTAGTCTCCAGGCCGCCATCCTTGGCGGCGTCCTCGTGGTGCTCGGCCTCGCGGCGGCCGCCTCGGCGGCGGAACCGCCCCGCTTCACGCCGGAGCAGATGGGCGGCACCCTTCGCCGCAACCTCAGCGCAGAGCCCCAGACCCTCAACCCCCTCACCGCCAAGGACGTTTACGCCGGCATCGTCAACGATTACCTCTTCGAGGCCCTCCTGGAGCGCGATTTCGACACGCTGGAGTGGCGGGGCCTTCTGGCGGACCGGTTCGAGGTCTCGCCCGACGGCAAGATCATCACCTTCCACCTCGACCCGCGGGCGAAGTTCTCCGACGGCACGCCCGTCACGGCCGACGACGTCCTGTTCACCTACCAGACGATCATCAATCCCGAGATCGACTGCCGCGCGTACGCCTCCTACTTCGAGGATTGCCAGACGTGCGAGAAGATCGACGAGCGGACCGTCCGCTTCGTCTGGAAGAAGGCCTACTTCAAGAGCCTCGAGACCAGCAACCTGGGCGTCCTGCCGCGGCACGTCTACCAGTTCTCGGACCCCAAGCAGTTCAACGACCTGAGCGACAAACTGGTCGGGACGGGGCCGTACACCTTCCAGGAATGGAAGACGGGGCAGCAGATCGTCCTCGTGCGGAACCCGGCCTACTGGCGGCCGCCGC
>Ga0315294_10004220_pt1 | contig 15646 bp, 8 predicted proteins | sample YL17G13_40_MG_FD_203626 | JGI IMG/M metagenome (GOLD analysis project Ga0315294, IMG submission 203626) | Sediment microbial communities from Yellowstone Lake, YNP, Wyoming, USA - YL17G13_40 | ecosystem: Environmental > Aquatic > Freshwater > Lake > Sediment | place: USA: Wyoming | collected... | reverse complement strand
CTGGAAGTGACGATTGCCGGTGAGGAAGTGACCGGCCTCTCTCGCCATTTCAAGCTTCCGGAGGAATGGGAGCGCCGAGAGAGCGCCGTCACGCTGCCCAACGCGCTCCTGCTTGGCGCTCTGACCCTGGTGATGGCGGGGATGCTTGCAGGCGGCCTGGTGTTGTTTGTCAAACAGGTGCGGAGCGGGGAAATCCAGTGGCGACGCTCGGCCGCGCTTGGCGCAGCCATCGTGGGTGTGGTTGGCCTCACGGAGCTGAACCAGCTTTGCCGCCTCTATCACGCATACAGCACTTCGGAATCATTGGCAACCTTCTGGATTTCCAGCCTGACGGGCCTCGTGGTTTTCCCGGTGTTTCTGGGACTGGTGGGTTGGCCGCTGATGGGGCTTGCCGCCAGTCTCTACCCGAATGCCTGGCAGGTCTTTCGCGGGGCGGCCCGGCGCGTGTGGCGTCGCGACGCGGCCATGGCGATTGTCGTCAGCCTCGCTGCGGCGGCAGGACTGAGCCAATTAAACGCCCTGGTCGCCGCGCGCTTCCCCGCCTATGCCCCGGTCCAAATCGATCTTGTGCCTGATCTCTTCGACGCGTCGTGGCCGGGCGCGGGTTTTGTGCTTCGGAGTGTCCTCTCCTGTTGTTTTGTTCCTGCGATTGCCGCAGTGCTCATTTACTTGTTCCGCTATGGTTGGGCGCGGCGAGCTTGGTGGCTGTGGGTGGCTATACCATTTCTCGTTGTGGCCCTGGGTCCGCCGCTTGCCCACTCGCGGCCGGAGTTCCTGGTGGGCTGGATGATGCGTTTTCTCGCGCTCATGGTGGTGGCGGGAGTGGTGGCGGGCTTTTTCCGGGATAACGTGCTTGCCTACCTGGGCGCCGCGTTCTGTCTGCCCCTTGCCCGGCCTGTGGTCGAGTTACTCCTTCAACCGGCGGACTTCTTCCGGTGGAACGGTCTGCTGCTTGCGTTCCTGGCGCTTGTTTTGGTGGGATGGATGCTGTCTGGGGGCAGAGAAGCGTCCTCGGCGCCATGAGCAGAAATTTTGCCCGCAGGGAGTGGTCAGCTGACAACTGGCAACTGAGAACTGACTACTAGGTCAGTACAGCGCCACGGACTCGAGCAACTGGCTTTCGCCGTCTCGCCACAGCGCATATTTCAGGCGATAGCTTTTCTTCATAGCAGCAGCGCCAATCTCGTCGCGATTGTTGATGGCGATGACGCAGACGTCTCCCGTGCGATTGTCGGGATCGGTCCTTACCATGTGCTCGAGAAGCTCCGTGCAAGCGTCTTGCGGGGATGCGCCGCGCGCCATGTTGTGAACAATCGAGATGCTGGTGCAGTAGTTGCTCATCAGGTCGCCGTTGCCGGTGGCTGAAGCCGCGCCCACGTTGTCGTCAGCATATACGCCACAACCGATCAGGGGCGAATCACCCACACGCCCGGGAATCTTCCACGCCAGGCCGGATGTTGAGCATCCGGAAACCACGTGACCCTTGCCGTCGGTGGCCACCATGCCAATCGTGTCGTGGTTATCGGCGGGATTCAGCCAGAAGGTTTTCCGCTGAGGATTGGCTTTCCAGTCCAGCCACTTCTTCAAGCTCTCCGGCGTCAGCAATTGCTCAGGACGGAATCCCATTTGGAGCGCAAAGCGGAGCGCGCCTTCGCCCGCCAGGGTGGTGTGCTGGGTCTTCTCCAACACGAGGCGTGCCACAGAGATGGGGTTCTTGATCTCGCGGAGACTGCAAACCGCCCCGGCACGGTGCCGTGTGCCGTCCATGATGGCGGCATCGAGCTCCACCACACCCTGGGCATTCGGCAGCCCGCCGTAGCCAACGCTCGTGACGTTTGGGTCGTTCTCGGCAACGTTGATGCCCTTTTCCACCGCGTCGAGCAGATTGCCGCCCGCCTTGAAGACCTCCGCGGCGCGCTCGTTGGCAGGCTTGCCATGCACCCAGGTGGAAAGGAAAACCGGGCTGCCCTCGTATGCCTTGGTTCTTGCGCTGTCTCCCGCTACCAGCACCGCAGCTCCTGCCACGGACTTCATGAAACTCCGGCGATCGATCGGTTCCATCATGCCTCCTTAGGAGTGCGGCAGCTTTATGCCGCTTGGACACCGCAGGGGCCTCGGCCCTACCTACCCCAGCCGCCGCCCCCGGGCGTCTCGATTCTCAGGGTACTTCCCTGGGGAACTTCGAAGACCGTCTTCGAAGGCAGGGGCACGACGCGCCCCCTTAGCACTAACTGGTTTCTTCCCGCCTTGCCCGGCTTCCCGCCCGCGAGACCGTAGGGTCGGAAGCGGCGGCGGTCGGAAAGGATACTGCCGCGGACATCCGTCAGAAACTCAATTTCGCGAATGATGCCGTCGCCGCCACGATAGCGCCCCACGCCGCCCGAGCCCCGGCGCAGGGAATAGCGCCGCACGCGCACGGGATAAGCGGATTCCAGCGCCTCAATCGGCGTGTTGAGTGAATTGGTCATGTGCGTGTGCACGCCGCTCAAACCGTCAGCGGTGGGCCGGGCGCCCATGCCGCCCGCCACGGTCTCGTAATAGGCGAAGGGTTCGCGCGTGCGCGGATCAAGGCCGCCGAAGGAGAGATTGTTCATCGTCCCGGAACTGGCCGCGGGAATGCGCGCCGGAAGCGCTCGCGCCAAGGCCTTCAGCAGCACGTCGACGATCCGCTGCGAGGTCTCGACGTTCCCGGCGGCCACGGCGGCTGGCGCGCGCGCATTCACCACGCTCCCTTCCGGCGCGTGCACCTCGATGGGATCCATCAGCCCGGCACAGGCGGGCACGTCCTCTCCGAGCAAGCAGCGGAAAACGTAAAAGACTGCGGAGGTGGTGATGGCCAGAACGCAGTTCACGCCACCCCGGCAGGCTGGCGAACTGCCGGCGAAATCTATGATCGCCCGGCCGCGCTGAATGCAGACTTGCACGCGCAGGCGCACCGGGTTGGTTGTGTAGCCATCGTCGTCGAGGAAATCCTGGGCGCGATAGACGCCGTCGGGAAGGCGCCCGAGCGCGGCGCGCATCAGCCGGGCTGAGTAACGCTGCAAGGCTTCGAGGTAGAAAGAGATTTTCGGGACCCTGTATTTGTCGACTAACTCCTGCAAGCGCCGTTCACCCAGGCGGCAGGCCGCTACCTGCGCGGTTAGATCGCCTTCGCGCTCTCGCGGTGTGCGGACGTTTGCCAGCAGCATTGCCAGCACGTCGCGTTGCATTGTCCCCTGACGGGCCAGGAGCACAGGGGGCACCCGCAAGCCCTCCTGGAAAATCTCCTCACTCAATCCCATCGAGGCCGGCTGCGCGCCGCCGATGTCCGAGTGGTGAGCGCGATTGGCCACGTAGAACATCGGCCTTCGGCTGTCGCGGCGGTCTACGACCGCTGGCACGCGTTGATTGCGCGCACGTCGTTTCCGGTTGGTTTCATTCGCGAAAACCGGCATCACCAGCGTGATGTCGGGCAGGTGAGTTCCCCCCGCGTAGGGGTCGTTCAGCATGGCGATATCGCCCGGGCCAAGTTTGAGCGCTGCAATAGCAGCCGCCACGGACATGGGCATCGAGCCGAGGTGGACCGGCATGTGGTCGCCCATCGCTACCACGCGGCCTTTCCCGTCGAACACGGCGCAGGAATAATCCCGGCGTTCTTTGATGTTGGGGGAAAAGGCGGAACGGCGCAGCGCTGCGCCCATCTCCTCCGCCACCGAATGGAAGAGGTTCTTGAAGATTTCAAGTTCCGCCGCGTCAACGCGCATGATGTGACAACACCAGGTTCAGGTATCCATCCACACGACATTCGAAATCGGGTGGGACAACGGTGGTCGAGCTGTATTCGACGACTACGGCCGGCCCTGTGAGGCGGGCTCCCGGTCTTAAGAGCTCGCGAGCGTAGAACGGCGTTCTCCAGAAGCGATTCTCAAACCAGACCGGCTTCCGCCTCACCATCGCGGCGCCTGCATCGGTTGCCGTGCCGGCTGGCCGCGGGCGGATCAGCGGTTTGGGTGTCGCGACCACCAGCCGCAAGCGTAGATTCACGATTTCCAGTGGTCGGTCGCGGTCCGCGTAGCCATAAGCCCTCTCGTGTGCGCGGTGAAAGTGGCGCGGAAACGTCGCAGTGAAGGGAACTGAAAGCTCGTAGGCTTGCCCCACATAGCGGACATCAAGCCGCTGTTCAGCCCGCGCCAATCGCGCGGGGAAATGGTCTTGGGCCAGCTCCTGCCGCCCCTTCTGCTCAAGCTGAGCGAACTGACGCGTGATTTCCCGATAAAGCTTCTGGAATTCTGGAGAGCGCGCGGAGTTCGTCACGGGGACGGGCAGCAGCACGGACCGCGAGGTGTCCTTGACTACATCGGCGAGCAGAATCCCCAGCGCGGAAAACGCTCCGGGATTAGGCGGCACGATGACTCGCTCCAGGCCGAGGGAGCGGGCGAGGTCCGCGGCGTGCAATCCCCCCGCACCGCCGAAGCAGATAAGGGTGAACTCGCGCGGATCATGCCCTCGCTCAACGGAGATCACGCGCAGGGCCTTTTCCATGTTGGCGTTCGAGACCGCTACAATCCCGCGCGCCAGGTCCAAAGGAGTCTTGAAGCTCAGGCTTACGGAGCCAGTCGCCTTGTGGCGGCGCAGGAACTCGGTGAAGCGTTTCTCGACCGCGTCGGCATGCAGTTGAAATGTTCCGCCCAGGAAATGATCCGGATCGAGGCGGCCCAGGAGCAGATTGGCGTCGGTTACCGTGGGGCGCGTGCCTCCCCGGTCGTAGCAGATGGGCCCCGGCGCGGCGCCAGCGCTTTCCGGCCCGACGCGCAATGCGCCTCCAGCGTCGAGGCGGGCGAGCGACCCTCCTCCCGCGCCCACAGAATGAACATCCAGCACCGGCACAGCAATGGGCAAGCCGCCCAATGTGGTTTCGCTGGTCACGCGCGGGCGGCCTTCGATGAGGCAAACGTCCGTCGAGGTGCCACCCATGTCAAAGCTGATAGCACGCGGGATTTTCAATCGCCCTGCAAGCCACGCCGCGGCCACTACCCCGCCCGCGGGTCCGGAGAGAATCGTGCGGACCGGCTCGCGAGCGGCGCGCGACGCCGTCGTAATCCCGCCGCTCGACTGCATAACGTACACCTGCCCCCCGCGCCTCTGGTAGGGAAGAGGCTCGATATCCACCCCACCCGCACTTGGCGCACCGTTGCGCAGCGTAGCCGGAGCATGAAAGCCTTCGCCGACCACTTCCTGCTGGAGCCGGGTAAGGTAGGTGCCCATGCGTGGAACCAAGAAGGCATTGATGACCACCGTGGCCAGCCGCTCGTATTCGCGAAACTCCGGCAGGATTTCATGCGAGGCCGAGACGGAAATGCCGCGCTTGCGTAGGCTGCGGGCCACCAGCCGCTCGTTTGCAGGATTGGCGAACGCGAAGAGAAAGCAGAGCGCGACGGACTCTGCTCCCGACCGCTGGACGCTCTCCGCAAGACGCCCGACCTCGCGGAGTGAAGGATGGTCAAGGGTCTTTCCGTTTGCCCCAGTCCGTTCCTTTACTCCGAAGCGGAGGGCCCGCGGGACCAGGGGAGGATCGCGCCGAACATCCAGATCGTAAAGCCGCGGACGTGCCTGGCGTCCGATCTCGAGCAGATCTTCAAAGCCGGCGGTCGTGATCAGTGCCACGCGTGCACCGCGCCGTTCGAGCAGGCTGTTTGTGCCGATGGTGGTTCCGTGGATGATGTCCACCGGGAGGCGCGGCTCTTCCGGAAGCAGTTGGCGCACGCCGTCGAGGATGGCGCGCGCGGCGTCGTCGGGCGTGGAAAAGACTTTCAGGATTTTGGCCTGCGAATCTTCCAGAATGACGCAGTCGGTAAACGTGCCGCCCGTGTCCACTCCGATGCGCATTGAGGATCTCGACGCGGAAAAGTACACTGCCCACTAGGACGGCCCATTTTAGCGGAATTGCGGACGATGGCAACGACCCTTTGCGGGAAGCTTGAGGCCTACAGCGGAAGCTCCCCTTTCCTGACCCGGGGGTCCTGCCTTCAGGTTCCCAGCGGGAACGACGCGTGCGCGGCAAGAGATGCATCCGCGCGATAACCGGCCAGAACCCTGTAATATCCGGCGGCAGCAATCATGGCGGCATTATCAGTGGAAAGCTCAAGCGAGGGGAAGAAGACCTGCACGGCCCGCGACTTGGCGGCTTCCGCAAAGCGCGCACGCAGCAGCGAGTTGCACGCCACGCCTCCGGAAACGAAGATCGTCTGCACGCGTCGAGACTCCGCAGCGGCCAGAGTACGTTCGATCAAGTCAGTGATGACGGCATGCTGAAAGCTGGCTACCAGATCGAGCGTAGTCTGCGAGCAACGGGCGCGGATGTCGTCGCTGGTCACGCGCCCCGCGGTCTTGCGCCAGGCACGGCGCGCTTCAGCCTCGCTGGCCAGTCCCGTGCCCCGCACCCGATAGAGCACCGCCGTCTTGAGGCCCGAGAAACTGAAGTCGTAGGGATTGCCTTTCATCTTGATGCGCCCGAACGCGAAAGCTTCCGGGTTGCCGAAGCAAGCCAGTTGATCGATGATGGGGCCACCCGGATAGCCCAGGGCGAGGAGCTTGGCCACCTTATCGAAGGCTTCTCCCGCCGCGTCGTCGCGGGTCTGGCCGAGGGGTGTGTAAGAGAACACCGGGTTACCGTCTACGGACTGGGCTGCTACCAGAAACAGGCTGGTGTGGCCGCCGGAAACGACGAGAGTCACAGCGGGCAGGCCAGCGGGTTCCACTTCTTGCCTTGCCCGGCGCGCCCTCTTGTTCTCCAGAAGCACGGCGTGGATGTGACCTTCCAGGTGATTGACGCCCACGAAAGGTTTGCCCAGCGACAAGGCCAAAGCCTTGCCGTACACGAGCCCTACCAGCAGAGAACCAATCAGGCCTGGGCCTTCCGTGACCGCCAGCGCATCGACCTCGTTTAGGCCAATGCCAGCACGCGTGAGAGCCTCGTTCACAATCGGCGTGATTTTCTTCAAATGCTCGCGCGAGGCTAGCTCCGGCACGACGCCACCAAACTTCTCGTGGGTTAACACCTGCGAGGCAACCACACTGGAGAGGATCTGCTCGCCATCCGCCACTACGGCCGCCGCGGTCTCATCGCAACTGGATTCAATGCCCAGCACCAGCATAGATAGCATGCCCTCGTGACTATGGTAGCATGAGGGGGTGTTTGCGTGAGCGTCCGGCAGAGGGCTGGTACGAGGGGCGAGAAGGCAGAAGGCAGATCATCCTAGGGGCCGAACGGGGCGGACGCTGAGACCTTGAAACCGCACGGCTGGCGGCTGACGCCTGAAACCTGACACCTGCCTGTACGGCGGTTGTCCTTTGACGTCAGGGGAGAGGGGGCGCTACACTGACGCGCGGTACGAGTAAGCTGGCTGCAATACGCCACATCAAACTGAGGTTCCCATGAGGATTCGCAAAGCGGTTCTGCCTGTGGCCGGGCTAGGGACACGCTTCTTGCCCGCCACCAAGGCCCAGCCCAAGGAGATGCTCCCGCTGGTGGACAAGCCTCTGGTGCAATATGCGGTGGAGGAGGTGTCCGCCTCCGGCATCCCGCTGGTGATCTTCGTGACGGGCCGCGGCAAGAACGCGATTGAGAACCATTTCGATGTTTCCTTCGAACTTGAGCATGAGCTGGCCGGGCGCGGCAAGGAGGATTTGCGCAAGCAGTTGCGATCCATTTCCGGGCTTCTCCAGATTTCCTACGTCCGCCAGCAGGAACCTCGGGGTCTCGGTCACGCGATATTGGCGGCACGTGATCTGGTAGGCGACGAGCCGTTTGCCGTTGCCCTTTCCGACGATGTGATCGAGAGTCGCGTGCCCTGCCTGAAGCAGATGATGGCCGTGTTTGAGCGCTTTGGCACCAGCGTGGTGGCCATCCAGCGGGTGCCGCGCGAGAACGTCTCAAGTTACGGCATCATTCGCGCCCGGCCAGTACCCGGCAAGAAGTGGGACGGGCTTCTCTACCGCATCGACGATATGGTGGAAAAGCCGCGGCCGCAGAACGCACCCTCCAACCTCGCGATCATCGGGCGCTACATCCTCACTCCGACGATTTTCCCTGAGCTCGCCACGACACGCCCGGGCGCCGGAGGCGAAATCCAGCTAACCGATGCGCTCCGTCGCCTGCTCGAGAAAGAACCCGTCTACGGCTTTGTGTTCGAGGGAAAACGGCATGATGCGGGCAGCAAGCTGGGCTTTCTTCAGGCAACCGTCGAGATGGCCTTGAAGCGGCCCGACTTGGCCAAGGAATTTCGCCGCTACCTCAAGTCTCTCAAGCTTTAGGATGAGCGCCAAAGCCCCGCCGCAAAGGCAAGCTAGTCAGAGGATGGTTTGGAGGCAGGAGGAGTCTTCGTCTGGGGAGCTTCCGAAACCTTCTTGGGTTCGCTGCCGGAGGAGGTCTCAGGCTTGCCGGTTCCAGCGCCTTCGCCGGTGCCGGCGGCCGCAGCGGAGGATTTGCGCCCGTAGTCGGTCACATACCACCCGGAGCCCTTGAACTGAAGGGTTGGCGCCGAGAGCAGGCGCTCCAGCTTTCCCCCGCATTTTTCGCAGGTTTCGAGCGGTAGGTCAGAGAATTTCTGGATCTTCTCGACGTGGGCGCCGCACTTCCCACACCGATATTCGTAAAGTGGCAACCTTTCCTCCTTAGGGTGGAGCCCCGACGATTATAGCAGCCTCGAAATCAGGAGGTCAAAAAGCGAGCACCCGTTACGCACCCGGTTGCCGTGCGCCGCCTGAGTTGATACACTGAGGGGGCAAAAGGGGATGTAAAGTACACCCGGAGAGGCAGTCATGAGACGCCAATCTAAAGCTCCCGGTCCGAGGACTCCTGCGGACGCTTCTCGGGGCAGCCTGTACGTCGTGGGGACGCCCATTGGAAATCTGGAGGACATCACTTTTCGCGCCATCCGCACGCTCAAGGAAGTTGATTTAATTGCCTGCGAGGACACGCGGCATACGCAACAGCTCCTCAACCATTTCGCCATCAAGACCCCCACTATCAGCTATCACGAACACAACGAGATGACGCGTGCGCCGGAACTGGTCATCCAGTTGGAGCAGGGAAGCCGCATGGCGCTGATCTCCGACGCGGGCATGCCGGTGATTTCCGATCCGGGCTATCGTCTTGTCAACCTTGCCATCCGTCACAACGTGCCGGTGATTCCCGTGCCTGGCGCCTCGGCGTTTGTGGCGGCGCTGGCGGCGGCGGGCCTGCCGGTGGACAAATTCCGCTTCCTCGGGTTTCTCCCCAGCAAGAAGCTCGCCCGACGCAAGGCCCTGGAGGAACTCAGGGGCGTGACGAAAACACTCGTCTTCTACGAGGCGCCCCACCGCGTCCTCGATATGTTAGAGGACATCCGGCAAGTGCTCGGAGATCCCCCCGTGGTGATTGCGCGCGAGGTAACCAAAATCCACGAGGAATTCCTGCGCGGTTCGGCCTCCGAGGTCCTGGGGCGGCTGAAGAAAAAGCCCGTCAAGGGGGAAATCACGGTGCTGGTCGGACCGCATCCGGCGCCGGAAGAGCGGGGAGCATCGAAGGGGACTGTCCGCGAGGAGCTGGAGCGGGCGATGGCGGAGCAGGGGCTGAACGAACGCGCTGCCCTCAAGGTCGTGGCCCGCCGGCGCGGCATTTCCCGCAGCGCAGCCTATCGCCAGTGGCAGTTCGAGAAGAGTCTGGAATCGTAGCTGCGCCTGGGGCCCTTCTCGCAGATTCTGGTTTCATTTTCCTGGGGCACCCGGAGAAATTGGCCGAGCGCTCCTCACCCTCCCTTACATTTCATAACTTCGCGAGTGGCGCACAAGCCGCAAGGTCAAAGAACGGACCTTGCACGATTAAAAGATGAACTTCAGGGCGAACTGAATTTCGCGTGGGTCGAAGGTGCCATTCGCCTGCCCGAACAACGGATTGTCCACCCAATGGGTGAAAAATGCAGGGGGGTGGAAGTTGGCCCGGTTGAAGGCATTGAAGAACTCGGCGCGGAACTGGAGCACAAGGCGTTCCTTGATTGGAATCTTCTTGAAAACGGAAAGGTCCGTCTGGAAAAGGCCCGGCCCAACCAAGGTGTTGCGTCCTAGGGTCCCGTTGCAGGCGAGACAAGGAGCCTTGACGAAACCGCCTTGGTAGGCGTCCATGTCTCCCCCAAAGAAACCGTGGATCCACTGTTCTTTTGTTGCTTGAATCGTGTTCGACCCCACAGGGTCAGGGCGATCGTTTCCTATTCCATTCAGATTGAAGTCGCCACCCACATTGATGATCGTTCCGCCTCCGGCCAGGCAAGCGCTGGCCCCGCCCGCACCGTTGGCAATGCTGCCATCTTCCGTGCCCCCCGAACAGCGCAATTCCCTCGGCCCCGCTTGATACGCCGTCCAATGCGCCCCCGTTTGATACGTCCAAATGCCGTTGAACTGCCATCCTCCCAAAAGATGTCCGAGCAAACCGCGCTGGTCCTGACGCCAGGGAAGCTCCCAGACCTGGCTGAAAGTAAACCGGTGGCGAAAGTCAAAAGTGGAGTGGGCGCGATCGAGCTCAGGGTGCGCGACATCCAGATTGTAAGCGTCGCCCGCCGCATCGCCATTGATCGAGGTGCCCCAACTGTGCCAGTCCGAACCCTGGTCGATCGAATGCCCCCAGGTATAGTGGGCCGCGAGAGTCAACCCGTGCTTCCTCCTGTGCGTGGCCGAAACCTGGAGCGAGTGGTAGTTGGAATTGACCGCGTTTTCCCAGACTCGCAAACTGCCATAATTCGGGTTGACCCGGCCGGCCGGGTTGACGAAATCATCGGTAACCGGGTTGACCGTTGTGTCCCGATTGCTGCACACCGTCTCTCCCTGAACAGCCAGGCACATCCCAGGAATGGGCAGGCGCCCGCCGCGGACGTTGTTTATATCCGCCGCGCGAAACAGCTTGTGTCCGGCGCTTCCCACATAGTTCACTTCCACCATCGTGTTGCGAGACACTTGCTGTTGAACCCCGAAGAAGAAGCTGTAAACATAAGGGTCGCGCATACCTCCCGGGTCTACGATGGCGGTCACGGCGGCCAGGTTGGGATTGTTCGGGTCCCACCCCGTCAGGTTGCCAACCGCCTGGGCCCCGATACCTTGACCCGGGTTGGTCGCCGGGCCGGTAAAAGTCGGCTTCTGGTTCGGGTCGAAGACGACGTTGCCGCTCGCGTCCACCGTGCTCGCCCCGTAGACCACGTTGCTCACGTCACCGACCAGAAAATTGTCTGCCTCGTTATAGGAGTAGTAGGGGAGATTCCAGCGAGAATTGGAGAGCGGGTTGTAGAGGGTTCCCTCGTAGGAGACCCCGAAGCCGCCGCGGAGGGAAACTTTGTTGCTGCCCAGCGGCGACCAGGCAAACCCGAAACGAGGGCCGAAGTTGTTATGGTCGCCCGGTCCCAGGACTTGGGCTTTCGCGAAACCGCCCGGCCCGCAAACCCCCGTGAGCTGCGCCAGCCGAACCTGCATCGGAGTATCGCAGCGCGGCAGCCCTGCAGGCGTATTGGTATTTCGGACGCGTTCGGTAATATTCGCGCCCTGCCCCAGGATGAACTGAGTGGCCCGGCCGAATTTCTCCGTGTGACGTGTGTAGAGGTCATAGCGTAATCCCAGGTTCAGCGTCAAATGCGGAGTCACCTTCCAATCATCCTGGAAAAACATCCCCACTTCGAGGTTCCGCCATGAGCGGACATTGTTTGAAAGGCGGGCCGGCCGATTCGAAACGATTCCGGGATCGACTCCCGCAGTCTCTACAACGGGCGCGTCCGCCGCGAAAAATAGATGGTCGAAGAAATAATAAGAGGGGCGCGCCACGTTGAAATCGCTGTTCTCCATGTTGCGACGGAACTCCACGCCTGCTTTCAGGCCATGCTTACCCTTAACGATGGTCACGAGGTCAGCATACGTGTAAATGTTCTCATGGAAAAACTGGGGGTAGCCAGAATAGGACCCAAATCCCAAGTCGCCGCTGGCGAAGCCAATCCCGGGAACCCCGGGCGCAGTCTTGACGGATAGGTCGGAGGCACTGCGCACGTAGCCGGCGCGCAGCTCGTTAACGACGGTGGGGCTGAAGGTGTGGGTCCAGGAGATGGCGAAATTTGGGAAAAGCCCGGTGAACGGAGTGGTGAACCCACGCAGCGAAGTAGCTGAAGGAGAGGCGGGGGGTCCGAACTGGTCGGTTTGCTTTTGCCAATAAAATCGGCCGAAGAGCCGGTCGCCCTCGCCGATATTGTGGTCAATGCGGGCGGACCATTCGTTGCCCTGAAAGAGCAACCCATCCGGCGACGCCTGAGTGCGCAGTAAAGCGACGGTGCTCACTTGAAAGGGGAGGGCGCGATTCACGATTTGGGCAGGGGTCTGCCCAATCGCAATGCCCGTCGGACAATCCGCGGCCTCACCCTGCGTCACACCGAAAAGCTGCTGGAGGTTAGCGGAGATGCGTGTTGCATTTTGAAAGTCTGTCGGGCTGACGGGTCCCAAATTGTCCGGACAGACCAAAGCCCCAAACCCGCCGTAGTTATCAGCCACATACTGATCGACGGTGTTAAGCACGAATCCATTGGGGCCGGGAAAGTTTGAATAGATCAGGGCCGCCACAGAATTGGGCAGCGCGGCCGTGATGGCTTGGCGCCACTGGGGCGATTCCAGGGTAAGTGGAACGGCCGGGTAAAAAGTTCTGGTCCGGTCGCCCTGGTACGACCCGAAGAAGAAGGTCTTGTCCCTGCGGATCGGTCCGCCCAGCGTAAAGCCGAACTGGTTAAAACGGAGCGGATTCTTATCCAGGCTGCCCCTGCCGTTGCCCTGGTCCGGACCGTGACAGAAGGGGTCAACCCCCAGTTCGCAGCCGTAAAAGTTCCGGAAGAATTCGCTGGCATCCAGAGCTTGGTTGCGGAGATATTCATAGGCCGTGCCGTGGAAATCGTTCGTCCCCGACTTGGTCACAATGGTGGTTACCGACCCGGCGCTGTTTCCGAATTCGGCGGAAATGTTCAAAGTGTTGATCCGAAATTCCCGCACGATGTCCTGGTTGGGGAGAGTGACATAGCCGCCGCTCAGGCCCTTATTGGCCACCCCATCCAGCCAGAATCCGTTGAAATTCTCGCGCACCCCGTTCACCACCGTGTTGGCGCCGGATTCGAACATCACGCCTGTAACATTCACCGCACCAGGCGCCAGTTGCATCAGTTGGTAGACGTTGCGCCCGTTCAAGGGGAGGTTCGAGACTTCGCTCGCTCCTACAAGTGAGGAGAGCCGCCCTTCTTCCGTGTTTACCAGCGGTGCGGACGATTCCACCGTAATCGTTTGCACCGTCGCCCCGAGCTCCATCGCGAAGTCCACGCGCTGCACGACGCCAACCGTCAGCTCGAGTTCCCGGTTGATAACGGTCTTGAATCCATTCGCTTCCACCTTGATAGCGTAAAGGCCGGGAGGGAGGCTTCCCACTCGATAGACGCCGGAGGCGTCCGTCTGGAAGGTGTTGACGATGTTGGTGGCTTGGTTGGTGATGGTGACGACCGCACCCGGGATAAACGCGCCGCTCGGATCAGCCACCGTTCCCGTAAAGGTGCCGCTTTCTATTTGAGCGGTCGCGGGGAGCGCGAGCGTCAACACCAACCCCAGCAGCGATAAAATTGATTTGCCCTTTGGGAGGATCCGCTTTCTTGACATGCTGAACCTCCATTTGTGGTCAGCGAGTTGTCCAAGAAACCTTGGGGTGCTATCACGATATTATCGGTGACGTGAAATTGATGTCGGGGCGACCGTCAAGAGGACTTCATCTCCTTGCTGGTTCATGGCGCCTGCCAGTCGAGGGCGTAGATTTCCTGCGTGCTGTTGTCGCGCAGAGCCAGCGGCGAATCATCCGGCGCGAGACCGGTCCAGGCGCCCACGCTTCCCCAGGCGCGGCGGGGAAGGTCTTTGAGGCTGACGACTTTTTCGAGTTTTCGGTCCGCCACCCGGACCCGGAAGATCGCGGGCTCATTGGCAGTGAGTGTGTCGAAGTAGATGTACTTCCCGTCTCTCGACCAGTGATAGAACCCGACCGGAAGGTCAGTTAGCTTCGACCACTTCTTTGTGGCCATTTCGAAAATCACCAAGCCCTTTGAGTCCAGCGCATTTGCCGCGATGGTCTGGCCATTCGGAGACCAGTGTGGATTAGACTTGCCCTCAGAGTCCGGAATCCTGGAGACCTGCTGACTCCGGAAATCGTAGAGATGAAGGGCCGAGCTATCCTCCCCCCAGACCCGTATAAAGGCGAGATAGTTGCCGTCCGGTGACCAGTCCGGCTGCCTATCGGTCGTTTCTCCCGGCATCACCTCCTGCGTTGTTCCGCCTTCAGCCGGGAGGATATGAATTTTTATGCGCTTTCCGGGTACGACATCGGTGAAAGCAATTCGTTTGCCGTCGGGAGACCAGCATAGCCAGTCGGTCTCAGTAGGTTGAAAACTGAGCTGAAGTCGCTGGCTCCCGTCGCTTTTGCTGCGCCACAAATCACCATCCGGGAACGTTAAATAAGAAACCCACTCACCATCCCGGGAGAATGCGACTTGGAACGCTGAGATCCCCCCAAGAAACGGAACGAACTGCCCGGATTTGGCGTCATAACGAACCAGCTCCCCGCCGGGGTTTCCGCCCAGGACAAATAGCTTTTTGCCGTCTTTGCTGGGGACGGCGTCCCACATGTGCATCGCCCCGCTTGTCACTTGAATGGGTGTGCGGTCGGCACGGCGCAAGAAATCACCCTTTTCTCTGACCGCCCAAACCGTGATGAACTTACGTCCGCGGGTCGATTGAAAGAGGAAATATTTTCCGTCCGGCGTCCAATGGCCAACACTTTCGTCGGGAGGATTGTTCCAGCCAGCGAATAGGCGGTGAAGATTATTCCCATTGGTTGCGACTTCCCAAAGCGGGGTCCCTGCGCTTTTCGTGTCGAACATCGAAAAGCGCAGCACGTCGCCATCCGGCGACCAGCGCACGCCCAGCGGCGTTCCGGACACCGTAACAATCTTGTGGGATTCGGAGCCGTCGGAATTGGCAATGTACAGGTCGGAGCCGCTGGCGAGCGCGATTCTCTTCCCGTCGGCGGACCAACTGGCACTGTTCCACTCGGCTCGCAGGTCGCCGACCCGCCGAGGGGTTCCGCCGGTGGTGGGAATGCGCCATAACTGCGAATCTTTTTCGTCCAGGGAAACGAAATTTGTGACGAGGAGTTCAGCCCCATCGGGCGAAATGTCCGCAATTTGGGTATTCGGAAAGGGAGTCGGAATCTGGACGGGCGTTCCACCCGCAGTCGGAACCTGCATCAGCGCCCAGCCCGCGCCTGCCGGTTCGGTGAAATAGATGCGTGAGCCGTCGGTAACCAGCGGCCAGAATTTTCCGTGCGAGTCATTGGTCAACTGAACGTAGTTGAGGACTTTGGGTGCCGGCAGAGGACGCGTCAACCAGTAGGCGAGAATGGCAGCAGCGATGATGACCACACTGGCGACGGCTGCGGCGACAGCTTTGTAGGGGAGGGCTCCGCCCTCCCGCGGGCGGGCCAAGCCCGCCCCTACCGGCGCGACAGCCACCGCCCGCCCGGATTCCGTGTCGCGCTTCAGGCGCTTCAGGTCGGTGCGCAGCTCCGCCGCGCTCTGGCAGCGCA
>Ga0315294_10004219_pt1 | contig 15648 bp, 12 predicted proteins | sample YL17G13_40_MG_FD_203626 | JGI IMG/M metagenome (GOLD analysis project Ga0315294, IMG submission 203626) | Sediment microbial communities from Yellowstone Lake, YNP, Wyoming, USA - YL17G13_40 | ecosystem: Environmental > Aquatic > Freshwater > Lake > Sediment | place: USA: Wyoming | collected... | reverse complement strand
GCTTCTAATTCGGTTTAATAATATAAAGGGTTGGCATATCATCCCTTTGGCGTAAGTATTGACTACCTTTTCAGATACATTTAGCCAGACTAATCTTGGGAGTCGTTCTATTAATGTATCTTCTTCATAAGAATAATACCCCTTTTTAGAACCCGGAAATTGTGTATGTCTCATTATATCATCAATATCCAGTCCACTTTTGTATTCAATCCCTCTACCAATTTCCACATATTGTTTGAGCTTAGGAAGATGTCTGCAATAATCCCAGATTTCCCTCAATTCCGGAATCCTAAGACTGTAATCTTTTGCTTCATAAAATGTGTCTCGGCTGACTAATTCCGCATCGGCTTGATATGTATTCTTGAAGTTATCAATGTTATTTTTAGGTATTCTCAGATAGGCTGTTTTGATATCGTGTTTACTTTTTCGCCCCAACAAAATTGTCGAGGGATGGCCAGCTTTAGCAAACACATTATCAGGCAGATTGCAGATAGTTCTTAATTCAAAATTGTCCAAAATATACTTTCTCAAATCAGCAAGATTTATTTTGTGTAGAAAACCCTGTGGTAAAATAATTCCGAAAACAGAATTAGCTGGCAGATCGGGTAATGTCTTTGCCAGAACTTCTGCTGCTTTGTTGCCGGTTGTAATAGCATTGCCGTATCCTCGGGTTTCTTCTGGAGTAAAATTTTCAAAAGGTGGGTTGCAAAAAAGTATTGTGGCTTTTTGAGCTACCTTTTTCAAAATATCATCTTCATAAATATCTGAATGTTGGATATCCCATCCATTGGAGTTTGGAATATCAGCCAAAGTAAGTGCCAATCGGGCAATTTCTTCGGCAAAGCTGTCCATGTCTATCCCAATCAGATGCCGTTTGAGATAATCGTGCCTACTTTTTTCATCACCTTTATAAAGAAGAGGATCAGTCAATAGTTTTGCTCCAGCGGTCAAAAATGGCGCATGTCCGCAAGCTGGCTCAAGAATAATTCTCTTTTCCTGTGGAATGGCCTCGATCCAATCTATCATTTCCCATACTATGTAATTTACTAACCATGATGGCGTTGCATGAGTCCCCAAAACCTTTCTAGTGTCTTTGCTTGTAAGGGTATTTTCGTAAACATAAGCTAATGACTCGGTAGTAAGATGGGCAAAACTTGATACTGGCTCTACAATTTCTCTTGCAACTTCTTCAAGTGCTTTTCTTTGCACAGAATTTGATATATCAAGCTTTTGTGCTGCACTATAATGTCCATGTACTTTATTAACCAAATCCTCCACCGACGAAATTTTCAGTGTTTTGAATCCTTCGACGCCTTTATCTTTTAATATCTTTGCTCCGATAAGCCAAAATCCTGCTTGAAAAAGCCATTTGCCAAATTTTCCGTCTTCCTTAATACCCCTGCAATTTATTTTCAATGACTTGATAATTCTTTCCGTAAGTTCAGATAAATACTTTCCCTCTTTTTCCTCAATAATCCCCATCAATCCGCCAATATCCGCAAATGAAAGTTGATACTCTTTCTTTACACGGCTAATTATTTTGGCCCTGTGGATATTGTCGGGGGAAAACTCTTTTTTATATTTATTGAAAAAGCCACTCAGCTTTTTCGATTCAATCTGCTCATGAAGTACTACTTGAATACCAAAGTTTTTCCAGAATTGTAAGCCACTGTCATCATAAACCAACAACACTGGACAGCCAAGCAATTGATAAGGTGACAATTCCGTTTCAAGCTTTTTTCCATTTAATTTGGTCTTGTCAATCGCTGCTATGCAGGCCGTGGAAGAATTATATGTTGGCTGAGAAAAGCCGACTATCTCCGCAGTTCTGTTATCTTTGCCGTCAAAATACTGATAGCTTTCTTTAAGAAAATCATTTTTATATCCACAGCTTTTGAAGCCAGCCAGTATTTGTTGTTTTACTTGTAACATCTCGAATTTAGGCCCTTTGAATCATCGGTTTTCATTTTCCCAGAGAAATTATCGGCTAAAAGAACCGAATTTGCAAAATAAATGCAAGCCGGAAATTTCCTGTCGAAAATCGGTGTCAATCTGCGTCCAAAAGCTAGTCCGCCTGCGGCGAACAAGTCTGTGTTAATCTGGGAAATCTGTGGCTCACAAAAATGTCAATCAAATGCGCAAGGGGGTGTAAAAAACTGCAAAAAAATACAAAAAATTGCAGAAAAAACGCGGCGGTTTGCAGAATTCTGCAAAAAATTGCAGAAAAAATGCGCATCTTTGCACAACTTTTGCCCGAGTGCTGCGCTTTTGATTGAAATTCCTGGCCCCCCTAGCAACTAACGACTAGCGACTAATTCGTCCCCTTCCATCAGCTAGCGACTGACGACTAGCGACTGATTCGCCTCCTTCCATCAGCTAGCGACTAACGACTAGCGACTATCGACTGATTGACCGCCGTCCCGGCGTCAATCAACCCCCGGCTTTCCTGTTTTCCTGGCAGAATTTCCCCATCAATTCCATCGCTCTATTGAGCCTTTCAGCCGACCCATCTATCTTCGCATACGCATCTATTAGCTCCATCAATTCCGCATCCGGCTCAATCAGCCCGTAGTGATGTGCCGTATTAACAATGCCCGCATCAAGTCCGTACTCCATCGCCTTGGCAACGTAAGCCCTGCACACGCCTATTCTTCTGGCAGGCAGGTCCCGCACGCAGTTACTAATCCCAAGCGAGCAGTGCGCCTTTTTTAATCCCGGGTCGCTCTTGATCTTCTTTATTGTCTCAAACGCCCTATAGGTATAACCCGGCACACCCGTCTCCATCGGCATATCAATTGCCAGCGGAAATACCGTCGAATCAAAGAATATTTCCGCCGGCTTAAAACCATATTGCCCCGCCGCCGCATCAAAAATCCGGTTTGCCAGGCTAAACAGCTCATCTACCGAATGCGAGCCGCCCGGGCCGGCGGCCCTGTCCTCGCTGACCAAAAGCCCGATGAACGCATAGTCAAAATGCCTCTTCAGCGGCAGCAATTTGTCCATAGTATAGACCTTGACCGAATTTATCAGCGGCTGCCTGACCGGCTCATTAGTGTTATACCATTCTTTCAGGCCCTCTATCAGAACATCATTATTACTGCTGTCGAAGCAAATCGGCACACCGCTTCCCCACCTGCGAACCATTCTGGTATATTCGAGCATCATATTAATAGCGGTTTGCGGGTCGTTTTCGCCAAAAGCGTCAAGATTGACCGCAATGTAGTCGGCCCCCTCAGAAACCTGCGATTCGATCAGCGCCCTGATATAATTCAAAGGCCCGCTCGGCGCTGAATATGCATTTGGCCCGAGCTCTGCCAGCTGTTTCATTATCCTGCCCGTCTTGGGGATTGAGGCGTGAACTGCCTCGCCAATGGAAATAATTGCATTTTTCCCTGTGTGGTCCCTGCCGAACAGATAATTCAGTATTGAGGATGTATGCTCCAGGGCAGGATTTCTGGGCTTATTGATGATATTTCTCAGTCGCTGCAGGCCGTCTTTTTCAGCAGCTGCCGAGTCGTAAATCAACTCACCAATGCAGACCAGCTCAAGATTATTGCCGCAGTAGCCCTCAACTGTGGCGTCACCGCAGGGGGCATTGTCCATTCCCTTTTCGCAGCCGCCTATCGTGCACCAGCTGAAGTCTTCCGGCAGATAGCAATCGCCGCACTCTTCGCAGTCGAACACCAGATACTTAAATGCCTTTTCGGATGCGTTGAACAATTTGTAAATAGCGCCTTTTCCTTTTTCTGTTCCAAGAACTGCCATTGTCTTTTTAAATGCGTGAAAGCCCCGGTACTGCGGGTCGAGGATTGTGCGGTGGAAAAAGTCAAAGAACCTTTGTTTGAATTTTTTGCGGCATTTCGACAGAGCGACCATTTTGCCGGCCTGGCCATACAGATAGAACCCATCTTTCCTCGGCCAGCAGAGGTTATCTTTGAATTGTTCCCAGCCGGCGCCGATTTGCGCCGCCCTGGCGAGTATTCTTGTAAACATCTCGAACTGCTGGACGCCGCCGATATCAACGCCGGCAGCGCCGAGGGCTTTGTACATCGCTACCTGCTGGGCAGCCCGCTCGATATGCTCATCAACGCTTTCGGAGTAAACTTTCTCCAAAAGCTCATCGCTTACAAAACAGCCGGTCAGCTTGATATCGTGCATCAGCCTTGGGGCAGGAGTGATGGTGCTGAGAAGATAGACGTTGCCGATAATTGGCACATCCAGGTCATTTTCCTTCAGATACCTGAACAGCTCGAGCGATTTTTTCCAGTCCCAGCCGACCTGGGTAATAAGGAATTTTGCACCGGCTTTAAGCTTTTTCTCCATTTTGTAATACTGCTGCATCTGTGAGGCTTCGGTATATTTGAATGGCGAAACACCAGTGCCGGCGAAGAACTGATGAACATCTTCCAATTGTTCGGGGGAGGCCTTTATGTAGGATTCGTTGTTAATATCCTTAATCAGCTGCAGCAATCCTATGGAATCAAGCTGGAAAACGCCTTTGGCTTTAGCGGGCTTATCGCCTGTCAGGGCAAGAACAGCCTCTATGCCCATTTTCCTAAAGCCGACCAGAGAACTGACTATGGCATCGGCATTTTGGTCTTTGCAGGTTACATGGGGCACAAAATCCAGCTCACCGAGCAGGTCATTTAACCTTACATGGGCAAGTACGTCAGCCGGCTCAATATTGGCCACGCCGCTGGGATTCTGCGGAACGGTAACAGCGGCAAAATCAAATCCCGCGGGTATGGCTGAACTGCCAGCTGATTTGTAAGCCTTTAGAAATTTTTCAATAGGAGCAAGGCTAAAACCGGGGCCGCCCGTCAATTCCGCGGTCACAACAAAAACGGATTTATCCATTAGCCTCTGACTTAGCTTTTTCTTCTGCATCAACAACCAGTCTCCAGTTAAGCCTGCTAATTATTACTCGTCATTTGAAGTTATTTTATGAAGCAAAGTACCAAAAATTTCAAGCTGTTGCCATTTTATTTATAACCTGTGCCGACAAAGACTTATATAATCTTAAAGCTGTTTTCTTGTTCTATGCTGCTATTAAAATATTCATTAAGTTTCACATTGTAACCATTTCGCGTGCTGTGGATAACCTGTTGATAACTTAACCAGATTACCGGGATTCCCGCGGGCATACAGGAGGCATCGGCTGGAACCGGCATCATTTTTTTAACACCCCCCATATAACGTGTCCACACCGACTGTTTATGGCCTCTAAGCTATTTACCATGAACAGGTTACGGTAATTTAGATAAATTGTTAATAAATTTCACACAAAAGAGCAAACGGCAGACCAATTGTATGCTCGATTTTCCTGAATTTTAACTTATTTATAGGAAAACCGTATTGCCGGTGGATAAACCACATGGAGGGCTGCCCCTAAGTCCAATAGATTTTTTCAATCCAAGCTGTTTTATGCCTGCATAAAATCTTTGGTTTGAGGTATGCGCGCGGGCTTAAGGACTGACTGGATGAATTACGCGGCAGCCGATGGCAATTATGGCAAGTTTAGACAACACCTCGGCAATTACCAACCCTACGATGAAAGTGATAATCGCCTTTGCACCTTTTACATTACAGGATACGGCATAGGCCCGATACATCAGCGCAATCATCCAGATTAACATCAGAAGGGTCAGGAACATGGCAAGAGCAAACACAAGCAGGTCGGCAGAACTAAACGGGGCCGACGAACCAGCCTGGGAAAGCCCAGGCACTAAACGTTCTGCGAATCTTCGGTTTGCACCGGGCAACATCACCAGGGAAGTAATCAGGTAAGGCCAGCGAGCCAAGGCCTGGGTTCCAAAAACATCTACTGCCCGCAAGAAAGACCGGGACACAATTAAGCCGAGCAAGAACAAGGGGATAGACACACATATCCAATCGATAAGGCCTTCGGCGAAGAAAAACCACGCTGGGGCAGGCTGGCCGATGTGAACATCGAGGGCACCATCGAAATGAGTGTTGCTCAGTGAGCCAAGAAAAGCGCTTATCAGTATAATGGCCAAGCCTATCAGCAGCGATTTGAGACCTGCTATGAATTGGAAGGGATTATAGAGCCATTGTCTCAGGCTGGCTGGGATATTTTGGGTTTCGGTCATTGATTTTTCCCTTTCCTATCTTTCTTTTTTTGGGTTTTCAGCGGTTTTGATGCGCTCGATTATTTCATCAAGGCGGTTGCGGACGGTTGGATAACTCAGGCCGAGCAAACCGGCCATATCTTTCAGAGAACCGCTTGCCTTGATAAATTCAAGGATAAAGGCCTGGTCATCGGGCGAAAGACTGGCCAACGCCGGCAAATCAAATTGCCCCTGAATCTCGGTTTGGCAGTGCTGGCAGAGGAGGCTTTTTACTTTTAGCCGGCTGTTACAGGCCGGACAGGTTGTTGGCAATATCTTCATAAATTATTTCTCATCATCTCCTCCGCGATAATCTGGCGGACAGGTCCCGGATTTCTCATAAACAGCCGCATCCTAAATTGAGTCCCCCGATACCATGCTTTTGAACCATCAGATACGACTTCCAGATATGGCCCCCATAACCAGCTCTTTCCGACTTTTACCTCTTTGATGAACTCGTTGTCTGCCGATGTGCCTCTTCCTTCAAACCACTGACTGAACTCTTGAGCAAAAATCCTAAAGCTGTATATGACGAGCAAAATGCGTTTATCCGTGATATATAAGCCGACCTCCACGAGGGGCGGCAGAGATATATTCAATCGGTAAGTTGGTAATGACTTCACAAAGATAATCCACACCTGCTGCTTGAAGAAAAGCACTTTTTCTTCAGGCAGAAGCGAAGGCAGCAGGTTGAATTTAAATCGAAGACCCATAAGCATTAGAAAATTTAGTTTTTTGTCGGGACGAAGAACAAGCCGGGCATATAGTTGGCAATATTTTCATAAGTTCGCAGTCTGTTCCTCAGATTTCTCAGCCTGTTTTATTCTTTTAACTTCTCGTTTGCTCCTGCCTGGAGGATGCAGCGGAGTTTGATCGCTTCATTTCTTTCTGGTACTCAAAATACGAGTAAACAGCAGCGTAAACAGCAACTGCCACCGGCGGGACAATCAGGAACAAAAGCAGACAAACATGATTGCGGCAGAAAACTCCACCAAGCATAATTATTGCGGCAATCTTTGACAGTTTTCCGTCAATTTTGTGGGTTTTCTGCCAAACAATGTCGCTGCTCAAAGTCCATGGTGTTTTTATGCCAATAACCCAATTTCTTTTTGAATTTTCGCTAAGAATGCCCAAGTAGAAAAACAACAGACTAAAGCCGATTGCTATGATTATGTTTGGACTTATCTTGATATTAAAGTTCCACAGAATTACCTGAAGCTGAATGGAAAGCATAAAGAGAGAGAGCAAAATAATAAATCCATCATAGTACTTCCTAAACTCTTCAATATTTGCTCTCAATGGGTCCATTTTGGGCAGGATGAGAAAAAACAAGACAACTGCCGTAAGGATTAGAGGTAGTAGAAATAAGCCCCAGAACTTTGACATGCAGCCATCTACCTCGCCTTTGACATTCCAGTGAGAAGCCATTTCCTCCGGCATCCGGGGGTAAAAACAAATGCCAATGAGAAATGAGAGCAGAACTATCCCAAAGAGAATTATCATGCTTTTTCTGATATGCATTGTCAAGCTCCAAATATCAACAAAATGATAGTCTATCTTAATAATATTAAACAAAAACTCACTATTGTCAACAATAAATTTGACATTTTTTAGTTTTTTTTAGTTGGTCTGAATTTTCCGGACAGGTGCGGGAAAGGTATTAGCGAGAAGAATCAACTTGGGGTGAAGGCGGTGATTTTGTCTTTGAGGAGCCGGCAGGCGGCTGTTGGGTCAGGCGATTTGGTGACGGCGGAGCAAACGGCAATAGTTTTGGCGCCGGCCTTTAGAACCTGTCCAATATTGTCCGGCGTTATACCGCCGATGGCAACGTGGGCTATGGCGGTATTAGCAAGTACTCCTGTAGCTTGTCTTACGTATTCCAGGCCGACCGGTTTAGCACCCGGTTTTGTATCCGTGGCAAAGACAGCCCCCAGACTGACATAAGCCGGAGCCTGCTCGCAGGCAACAAGGAGCTGTTCGAGGGAATGGGTGGTCTTGCCGATGATGAGGGGAGATAACTGAAGTTTGCGGGCATGGGCGATGGACAGGTCATTTTGGCCAAGATGAACGCCATCTGCGCCGGCGGTGACTGCGATATCAAGGCGGTCGTTAATTATGGAAAGTATGCCGGCGGTTTTGCATACATGCACGAACTCAGCGGCGAGGGCGGCAAGCTCATCGTCCCTGAGTGATTTTGAGCGAAGCTGAATGCAATCGGCTCCGCCAGCGGCGCAGCGGTAAGCGAGGGATAGTACCTCAGAGGGCAGGTCGCTACTGATTATCACGTAGAGTTTGACAATTTTAAACTTTTCAGCTGGGCAGGCGAAAAGAACGATATCTTTTTCAAGTGTATAGGCTGTAAATCGCAGATTCTCCATGGTCTGGGCTATTGGCGGGTTGAGTGTCTGGGTCACCTCGGCAAGGGTGCGCAATGCCTCGGTGAGACGTTTGCAGGCAGCAGTAAAGCAATCATTCAGATTGGCCCGCTGCATCTGATTATCGACGGTTTTACCAACGCCCACATCACTGATGGTATCTCTGGAAGCGATAAGCCGGCCGACATCAAGCTTGTCCAGGCAAGCTGAAAGCTGGTGGCGAAGCTGTTTAGCGCGACCGGTCAGGGAATCCGAATTCAGGCTGAATCTGCAGAAATCCTCCATGACGCGAATTGCCTCTCGAGCGCGATTGAAATTAGCATCAATAATTCTATAAACGGCACGTTCCATAAGAATTGATTATACGAGGCGGGGCTGGTGTTGAGTAGTTGAAAGTAAAAGTAAAAAAATTTTAAAAAAGATGACAAAAAAGTCTTTTTAATAATGATTTTTCGCCGAGGCAGAAGGAAAAGCACGTACCAGAAAAAAGGAAAACGGAGTCATGCCTCCTCCGACACGACTCCGTTACCGGTATTATTAACAAAACCAGTTCTGCGGTTCCTTACGCATTTTTACGCACGCAGAACCCGTTTTGAGAACAGCTTAATCGGGCGGACCCATCCTCCTCCAAATTTGTGTTTAGGAGGTCCGCCCAATCTCGTTCGCCTCAAAGGCGAAAAGAGGTTAGCCTGCAAAGAATATGCCAAGAACAAAAAGTAAGAGTAAAAGACAGGCCCGGCTTTATTTAATAATTGACCAGCTAAACAGTTACGTTGATTTGTGCTCTCTTAGTTTGCAGAAGGGGTGGATGTCACACTTTAACAGTGTGTTGCTTTTTATCAACGCCAACCCACTCTACCGGTCCATGTTCCTATTAATATAGGACCATAAAGCTTGAAAGGATATAGGGATTAGCTAACTGTTTACAAAAAGCAACGCGCTTGTGAAGAAAAAGAACATTGACATCGTGCAGGCAGTTTTGCCCTGACCAATTGAAGCAAAATGAAAAAAGCCCCCAGGAATCATCCTGAGGGCCAGGTATTCTTTCGGCAAAGGCAAGTCTCGTTCAAGCGGTGTAAGTGGAGGCGGAGGTGGTACCGCCGCGACCAGTCCAGTTGGTGTGGTAAAACTCGCCTCTTGGTTTATCGACTCGCTCGTAGGTATGAGCGCCAAAATAATCGCGCTGGGCCTGCAGGAGGTTGGCCGGCAGACGTTCATGGCGATAACCGTCATAATAAGCCAGAGCGCAACTGATGGCAGGTATTGGAATGCCGAGCTTAACGGCTGTGGTAACGACGCGGCGCCAGGAAGGCAGGGCTTTTCTGACGGCTTTTTTGAAGAATGGGTCGAGGAGCAGATTTGCAAGTTTTGGATTTCTGTCGAAGGCCTCTTTTATTCTGCCAAGAAATGCTGAGCGAATGATACAGCCGCCGCGCCACATAAGTGCGATGCCGCCGTTATTAAGATTCCATTTGTATTCCTTTGCAGCAGCCCGCATAAGCTGATAACCCTGGGCATAGCTGACTATCTTGGCTGCGTAGAGGGCCTGACGAAGGTCATTGACAAATTTTTTCTTATCGCCTTTGAATTTTCTTTTCGGGCCTTTGAGGACTTTTGAGGCCTCAACGCGTTCTTCCTTTATGGCCGAAAGGCAGCGAGCAAAAACAGCTTCACTGACAAGGGTCAAAGGCTGGCCCGAATCGAGAGCGGCGATTACGGTCCATTTGCCGGTGCCCTTCTGTCCGGCTGTATCGAGAATAAGGTCAACGACCTCGTTGCCCTGCTCATCTTTGTAGGCGAGGATGTCTCTTGTTATCTCAATCAAGTATGATTTCAGCTCGGCCTCGTTCCATTCGGCGAAAATCTGGTGCATTTCCTGATTGGTCAGGGCCAGACCTTCTTTCATCATTTGATAGATTTCACAAATCATCTGCATATCGCCGTATTCGATGCCGTTGTGGGTCATTTTGACGAAATGCCCTGCGCCATTTTCGCCGACCCAGTCGCAACACGGCTCGCCCTTATTTGTCTTTGCGCAAATGGCCTGAAAGATGGGTTTTACGTGCGGCCAGGCAGCAGGTGAGCCGCCCGGCATAATTGACGGGCCTCTCAGTGCACCCTCTTCGCCGCCGGAGACGCCTGTGCCGATGTAGAGTTTGCCCTTGCTTTCAAGGTAAGCGGTTCTGCGAATAGTGTCGGGGAAGTGCGAGTTGCCACCGTCGATTATGATATCGCCATTTTCAAGAAGCGGCAGGAGCTGTTCGATGAAGGAATCAACTGCTTCGCCGGCTTTTACCATAAGCATAATCTTTCGAGGTTTTTTCAGGGCCGCAATAAATTCCGGCAACGATTTGGTGCCGATGATTTTTTTGCCTTTTGCCCGGCCGTTGATAAAATCATCGACTTTGGATACGGTGCGATTAAAACAGGCTACTGTAAAGCCCTTGCTCTCCATATTCAGGATGAGATTTTCCCCCATCACTGCCAGGCCTATGAGGCCAATATCTGCCTGCGGTGAGCTTGCCTGCACTGAACTTTGTCGAAGTGTCGAATCCGCTTGTGCCATTTTGTATTATCCTTTCAAATAATAGATAAAACCTTGGACAGGACAACAGGATTATCTTGTCCTTCGACACTGCTCAGGACGGTGAGCAAAGTCGAACCGTCAATCCCGTCTAATAAATTTCGGGTAAAAACAGAAGGATATATTGCACCAAAACGGGTCAAAAATCAAGGGGCAAGATTATTTTTATGCTCCTGCCGCCATTAAAATAAAAAGGGCTGCAAGTTTTCGTTCACAGCCCATTAGTTCGACAAAAAGTTATTGTTTACCTGCTACGTTTTCTCAGCATTAACCCGCCGAGACCGAGCAGCAAAAGCGTGGCGGGTTCGGGAACAAGTTGCACATTGTCAATATTTCCCTCTGCTACCGCCGAGGGCGAAATGCCCCGATATTGGCCATCATCTCCTATCCCACTGCTCGAGCTTCCCAAATACATAAGGTCATTAGTGAAGCCCCCCGGCACTGCCACCGAAGCGGACCAAACACTGCTGCCACTCTCGCGTTCCCAAACCTCGAAGCTCGACATGTATGTACTGGCGTTGTAAGAAAGCTTGCATGCATACCATGTATCGAAATTCCACGTTCCGCCACCAGGGTATTCTGCATATCCATCGGCCCCACTGACAATTAGAGCCCAAAGATGGCCCGCATCCGGATTGCCAGCTAGCCCCAAAACATACTGCCCCAGAGGATCCGGATCAATCGCATAGCGAGTCAAGCTACTATCGTAAATACCAAATGGAATACTAATTGACCAGTCGCAGCGGGTAAGTATCGTGTCCCACTGAAGTTCAAAACTACCTACAGCGTCAGGAAGCAGCTTATAAGCATATCTGCTTGGCGTATAACCAGGATACTGATGCTCAGGTTGGACATGATACGTTTGGCTTGCCGTATCCTGATAGTAATTCGACGGCTGGTCTGTAACCCAGCCCGGGTCGGTTGAAAAATCGGTAGAGTAAGGCGCAGTGTTTGCAAAGGCAGGTAGGCAGAATAGAAACGCAAACATCGTTACAAAATTAAGCAAATGTTTTTTCATTCTTTCTCCTCTTCAAAAAAATTTTGTTTTGTTAATTAGAACCAACACAAGAAAGTGCCGCCGTGAATTGAGCTAATAGAAGTGCATAACCTCTCCTCCGAAAAAATTAATTACAGGTGTATTGTAACGACTTACAGTGTTGCAAATTATACCATGACACTTAACTCGTGTCAAGACAAAAGTCCTATAAATTGTGGGCTATGCCTACAAAATCACAGCATAGTATAATGTATCAGATTTTGCCTCATTTTCTTAGAAAACTGAGGCAAAAAGCAGGTTTAACCCAGCGAGATATCGGAAAAATCCTCAAAAAACCCCAGTCTTACGTACATAACTGCGAAGTAGCCAACAGACGAGTCGATGTAACTGAATTTGTGGTTTGGTCAAAAGCATGTGGGACCAAACCTGAGAAAGCCTTTGCCGAATTGTTAAAACTTCTTTAGCGGGGTAGGGTGGGGTCATAACCCCACCGGATTGAATTATTCTTTCGGTATAGTTGGTATGTAGCCGCCTGAAAGGCGGTGGAGGACTTCGCCGGCATGGTGAACGACTAATATACCTTCATCTTCCCTGCCTTCGTAATCGGCGATGTCAATATCCTTGGGATTCATATAACCGAGATTCACTTTTTCGCAGCGAGCTTTTCTGATGCCGGTAGCGAGCACTACGTTGACTCTGGGTTTTTCGATGCCATCGATGTAGGTGCCTATGCCTTTAACATGGGTGGAATGAGCCATCACGCCGCGAGGGACAGAAGCGAATTTATCCATTTGCTTCAAGAAGTAATCTCGCGTGTGGTAACCAATTTTATCAATAACTTTGCCGTGAGTGTATGAAATTTCAGTGATGTGGGGGGCATAGATAATCAGCGTGCCGCCATCGGCGACTATGGGTTCGAGCTTGTACATCACTTTGCCGGCCGTCCAGATATCATCATACATCTCAGGTGCGATGCCGAGGACTGTTTCGTAAGGTTTATCCTTATAGACGATATGAACCTTGTCAGACAGGTCTGCGGCTTTTTCCCAGGCTTCGATGCAGTCGCCGATAAACAGGCCCTTGAGTTTGTTTTCCACGGCCACCATGGCAAAGAGTTTTCGCGGCATTTTTATAAACGAAGCTGCCTTTTCGACGACCTTGCGTGTCGGAGTCCATTTGTTGCCGTTAATGACAGGATTTGTGATAACGGCACCGAGCCAGTGGAAAAAGTTTATGATTTCGGCGCCGGCGATTCCAGGGAAGATGTATTTGTGTCCCCCTGAGAAGCCCACAACCTCATGCGGGAAGACAGGGCCCAGGATGAAAAACTCATCGTAGTCGAAAATCAGTTTGTTAATAGCGACATCAACTTCTTCGCGGAACAATCCGCTGCTTATCTGTTCGATTTCTGCGGCGGAGATTTTCCCGATAGAAGCGAAGGTTTCGGGTTTCTGCCACTGGTGGTTGAAGAATTTCACTGAGGCGTATTTGCTTTTACGCTGCGCCTCAGTTATAGACAGCCTTTTGCAGATATCCTTTTCGGGCATTGGCTGATGCGTGCCGAGGGCAACGAGTATGTCAAGGGCCTTTGCCTTTTTATCGAGGCAGTCGAAAATCATTTTAAACACGTCACCTACGGGGCCTGAACGGGTATTGTCCGGTATAATCAGCAGGATGCGTTTGCCGGTGTAGTTGTTTTCGGCAAAGAAGCGTTCTACAGCCTCGGCTGCCTGGGTGTTTGAAATAAAATCATCTTTGTTTTGTTTTTCAATCATCGATTATCAATTTTTTTTATACACCACTAAAGGCTGAGAATCCACCGTCAACGGGGACGACTATTCCGGTTACGAATTTCGAAGCGTCGCTCAAGAGCCACAAGACGGTTCCGATCAGTTCGTCGGCCTGGCCGAACCTTCCCATGGGCGTATGGTCGACGATTGTTTTGCCTCGCGGGGTAAGCTGGCCTGTTTTCTCATCGGTCAAGAGGAATCGGTTCTGCTCGGTCAGGAAGAAGCCGGGGGCGATTGCATTTACGCGGATGTTTTTGGAATAGTTCTGGCACATGTGCACCGCCAGCCACTGTGTGAAGTTGCTGACGGCAGCTTTGGCAGCCGAGTAGGCGGCGATTTTGGTCAGTGGGCGGAAGGCATTCATGCTGGAGACATTGAGGATTATGCCGCTGCCTTTTTGTGCCATATCTTTGGCAAATACCTGTGTCGGCAGGAGTGTCCCGATGAAGTTGAGGTCGAAAACAAAGCGAATTGCATCGGCCGGCAGGTCAAAGAATGACAGGTCGGGGGAGGTGGTGGCGTCTTTTTTGTTTCCGCCGGCACCATTTATCAGGATGTCAATTTTGCCAAACGCGGCGACAATTTTTTTTCTGGCAGCTTCCAAGGTGTCTTTTTCGAGTACGCTGCACTTGACGGCAATTGCGGTGCCGCCTTCGGACTTAATTTCATCGGCAACTTTTTTCGCAGCAGGCTCAAGTAAATCCAACACGGCGACTTTTGCGCCGGCTTTGGCAAGGGCTTTTGCCATCTCGCCGCAAAGAACACCGCCGGCACCGGTAACAACAGCCACTTTGCCGGTTAAATCGAATAATTTTTCCATTTTTCAATATCCTTTTATTAACCAATGAAAATGGGTTTTATGTGCCGCTGGTAGATATTTTCCGTTACGTTCTGAGCGATTATTTTTTCGTGTTTTTCCAGTGCATTATAGAAATCGGCATCCATTTCAGCGGCGAGTTTGTACGCCACATGCAGAAGCTGACGCAAATTGGGGTTGTATTGTTTACGGGATTGATTATGACGCAAGGCATTTGCGAAATCATCGCCGCTCCAGAGCTGGACAACTTTCGGCGAAGGGAGCTTATCCTTATTAATATCGATGACTGTAGCGTACGGGCCGCAAAGCTCATCGAACCGCGAGAGTGCTTCGATGTAAATCTGTTCTGCGATTGACAAGCCATCGCTGCCGGCAGAAGCCAGGCCGATAAGTTCTTCCAGCCAGGTTGTGCCGGCGGTTTTTATATGCAGGCCTGCGTTGAATTTTTTTATCGCCTTATTGATTGGGCCATAAATCGAAAATTTATCGCTGCCGGAATGCACACTTAACTTGAGGTTTTCAGGCAGACCGAACCGCTTAACGGCGAAAGCGATAACAGCGAGGTCTTCTTCGAACTCTTTTGTGAACCTGGCAACATCGCCAACATAGTCGACGCCTTTGTTAAAACGGCCGGTGAATTTCGGAGCCACTGTCTGAGCCGGGATGCCCTCGTCGGCGATGGCGGCGAGGATGAAGAACAATTCGACCGGCGTCTGGGGCTGGTCGGTTTCATCCATCGAAACTTCGGTAATAAAATTGTCGCGGCCTTTTGCTGAGGCGATGTGGCGGTAGATTTTGCCCGCTTCTTTGGCTGCGAGCAGGAATTTATGTGCGATAGAGTCGATTTGCTTTTCGGTAATATCGAAGGTCTTGTCAATTCCCGGGATTGCCAGGGAGCCGGCATACTTTTTGTATTTTTTTACGAAAGCATCGACGTCATTTTTATCTGCGGGTCGG
>Ga0315294_10004218_pt1 | contig 15648 bp, 17 predicted proteins | sample YL17G13_40_MG_FD_203626 | JGI IMG/M metagenome (GOLD analysis project Ga0315294, IMG submission 203626) | Sediment microbial communities from Yellowstone Lake, YNP, Wyoming, USA - YL17G13_40 | ecosystem: Environmental > Aquatic > Freshwater > Lake > Sediment | place: USA: Wyoming | collected... | reverse complement strand
GGGGCATCGTGGCGCTCTAGAGCGGTTCACGTTCTTCTGTAGCGGTTGCCGATAGAGTAGGCATGAAAACCTACTCGACGGATCTTCGGGAACGGGTCGTGCGGGCTTGCGACGAGCGTCTCGGCAGGCGGGAGGAGATCGCTCGGCTTTTCGGGGTCAGCACGGCGTGGATCCGCCGACTGCTTCAGCGTCGGCGGGAGAGCGGCAGTATCGCGGCCAAGCCGCGGGGCGGCCAAAAGCCTCCGAAGTTCCAGGGCAAGAACCTGGACAGGCTCAAGGCGCTCGTGGCGGCCCAGCCGGATGCCACACTCGAGGAGTTGCGGAATCGTTCGGGTGTGGCCGCCAGCATCATGGCGGTGCAGCGGGCGTTGGTGCGGCTGGGGCTGCGTCGAAAAAAAAGTCGCTCCGGGCGAGCGAGCAAGACCGACCGGACGTGAAGGCGGCCCGCGAGTCGTGGCGTGCCAAGACGGCCGAGATCGATCCCGGCCGGCTGGTCTTCCTGGACGAAAGCGGGGCCAAGACGAACCTGACGCGGCTGTATGGCCGGGCGCCGGGCGGCGAGCGTGTGTTCGATGCCGCGCCCCAGGGACACTGGTGCACGACGACGATGCTGTCTTCGATCCGCCTCGACGGCTCCACAGCGGCGCTGGTCATCGAGGGACCCACGGACGCGGAGGTCTTTGGGGCGTACATCGAACAAGTGCTGGTGCCGAGTTTGCGGGCGGGGGATATCGTGGTGATGGACAACCTGGCCCCGCACAAGATGCCGGTGGTGGCCCAGCGGATTCGGGCGGCGGGAGCGGACGTCTGGTTCCTGCCCCCGTACAGCCCGGACCTGAATCCTATTGAGAAGATGTGGTCGAAGGTGCGGGAGTTTCTCCGCAGCACCAAGGCCCGGACCTGGGATGCGCTGTGGAAGGCCATCGCGGCCGCTCTGCGGGCGGTGATCCAAAGCGATGCCGTCAACTGGTTCAAGGCATGTGGTTACTGCTACGAATTAACGTGAACTGCTCTAGACGAAATTTGTCGCTTTTTTCATTTTTTTGAGTTTTACACCCCCCCTTCTGTATCGACTTTGCATTTTTTTATCGTTTTTTGCGCGCACCCAAAACACGTAAGTCGAATTGCAGAAATGCCACTTATGAACGACGGGACTTGGGACTGGGGGAGGCCAAAGTGAGCCACCAGCCACGTAGGCCGGCCCGCGCCCCGGCTTGTAGCCACGAGCCGCGAGCGGCGAGCCAGGAGCCACGAGGCGGGAAATTGCAGATTGCTGATTGGAGATTGCGGATTTCGGATTGGCGGGCAAGGCATGGAGGGGTCTCTTGCGTCAGTGCCTCTTGAGATAAAAACGCAGCCACTTCTTCATCTCGGGGTCCGGAAGCGTCTTGAGGCATGCCCGGATCGCTGCGGCGGTGTTGGGGCTCACAGCAGTGTGAAAGGTTTCAAACCGGTCATCTTGCTGGCGCAGGAGTCCCAGTATGAAAGAACGAAACTCCTCTATCTTTCCAGTTCCCGGTCTGCGTTTTGGCTCATTGGGGTAGACACGAGTCTCGTGCTTGTTCCTGTTGCGCAGGAGTTCTTCCGGCATGTACAGATTGGCCAAGAACTCCTCGAATGTGTCTCCGATTGTCCGGCGCGCGAGCGTGGGCGTTGGCGAAATCGCGCCGTGTGCGGCTCCCGTCATGACGGCGACGCTCCGCGTGAACCGCCTGGTCCAGGCTGGCTCCGTAAGCCAGTCCCGGTGTCTTTTCTTGTCGGGGTTCGCTGCCTCACGGTTTCGGTTTCCACCATCTCCGTCGGAGTTCTCTATCGGTGCAAACCGCATCGGATAGCTGTATATCTTGCCTGCAAGCCTCCCTGGCTCCGCGGCAACCCATTCTTCATTCAGACGTACATTGACAAGGAGGCGTTCGTACAAGTCCCTCGGTGTGTCGTGAAAGTTATACAGCATGTAGTTCGAGAACAGCTTTACGCCATGTGCCTTGGCCAAGCCAAGGGCCCGCGTGTAGTCCCGCTTTTCCGTTGCTCGGTCGAACGCAATCCGTATAGGGCGCACGTTAAGCCGGGAGAGAAGCCGCATCTTCTCTTCCGTCAGGAGGGTAGCATCCAGCCCCTGGTTGAAATCGACAGACCTTTGCTTCTTCGGATGCGTGCGCGTGTACTGGCCTCTGCCGTATCCAAGTTCCAGGAGATCGTCCACGATTCGCCCCAAGTGCGGGCTGGCGAGCACATTGTTATCCATCAACTTTAGTTTTGCCTTGTCCCCATAATCATCCCGAAGCGTGCGAATGATGGGTGTAATGTCCATATATGGCACAAAGGCCGGCTCAATCCTGGCGACACCGCACCACGGGCACTTGTTCGTGCAGCCGCGGGTAGTATAGGCGTAGTAGGTGTCATTGATAGCATATAGAGTACTGTCAACGAGGCCGTAGTCTGGCGGTAGAAGATCAATGTCCGAACTGCCAGCAAGGCCGATCTGACGGGGCGAGTTGAGGACCCCCACAACGGGGGACACTCCCGTTTCGTTGTGGATCTGCCTGGCCATCAGCGATGCCATTATGCCGCCAACGTACAACCTGCTTACGGTTCCACCCACCGCATCTAGATAAAACCTGATTGTGTTGATGACCAACTTGAAGTGATACGTAAAGACGGTGGTGATGTAAACCCGGTCCCAGAGGTGCGCGGACCGAAACAGGTTACCGCCTTGGAAAATGGAAGAGTCACACCCACGCACAAAGCGCACTGTGTCCCCTCGGGCCTTATGTAAGCGCGAGAGCTTCATCAAGCCAAGCGGGGGGTACCACAAGGTGGCATCATCGGGCCTCGCCCAGGCGGCGTCTGGTTCCGGCGCGGCACGTTGGTGGCGTCTCTTGCGGTAATCCGGTTCTACAAGCAGTACTCTCATGGTCGAGAGAGCATCCCTGTTTCCGTGGTGCGCTATGTTGGCCAAGGTCGCGCTTCATCCAAGCTTGGCCAGAAGGCTGTCCACGGCCTGTTTGATCTTCTTTAATTCAAACACGCACTTCCTACGGTGGTCGTCGGACATCCCCAGTAGGTCCTCAGCCATCTCGGGCTCTGCGACCTGGCTCCTGAACTTGTTCAGTCTCTTGTACAATGTGTTGTCGGCACCACGCGCAATCGCCCGGTCATAGCTCTCCTCGAAATCCCGGTCGCCCGACACAAACGCGGCCAGCACCTTGCCGCCTGCCGCTGCGATTTTGGTGAACTTGTCCCGCACGTCAACCGCCCGAGCGATTTCACCCGACTTGATCTTCCCAACGACAACTTCGTCCAGTTTGGGGTTGGTTTGACGGGCCTTCTTTACAGAGTTATGTTTCAGGTATTCCTCGTAGTAACTCCATCGATTGATGTCCTCCTCCTTGTGTTCAAGCATGAATGAGTATACTTGAATCAGGTGCGTCACCATTCGGCGCGAGAGGCCCATCTCGTCTGCCATGCGCGCCGGCTCCAGCCCGTGGACCTTGTTGCGCCGGTATAGGTAACCAGCTTGCTCGTAAGGCGCCCAGTCCTTCTTGCCTATTATGTGGTATTCGCCAAGTAAGGCAAAGACCATGTCCTCACGGATATCCCGCGGTAATAAAGTGCACTTGACCTGACCCCACTTTATGGGGTCCCCTCTTGCCAAGAGGCGGTAGGCGGCAAGCCGACTATTGCCCTCCAAGACCACGAAATCTCCGTCCCGCACAATCAGCGGATCAGTCAGGCCCCCGTTCGCGCGTATCGACTGCACAAGCTGCTTCACATGGTCCATCTCCACAAGCCTTGCCTCAATTACCCCCTGGTGGGGTTCCTTTTCCTCGGCAGAGACAATAGAGTAGATACGGGGGTTGTCGGGATAGAAACGCAGGTCTGCCTGCGGCAGGAGACCCGTCCGCACAGGCACTTCCTTGTTGCACAACGTCAACGTTCCTTCGGTCCATGTGGCACTTGCCATTGGAGGTCTCCATTTCCCTTATGTCAGGCCAAGGATCCGCTTCAGCACGTCGCCGAACTCATAAGACATCTGGCTCCTGTAGTAGTCGCGCGAGATGTCGCCCTGCGCAAGCTGCGCAGCGAGATGCTTGGCGTGGAGCAAAACATCGACCCACTCGTCGATGGAATCCTCCATGAGCAAATTATAGACATGGCAGGTGCGTTGTTGTGAAATTCTATGGATGCGGTCCTGCGCCTGTAGGTAATCGTCTAGACTGAAACTGCGGTCGTAGAAAACCACATGATTGGCAACAGTAAGGGTGAGCCCCTCCTTCGCTGCCCCCGGGGTGGCTATGAGCACGCGAACCCCAGACTCTGCTAGGAATTGCTCGATGGCCCTGTTGCGTGCCTCAATGGCGAGTTTCCCATGCACACGCCTGGGATTCCACGTGCCCAGTTCCTTCATGAGCCAGTCGACATTCTCGGTGAAGAAGGTCCAGACGATTGCCTTCTCCCCCCGCACAGAGACCCTTGTCAGGACGTCGCGCAAGTAGGGCAACTTCCCAGGCTCCTCCCGGTAAGCGGGGTCAACTAGATGTGGATTCGAGGCAATCTGCACAAGGCGAAGCAGCCTCTTCAGGATAGCTTCAGCCCGATCTTCCGCGGGCAGACCTTCACGGATGACAACCGCCCGAAGGTTGTTTCGCATTTGCTGGTACATATCCAGTTGCCGGGCCTCCCACTCCGTCGTAATAGAGGTGATTACCTTCTCCGGCAGCACGATGACGCCGCTTCCCTTGCTCTCCCGCACTGAGAATTGCGAGATTCGAGGCCAGATGCCACAAAGCTTTTCCTCAAACTCGTCCTGGGCAGTCTCGTCGCGACCAAGATTGTTCGAGAGGTCCACGCTCCGCCGGAAGCCGGCAAAGTCTTCTCCCAGACTCGCTCCACGGTCAAGGAAGTATATCTGGGCCCAGATGTCATGCGGCCGGTTGGCAACGGGCGTGCCGGTCATTATGACTCGCCTCTTGAAAAGCGGAGCAAGGTCGAAGAGCGCTTTTGTCAGTGCCGTTTCAGGGTTCTTCATCTTGGCCGACTCGTCAATAATCACGCCGACATCGCGCGTCCGGCAGAAGAGGCCTATCCTGTCTTTTTCACTTAGTAGCACCTCATAGTGCGCCAAGACGACGCGGGCCGGGCTGTTGAACACGTAGAAGTTCGTCCTTCGGCTCTGAGTAAGGACTTTGGGGGTGATGTACGTGTGAACGGCGAGTTCTATCTGCCAGTTCCTTATCAGGGCCTTCTTGACCACAAGGATGACGGTGTCGACCATCCCCTTCTCAAACCAATAGAGCATCAGGTCGATAGCCATCTTCGTCTTGCCCAGGCCCTGTTCGTGGAAGATGGCGGCAAACTCCAGATCCCGAATGGCCTGCACCGCTTCCGTCTGGTACACAAACGCCTCATGCTTGGCGTCCAAGCGCGGCTGTTTCCTCAACGTGATGCGCGGCATGCGCCGTTCCTTTTCACACGTGAACTTGCCGCTGCGACCCTAACCTTCCAACTTGTCTAGAACAATGGTTCTCACGCCCGGCAATCCGAGGTGTCTCTGAATCGCGCCCAAGAGGGACCTCGCAAACCGAGTCACGGGCCACGGCACAGCCAGTACCAAAACGGAGCCTGGAACTTGAGTGCAGTGACCCAGAAAAGCAATGAGTTGGGCCTGCGTGTGGCGACTCTCAAGGTCCCGGGGCGTCTTGGCCTCCCCAACAATGACAGTCTTGGGGCCGAGTCTCTGCGCGTACACATCGGGCACGAATCCGCCCAGTGGAGGCGGTCTGCCGGATAAGAGGCCTTCCGGCGAGTCCACAAGAATGTGCCCCGGTTCACCGTCGAAGTACTCCTTTGCAACCCAGTCCACGAGTGACCTCACCAACTTCATATGTTGCGACGACTCGCCCATGGCAATCACTCGTCCGAAGCGATCTCGGAACACAGTTGAACAAGCTGGTCCCGAGCGTCACACAGGGCTGCATTCTCCGCACTGGCCACATCCGCCTGGAGGCGCCGAAAGTCAGAGTGAGACATGCTGATTATCCGGCGGATGATCTCTCTGGCGAGATGCTCCAGCGTCGAGTTCCCAAGTGCTTCATCAGGTGCAGGAATGTCCAAGACCTTCATCGCCTCCTGCGCTCCGTCCCTTAGGAAAACTTCCTTGCTCCTGGGGTCCCCAAGGATTTGAGGCAGGTGCCGTACGGTATTGAGGGGGGCAAACAATTTGTCCCTGACCCAGGCAGCGAAATCCTTCTTTGTGAAGCGCGCGTTGAGCAGGGATTCCTTGAGCCGGCCCTTCTGTAGTTCAACGAAGGCGCTGAACCTCGTCGCATCAAACTCTCCGTCGCTTCCCAGCAGGGGCCGGTAGCAATCCTCCATATCGTGGTACGCTGCGATATAATCCTGCACTTCCCTCTTGCGTCCCCCGCAGAAGTCCACCAATTGTCCAAACGTGAGGTGGGCCGAGTTCCTTAACAGCTCAAGATATTTGGCCTTTGAGTATGGGTCCCATGCGCGGGGACCCACTAGGTGGGCTTGAAGGCGAATCGCGTCGATGTCCTTCTCAGAGAGGGCATTGTAGACCATCGCAGGGATGGTCGCCCAATTCCCCTCGACGCCCTGCTTGAGGAACTCGCGATATATAAGGGTACGTGTGTTGCCCTCGATGACAACGAGACCGCCCTCCGGTTCCCTGTTGACGATGATAGGATGAATGACGCCGCCGTTAGTCTTGATCGATTCGCGCAGGCTATAGAACGTCGTGCTGCTCTCCTCGCACGGTCCACTCTCGGCCCCAAGGGCCAGACTCATATCCTCGGAGGTTATGTTATCCCCATACATCTCAACCCATTTGGCGATGCGCGGGTTCTTGGCGTCGAGCGTAAGTTTGTCAACGGGAACACGTTCGAAAGAACACTGGTTGGTAATGTCCACGAAATTCCCCTTTCGCTAGAGAACGCGCACGACGTCATCACCCCTCAAGTGTAACCTACCCCGGGCGAGTTCCGGCGAGTTCCGGGGACACAGTATTTATCTCCGTCCGCGTTTGTGGCCGGCCGCCGGACCGGGCTTGCGGCGGTGAAGAGTACGACCAAGCATGGTCTCAAGGCCCGCCACGAACACTTCATCGCCCAGCGGACGGCCCGTCCGAAGGTGACTCCGAAACGCCGCCAACGCCTCCCCGTCCTCCTCCTGAGAGAGCAGCCGCCGCCAGTCCCGCACCTCGGCCCCCAGCGGACCCCCCGCCGCAATCAACACATCCCCCCGCCCCGACACGTGCGCCCCCGCGCTCGACCACGGCCAATCCCACGCCCGCTTCGCCAGGCCCGCACGCACCGGGTTGCGCTCGATGTACCGCGCCGCCGCCAGCGCGTGCGGCCCGTCCATCACGCACGAGGCGAACCGCCCCTGCCACAGATACCCACGCCAGTCTTTGCGGAAGTTGATGCGGCGGGTGTACCGCCGGTGCGCCTCGCCGATCGCGCGGGCCAGGCCCTCCGCCGTCCGCGGCACGGCCGCCAGGTGCACGTGATTCGGCATGAGGCAGTACGCCAAGATGTCAACCTGGTGCATCGAGCACCACTCGGCCATCAGGGCGAGGTAGGCGCGGTAGTCGGCCGCGCCGAAAAAGGTCCGCTGCCGACGGTTGCCGCGCTGCGTCACGTGGTGCGGATACCCCGGCACAACCACTCGTGCGATTCGCGCCATGCCTCCAGCCTATCCACGCCCCCCCAGCCCTGTCAAGAGATACATACTGTGTCCCCGGAACTCCCTTTTTTTATCGTTTTTTGCGCGCACCCAAAAAACGTAAGTCGAATTTCAGAAAAGCGACTTACGTTCGCCGGAGGGCCGAAGGCCCTCGAGTGCGGAGTGCGGAATTCCGGGTGCGGAGTGAACGACAAAGGCGACCGGGGAACCAGGCGGAGACTGCCAAGAAGGCAGGGACTGGGGACTGGGGACTCGGCACTGGGGGTGGAACGAGGATCACTTTGACGACTGCATGAAGGCGCGCTTAGCGGGGAGGCGCCGTAGCACGGACGCCCACGGCGAGACGGGACGTCACGCCGGTGCGCCTCGGCCGCCCGCGGAAGGCCTGAAATGGTGCGGATACCCATGGGCAATGAGACAGGGGGATTCGAGCCATGTGGCCGCCCTAGGTCGCCTCCTGAGGCCCGTCAAGGGTGTCCTCAGATTACCGCGTGCACCGATCGCAGGGGGTAGAGGGGCCCTTCTTCCAGTACGCCCTGAGAGAGAGGGCCTACAGGAACCGCACGGCCACGTCCATCGTCTACGGCCACACGCATCATCACGAGATCGTGCCGCTGGACCGTTCATACGCCGACAGCGGCCCGTTGGAGCAGCTTTACATCAACACAGGCACGTGGCGGCGGGTCTACGAGCTGGCCCAGGGCAACCCGGCGGAGCAGGAGTTCATCGGGTACAACGTCATGACCTACCTGACCTTCTTCAAGGGAGATGAGCGGCATGGCCGCTCGTTCGAGACGTGGTCGGGTGCCCTGGCCTGCGATTAGGCCAGGGCGAAGTCCTCGTCGCTCGTGTGGTCCCGGTCGAACGGCCGGGTTGGCCGGGGGGAAATGCGAGTGTCTGCGCCGAGGCGCCGACAAGGGAGAAGCCGGACGTGCCACGGAGTGAGTCGCGGCAGGGCGCCTCTGGCCCTGTGACGAGCGCAGTGGTTTTTCTCTGCGTTGCCGCCTGGGCATGGCAGGCTGGCCCGCATGGTCTATTAACACCGCCGCACGAGCAGCCAAACCGCGCGCAGAACCTCCGCGCGGACGGTCTTTGCGGCCTAACGAACCCCAAGCAAGTCTCATTGGCCCACAAGGGGCTCCACCAAAAATGACTTTGAGAGGCCCCAAAGCGGGGGTTGGGGCAGCCCGAGGGATCACGCGCAGAGGGGCCACGGGCCTTTCCTAATGCCATTGGTTGGCGTCAGCCAAACTCAATCTTGCTCGTTCGGCTCGCCCCTAACATGCCGAGGAGCCTCGAACGCGTGTTTGCGCATGCTCACAAGGTTTCGAACCAGGCCCACGACTAGTAGGCATAGGCCCAGGACCGTCAGTCCCGGCCAAACTCCGTCAATGAGGATATCCCCCACCATCTCCTGGTAATCCGATGGCCCGCGTATCCACGGGCACGCCGACCAGGCTAAAATGAAAATGTATGGGTATGTGTGGTGACAACACCAGGTTAGAACATATGGCACGGCGAACCTTGCCGACAACCTGCAACAATTCCTGTGGGTCGAACTGCGAAACCCGGTGATTGTTCGGTGCAATAGGTAAACGCACGCGAACCACACCGGGTAAGGGCCGATAGTAAGGACAGCGTAGCGGCAAAAAGCCGAACTCCAAGTCGGCGTCCTGTGCCACGGTTTCGGCGGCTGATTTGAACAAACCACGAAGAACGTGTGAGACTGACTGTAGGACGCCGTAAGAGACAAGGCCATGGCCAACACGGCTGCGACGGCCAAGCTGAGTAGAAACAGCCGAATCCCTGACTTGCCTTGTAGCCAAGCGTCCCGAGGGGGCTGCTGCCACGGAGCAAGAAGGAAGCGGAGCCAGGAAAGCCGGCTACTCGGGTGCCTCGGTCCCTTAGGCTCTAGCCTGGGTGACGCCGTGAACCGTGCGGCCGCCACTTGTCACCGTCCTTACCCATGCTGTCGGCATAATTCTCGAGAGCCTTCTTCGCCGCGTCAAGTTCTTTGTTCATTTTATCGCGGTCTATCCCGGTATTGTACCCATGCGTAGTCCAAGGCGGCGGCTGCCGCTGCCATTCCGCGATTAGTTGCAGCGCAATGTCGCCCGCGTTCCACTCCTCTGACATAGAGATGATTGATGGCGCTCCTCCCGGTGGTGTAATCGCGCTGCCCTGCTCTTTCGAACCCAGAATTTTGCCCTCGCGCATAAGCCGGGCGATCTCGTCTGGTGCCGCCGCCAACCCGTTAGGCAGTGCACGCATCCTCTTCAAGGCCCACAATGCCTCCATTGCATCCGAGTACCTCTTGTCCTTCTGCAGGTTCACGCTGTTCTTTTCCGTGGTCCGAGCTGCGCGCGCCGCGTCCTTGGCGTCCTGACAACTCTGGCAACCTGGCAGCGTGAACGGTGCCAACGGGATCATGGCAATGAACTCGAATATTTTGAGCACAGCGTCCAAGAAGGATGACCAGGAAGAAGAACTGGCATTGCAGCGTTCTAACTGGCCTAGACGGTCTTTTGCTCTGGGCACCGCTGCATCCATTGCAGCAGCCGCAGGCTCCGCCGAGGTGATGGAAGCCCCGGCTTCTGGCTTGGCAGGATCACCCCAGAAGGGCAGAAGAGCCTTGGGCACGTCAGCAGGATCGCCCCAGAACGGCAGGCGAAGCATGGGCACGTCAGCAGGATCACCCCAGAAGAGCAGAAGGATATTCCCGGGCATCGGCGCCGTCTCGCCGCAGAGGCCCGACGGGTCGGTCAGGCCGGCGGGATTGCCTGAGACGTACCCGTAGAGGTTAACCCCGTCCACATACCCCGCCGGGTCGCGCTCGATCCAACGCCCGAGCGTGGGGTGGAAGTTCCGATATCGCGTGGCGTTCAGGGAAGGCCCCCGCGCCGGTTCCACGGCGGAGCAGTCAACCAGCCCGGGCCAAGGAGGATGGACTCCGGGGCACTCGCTTGCCGAATGCCAGGGGCACGCGGCAGTAGGTGGGAGTTCCCTGGATTCCCGATGGACCGCTTCCTGTAGCCAGCACCAGTGGCCCGGGCTCAGCGGCTCCAGACGGCACGCCTGTTCATAGGCAATGCGGGCGGCGCGCGTCTGGCCGTTGTCCAGGAGGCAGTGGCCTCTCGATGCCACAAACACGGCCAGTTCCTCTGCTGGATCCAGCGACCGCAGGTAGCGGCCCTTTCGAACCTGTGCCTCCGTCAGTGGAGTCGGCCACGTCTTGTAGTACTCGTCTGGGAAGGAGAGCATGCCCCGGCTGGCGCACTCGATGTTGAACCGCTCCCGACCATCGGGGCTGTCCCATCGCACGAAGACATGCCCGTGCGTGAGAACCAGTCTAAGGGGATAGCCCAGGCGCCTCCCCGCGGCAGCGTACAGGACCGGCATGGACGCGCAGGTCCCGGTGTGAGGTTCCTCCAAGAGGCCGTGGATGAAAAGGTCCCGCGAGTCTCGAAAGTCGATGCCGCCGACGCGGTCCGGGTTGTAACGGACCCGGAAATCCTGTTGGAGCACAGTGACCAGCATCAGCATCCGGAAGTAGCCTTCGCAGTGGCCGTAGTCAGCGGGCGCGCACCGGAAGCGGTAGAGATGCCGGTCCGTCTCGTGACCGACCCAATTCGCCCACCCGTCCAGGGTCGCCAAGCACTTGTCGACGTTCAGCCCCGCGGCTCCCGGCAGCCCTTCCGCGCAGAGCAGGTTCATCTGGGCGATGTCGACGCCAGGCAACCGGTCCAGAGACAGGGCCAGGAGGTCGTCCAGGGACTCGACGGACGTCGGCTTCGAGGACGCCGGCAGAGAAGACGTGGACATTCCCACCCTCCCTTTCCTCTGAAATACACACCCCAGGCGTTGCCCTTCGAGCTACGCCCCCGCTGGCCACGAGCTTCGTCGTGTGCCAAGCCGCAGACACTCATCACGGGCAAGCCCGGCGTCCGGCTCGAACTCGTTGTCGCGTTCGAGGGCGGACACAAGCATCTGCCAGTTGTCACGCTGCGCCGCGTGGCCTGACCTTCCCCCGGCAGGCTGCTGTCTGTCTTTCACGCCCAGCCTGGCTCGCAGTGCGCTCACACGCCGGGTCTCGCGAGTCTCCGGCGAGGTCTGCTCCCACAAAACGCACGTTCGCGCCTCCAAGGCCGGCTCCTTGACGGCTTTGCTTCATCTCAAGTGCGTCTGTCGGCCCCAACATGGCACTAACTCAATTCCATTGGCCCAGCACACCTCCCCAGAAACCAAATGAGAGATGCCCTTCTCCGGAAATCAACTATGGCCTATTCCCATGCCATTCGGAGGGGCTCCAGTTTGCTCCCCCTTTCTTGCGTGCTACACTACGATCACACGATCATGATGTTCAATGAGATAGCACTCATAATGGGGGTCTTCATCCCGTATCTCCAGGGTCTCTCCGTTACTAAAGGTCATCCGCATGTTGCCAGCCTCGTCTCCTTTTATCTCTAGAAGTCTGCACCCCAAGAACCTGACTAGGGCGGCCGCCGAGGCGGGGCTGTCTTCGTAAACGGCTGTTGGCCTGCCTGAGACCTCGTGGCGGACCGTAGTCATAATGGTGATACTAAGATCATCATCGAAGTGCAGGATAGCCTCATTAGACCCCACGCAGACTTGGAGCAGCTCCCTGTTCACCATGAAAGTTAGGTCAGCGTCTTTTGGCAAGCCGTACATGGCGTACTCCTAACGAAGTCGTCCCCCCTTGGGCGGCACAAACCGTGGTCCGCCACCCTCCGGCTCCAGCAACTGTGGGTCAATTCGGGGCGGCGTTGGCCAACGTGGGGAAAGGTTCCAGCCTGGCGGCAGTTTCGCGGGAGGCTTCCAGCCTGGGGGCAACGGGACATGTGTTCGAGAGCGGGCTTCCGGTCTGGTCACATTGGGGACTGGCTTGCCTGTTGTTGGATCGACAGGCTGGCCGTGCTTGTTGGTCTCAACCCAGTACCCGTTACCATACCCAGGTGCCGGGGGCATGATCCTCACGCCATGCCCTGGCGGCAGTTGCTCCAAGGGTGGCTGGGGCGCGTGCGTGGCGGGCAGGAAGCTGGGTGACTGCTTCGCATCTCCGCTTCCCTGATCCAATCCTATGGTCCCTGCGCCTTTGGTGTCTGGTATCCCAGCGCCAAAGGAGTCCGCTTGGAGGGGATCGCCCGTGAATCGGCTAGATGTCGCAGGAGGCACTAGCCCCAAAATCCCGTCCAGCAGGCCTTTCCATTCCGGCCACAGGAATGCGTCGGTAACCGCATCATAGAGCCAACGCAGCAATGCTTGGCCCTCGGGCTCAAGAGGCTTGTCCCCCTCCTTCAGTCTCTGCCTTTCCTGTACATCCATCTCTCTCAGCATGCGCTCCCAGTGTGCCCACCATTCATGATCTGCAGGGCCAATTGGCAGGGGGATGGGGTCGAACTGGTACGGAGGCGCCAGGGGGCTCACCCCATAATATCCTGCAGTTGCAGGATCCACCCAGAGGGGCAGAGGACCCCCTTCCGCCCACATCCCAGGCAGCCAAGGCAGTAACCTGATCTCAGTTCCCATCCCCTCTATCCAGGGCAAGAGCATCTCAAAAGTGTTTGGGCCAGTCCGTTTGATCCACCAAGGGCTAATGTGCCCCGGCTCCGGGGCCGTCTCGCCGCAGAGGCCCGTCGGGTCGGTGAGGCCGGCGGGGTCGCCTGAGACGTAGCCGTAGAGACTCACCCCGTCCAGATACCCCGCCGGGTCGCGCTCGATCCAACGCCCGAGCGTGGGGTGGTAGTTCCGGTATCGCTTGGCATTCAGAAACCCGTCCGGGAACTTGACGTGAGTCGACTCCGGGGACAATGGCAGGCATGACGTGGACATTCCCGATCCCCCTGTGCTCTGAGATACATACCCCAGGCGTTGCCCTTCGAGCTACGCCCCCGCTGTGTGCCAAGCCGCAGACACTCATCACGGGCAAGCCCGACGTCCGGCTAGAACTGGCCGTCACGTTTGGGGCCGGGCGGAAGCATCTGCCGGTTGTCACGCTGCGTCGCGGGGCCTAACAGCGCCGCCTCCGGCTCTGCCCCCCAGCGCCGCGATCGCGGTCTGCGCTCATGACGAATGCTCGATCTCAAAGAGCGTCAAACTGCCTTCCCTACCAGTCGAACCCCGCCTCTCGTCAACCGTGGCACGCCGAATACTGCGTTTGCGTTACGGCCCTCACTCTGACAGAAGGCAAACTCATTCTCGCTGGCCCAGCACAGTGCGGCTAATCCACGCGAGTCTCGGCGAGCACTTTCCGTTTGAGGGAGTCATAAAAAAGCGTCCCGGAACAACCAAAGTAAGACACGTTCGCGGACAGCGGGGGGGCAGGCCCGTAAACCAAGACCCACAATCTGGCGTGGTGAGCGCAGTAATCGACCTTGAGATTAAGGCTCTTCAGATATGGGCGTGTCCTTTCCAGGTAGGCCTCGCAGTCTTTCTTAATTGTGAGGAAATCGGCATACGGCTCCTCGTCCGTCGACGACTGAAACCACACTTGTTCCTTCTCGGCGAAGAACCTGAACCAGTTTGGCTGGGCCGCCTCCTCCTCCGAAAGGTCCTGAGCCCTGATGCCCAGCACCAGCACGTCGACGTCCCGAAGGGCCGTGCTCTGGCATCCGGCACAGACAAGCAACAACAGGCCCACGGCCGAAAACCGCCGCATCGTATACCTCCCTCATTTCGCCCCGCCCAGAGCCTTCTCCCTGAGTTTCCCCGGCAAGTCCTTCGGATGGTACGGCCTGTCAAGGACAGGAGGTGGCGGGCCTCCCGATATCACGCTGGGGTGCGGGAAGACCCAGACACGTCCATCACCTTGGTAGATGTATGTGTAGTAGCGGTCCACGGCAATGCCGGGCTTGCCTTGTCGTTTTGCCTCGTCAATGTCGTTCTTCCTGGCATCGTGGGGGTCAGACCTGTAACTCGGAGGGAGGTACTTCGACAGATCCAGCCCCCCAAGCGAGCCGATTTTGGGCTTGTGCGACTCCATCTCAGGATCGTCCGGCAGTATGTCCGGGTGTGCGTGGTAGGTGCCTATGCTGTTGGTCCGGGGTTCCGGGGACACAATATTTATCTCCGTCCGCGTTTCTGGCCAGCCGCCGGACCGGGCTTGCGGCGGTGAAGCGTGCGCCCAACCATGGTCTCAAGGCCCGCCACGAACACTTCATCGCCCAGCGGACGGCCCGTCCAAAGGTCTCCGGTTCTTCCCTCTGCGCGGGCCAGGTCGGCGACGACGCGGGCGACGCGGGCCATGCAGATACGCTAATCGGAGGCGCGGGCCGTGTCAAGCGTCAAGTGCCGCCGGCGCTTCGTGAACGGCACGCGCTCCGGGTCGCCACGGCAAGCCATGTTTCTTCCACGAAAACCACGCCCGGCCTTCGACGGGCTTGCGGCCGGCATCGGTCTACAGTACCCGATTGCCGCGTGCCACCCGTCGAGAGCCTCTGGGTCGAGCGGCGGCGGGCTTGTCACGCCGCGTTGCAGCCCCACGCAAGAGCGCACGGCAAGGCAAGACCGGCCTTGGCACACATCGTATCAGGGTCGGCCAATGACCCGCCGCAATGCGCTTGCATCGGCCCCCGCGACAGTCTATAACCGCACGCCGGAATCATGATGGACTTCTACCGCCGCCCCGGCGGCGAGGTGTGATATGCCCGACGACCCGCTCCTCGACAAGGTCCCCCCGCACAGCATCGAGGCCGAGATGAGCGTCCTGGGGGCCATGATGCTCAGCCCCGAGGCCATCGGCCTCTGCATACAGCACCTCGACGCCGACTGCTTCTACCGCCAGGAGCACCGCACGCTGTTCAAGGTCGTCACAGGCCTGTACGAGGCCTCGAAACCCATCGACCTGGTGATCGTGCGCGAGGCCCTCCGCAGCGCCGGCGAGTACGAGAAGGTCGGCGGCGACGAGTACCTCGTTACGCTGGCCGA
>Ga0315294_10004215_pt1 | contig 15656 bp, 12 predicted proteins | sample YL17G13_40_MG_FD_203626 | JGI IMG/M metagenome (GOLD analysis project Ga0315294, IMG submission 203626) | Sediment microbial communities from Yellowstone Lake, YNP, Wyoming, USA - YL17G13_40 | ecosystem: Environmental > Aquatic > Freshwater > Lake > Sediment | place: USA: Wyoming | collected... | reverse complement strand
AATCACCAACAAACTTCAATAAATTATCTACGTGAAACGTATTAAACTTTCGAATAACATACGAGTGACGTGACTTCAGATGTCTGAATTCAAACGCGAATTTTATAACGGACATTGAAAGAAGACGCTATAGACCGGGTAAGGTTCGAAAAAAATGAGCAAATTCAGCGGGTATCTGCGTCTGATGCGTCCAGTGAACTGTTTCATGATGGGGCTGGCTGTGATAGTGGGTGCGGCATTAGCTAGTCCTACCCGCATCGGCGGTGCTTGGTTGAGCATGATGTACGGGTGCATCACAGGGTTTGCGCTTACAGCTGCATCTATGGCAATAAACGACTATTATGACCGGGCAATAGATGCTATAAACGAGCCGAAACGTCCTATCCCAAGCGGAGTCATCAAACCCAAAGAAGCGTTGGCCTTTGCGTCGATCTTGACGGCAATCGGTTTTATCGCGGCATACTTGACCAACACTGCCTATCCTCTTCCTCTCTTGACGGCCATTATAGCCTGGGCAATATTCACTACATACACCACTATTGGAAAACGAAGTGGGCTGCCGGGCAATCTGCTCGTTAGCGCATGTGTTGCGATACCGTTCATCTATGGAAGCGTCGCGTTGACCGCCGGAGTGGAACTGAATGTTTTGTTGTTTGCCGCGATGGCCTTTCTTTCAAACACGGGCAGAGAAGTGACCAAGGGCATCGTTGATGTCGAAGGGGACAAGACGCAGAACGTGAAAACCTTGGCAGTGCGCTACGGTGACAAGAGGGCAGCAGCGGCGGCCATTGTGTTCTTCTTAGCAGCAGTGTCTTTGAGCCCGATACCGTGGCTTCTGGGTCTTGTCTCTGTGTGGTTCGTCCCGTTTGTTCTGGTGACAGATGTTGGGTTAGCAGTTTCCTCATTCATGCTCTTTCGTGATCATTCGAGGGAGAAGGCAAGGAAAATCAAAAATACCGTGCTTTTATGGTTTGTTTTCGGGTTACTGGCGTTCATCTTCGGCCTGTTAAGGTGGCCGTGATGCTTGCAGCAGAGTTGGCAGCAAATATCTTGCTCATGATGGGTTGCTATCTTTATGTTTTGGCGGTCATTTTTGTCTCTGGCAAATTGGACAAGTTCCAAGGCATTTCTTCAAAGATGTCGCGGAAGTTTTTGCACATAATGATAGGTAATCTCCCGTTCATAATTCCTTTTTTCACTCTAGCAACCTTTCCGACTCTTGTTGCTGCGCCGTTTATCTTGGTTACCTTTCTCGCGACTCCGTATTCCCCATTCAAGAGCGTCAACAGGAAATTGCAGGGTTTGGCTGAAATAACGGGAGAAGGACATCGGTGGGGCTTAGTTTTCTATGCAATATCTTACACTTGCTTGGCATTTCTTTTCGCCCAGAAATCATACGTCATCGCTGCCGGAATATTGCCGATGGCATACGGAGACGCTGCTGCATCGATTGTAGGGGAGAAATTCGGTCGGCACAAGTACGCGCTTGTTGCGAGGAAGAGCTTGGAGGGTTCTGCAGCAATGTTCCTAGTGACTCTAGCCAGCTTGACTGCAGGACTGGTCTTCTTTTCCGTAATCTATAGTTTCTCTTTTCTCTCGAAGATTCCCGCTTTGCTGGCAGTGGCAGTTGTAGCTACGCTTGTTGAAGGTTTTTCGCCAATGGGCTTCGACAACCTAACGGTGCCTGCGTTCAGCGTTTTGACTTTCTTGCTTTACAGTGGAGGCGCCTAACCGTTGGTTCTAATTGTGATAGATGGTCTGGACGCCTCGGGCAAGAGTACGCAGGCTCTGAGACTTAAGAAGTCACTCAGAAAGCATGCAAAAACGGCTTTCCTTCGGATTCATCCCTCAAACGATAATTTGTTCGGAACTGAGGCGAGGCATTTCTTGTATCAGAGAGGTAAAGGCGCACATTTCGCCTCTGCCATTTTCTACATGTTCGACGTTGTCCGATCAATAATGCTGTTTTCATGGCAGAAATATGATTATGTCATTTTTGTGCGTTACCTAATGGGAACCGCATATCTGCCCTCGCCCATTTACAGAATCGCCTATCAATTTTTCGGGTCTGTGGTACCCAAATCGGACTATATGTTCTTTCTAGATGTCTCACCGGAAGAAGCCGACAAAAGGATACGAAAGACTAGGAACGAAACCGAAATGTTTGAGACTCTAGAGGAATTGAAGAAGATAAGACGCAAGGCACTTACTTTGGCTTTAATAGACAAATGGACAATCATAGACGCTGGACAGCCTATATTAGAAGTGGAAAAAGACATCGAGACCGTTCTGCACCCACTGTTCTAGAAATTGGAATTATAAGGAACCATTTTCTAGTACTGTATGATGGAAGGATGCCTCTTCGTGACTACTGATGAGGAAACCGCTTTTGAGTATGCTCTTAGAGGAAAAGACTGGAAAGTCTATTGGCTACTTCTTAAGAATGGTCGACCTATGAGCGTACGAGAAGTCCAAAGGATCCTGCATTTCAGCAGTCCAAGCGTGGCGCAACATCATCTTGAACAGCTGCGCGAACTTGGATTAGTCGCAAAGCAGGAAGTTGGCGGCAGCTATTCCTTGGTCAGTGAAGTCAAGATCGGAGTCTTGAGGCATTTCATCAAGCTGGGGAAAATGCTGTTTCCAAGATACTTTTTCTATGCTTTGTTCTCCACAACATTTTACGTAGCGTATATTGCGATCTTAATGCACGGGTTGACGAGAGAAAACCTCTTTATTCTCTCGTTCGGAGCGATCGTGACGGCGATTTTCTGGTACGAGGCAGCAAGAGTATGGTCCATGAAACCGTTCTAATTTCTCGTACCGCATGTTCTGGTGCATGCTCTTCCTACCAGGGCTCATAACGTCGAAGAAAATCTCGAGGCCTCGCTGGCCCTACTGCCCTTTATTGCAGACAAAACGCGCTTCACGAAGATCTTCTGGCATGAGACTCACCAAGTTTGACAGATGCGACCGTCCTAAATGTTAGAACATATTGTCCTAACGCTTAGGATAATATGACTGGCATCCGCTACACTATGTAGGTGAAAAAGATGGTTCAGCAAGAAGTCAAGAGAAAAACTCGAATCTACGGCACAGTTGCTGTCCTTTCAGCCATGATTTTGGTTACGCTAATATTCTTCTTAGGTTCAACGCCAAGCTTAACGCCTAACCTGCCAGAAGCCTCATCCATGCAAACCTTCACTTCTTACGAAGAACTCAGAAACTACCTTGTAACCAACCAAGGAACGACAACCAATTATGGCGGAGGTCCATTGGACGCACAGTTCTTCATGGTTGAAGGAGTGGTTCCGAGCGCTATCGACCAAGGAACCAAAATTAATTCTTACTCGACTACAAACATCCAAGTCGCCGGAGTTGATGAAGCAGACATCGTGAAAACCGACGGCAGATACATCTATACTGCGTCCAACGATTTTTCAAACGGGCAGAACCACGTGTACATTGTAAAAGCCGACCCACAAGATCCCAGGGCAATCGCAAAGATCACGCTCGACAACAACACTTACCTAGCAGGAATGTTCCTGAGCCAAGACGGCAACAAACTCGTGATAATCGGAAGCCAGTACCAGATCTATGCTTACGATACCAATGTTGCACCAAAAGAAGCCATGATTTATCCTTATCGAAGCGCAGTCAAAACGTTCATCAACGTTTACAACATCTCCGACAAAGTTTACCCAACATTGGCAAGGAATATAACGCTAAGCGGAAGCTACTTCAGCAGTCGAATGATCGGCAATTACGTATACATCGTCGTCAGCGAATCAGCCTCCGTCCTCCAAAACGGTGACCTGCCCCTGCCCACAGTGTACTTGGAAACAGGAACCACAGACATCACTCCGTCAAATATCTACTACACAGACAAGGCATACTATGGTGAAACAGGGAACAACTACTTCACTTACACAAGTTTCTTTGGCCTGAACATCCTGAACGATGATCAAAAATTGACCAACATGACTGTCTTGATGGGTGGCGCGAGCACAATGTACGTTTCGGTAGGCAACATATACGTGACCTATCCAACGTGGAACAGTGAGCAAGGCGATTTCACGTCAATCTACAGAGTAAGTGTAGCACAGGATAAATTTGCGTTTGAGGCAAAAGGTAGCGTGGCAGGATACATCCTAAACCAGTACTCGATGGACGAGTACGACGGATACTTCAGATTAGCCACGACAACTCAAAAAGAGACAACGCAGAACTTCGTGTACGTCTTGAATTCAAACCTCACCACGGTGGGGGAAGTCAGACTTGAGAACACTGAACTGAGAGAAAGAATACAGTCTGTTAGGTTCATGGACGAGAGAGCCTATGTTGTCACATTTGAATTCAAAGACCCATTCTTCGTACTTGACATGAGCAATCCTGCCTCGCCCAAAGTGGCTGGCAAATTGGAAATTCCAGGATACAGCAGCTACCTGCACCCGTATGACGCAGACCATATCATTGGAATTGGAATAGAGAACAGTACAGTGAAGCTGTCGCTTTTCGACGTGACAAATGTCAGCGCACCTTTAGAGATGGCAAAGTACATCATAGGAGGCGACTGGAGTTCTTCTGAGGCGCTGAACGACCCGAAGGCTTTCTTATTCGACAAGGCAAAAGAATTGCTAGTAATTCCAGTCATGATAGTCCACTACGGCGTAATAGATGGCGGCTCTGTAATAATAAACGACACCCGCATAGAAGCCGGAACAGTCTTCTCGACACAAGCCTATTGGCAGGGTGCACAAGTATTCAGACTCACCCTAACCGGCGGCTTCGAGTTCAGAGACGGAATCACACATCAAGACAACAGCACAATCCAGGAAGACTACTGGTACGGAGACTACAGCAAGAACGTCGACAGGGCTCTTTACATCAATGACACGCTTTACACTGCATCCAATGCAAAAGTGAAACTGAACAGCCTAACGGACCTAACGGAGATAGCAGAGATCAAACTGAGCTAAACCACACTCTTTTCCTCTTTCTTTTCTAGCGCGATGGTGTATTGTGAAGACGTAGTCTGTCAACTCGGTTCCAGATGGACTGTAACATTCGTTTCCACAAAATGCTCTTTAATCTGCTCCTCAATTTGCGACGCGATTCTATGAGCCTCTTCAACTGAGACCTGTTTTGTGAGACTGCAATCGATATTAATGTAACGTCTCTGACCGGCAACATAGGTTACTATTCGTTTGACGCGGAACGCTCGCTGATAATTGTCAGCTATCCCGTGAATTAACCATCTGACCTCGCCATCGTCTACCGCCGCGCCTTCCCTCTTTCTCCGACTGAAAGGTGCCATTGAAACAGCCACATTTTCGACGTCTTTCACTCCATGGACGATTTTGTCCTCGATCTGTTCTGCGATTTCATGTGCCTTCTCAACGGACAATTTCGGATCCACATAAGCATGCAGCGTGATGTAAAGTCTGCCCTCAGTATACGTCGCATTGACGTCGTGGGCCTCCTTTACGCCTTCGACCTGAGAGGCAAGTTTCTCCACCAATTTCTCTGTTGGCATCCGGGATTCGTAAGGCTCTGTATGCAGCGACACCTCAGCATTGCCCAAGATTTTCTTAATCGTAACTTCTGCTTTTGACGCCAAATCGTGAGCCTCTTCAAGCCCCATGCAATCGGGAACCTGCAACGTAGCCCTGACAAACGATTTATCTCCAGCCTTCCTGATCTTCAAGTCCTTCAGACTGCAAATTCCCTTCGTGCCAAGAATCTCTTTCCTGACTCTTTCGACCAAGTCTTTCGAAACCGTGTCGGTAAGCTCTAACCCGCTGCTCCAAACAAGTTTAATGCTGAAGTAGCTCAGTAGCCCCCCAAGGAAAATTGAAGCCAAAGAATCTCCGAAATAGAAACCAAGCGTAGCCAATCCGAATCCGCAGAACGCGATCACCGTAGAACTCAGGTCTGCAAGTGCATGGTAGAACCCGGCTTTCATCGTGGTGCTTTCGCCCGTTCGTGCCCGCAAGAAACTTCGAACCCTGTAGAAGTCTATGCAGAAAGTGTAGGCAACTGCAATGAAGCCTACATACTCCAACCCCAAGGTCACTGATTGACCTCTTATTATCTTCAGAATGGCCTCATAGACTATCAACATGGCGATGCCTATGAGCGAAACCCCGCCTATGAGACCGCCTATTGACTCAAACTTTTCGTGTCCATACATGTGTTCTTCATCAGCAGGTTTGACGGACATACGAGTTGCGATGAAAAGCATGAGTGTCGTCAAAGCATCGAGGAGCGCGTGAAGACCATCACTAACGATCGCTAGACTGTTCACTGTTAGACCTAATACCAGTTCAACGATCACAACGCTCGCGATGGCAACGGTTGAGCGCTTCAAAGTTTTAAGCTTATAATCACTTTCCAAATTCTCTAAACCGAACCGCCCTATAATGCTCAGAAATCAGAGATTTAAGAATTATGATGGAGCTTCCGTCTCTGCTACTCTATTCTTGGGGACTCATCCTTGAGACTGTATATGAACAATTTGAAATCAAAATAGATATTTAGGTCTGGAGGCAGTATTGAAAGGAAAAGGTTGATCGCATGGACTTCATTTCCATCCGAGAGATACTTGACGGAAAATATGAAGAAAAAGAAGTGAGCATCCGAGGATGGATACACCGCAAAAGAGAAGGAAAACAAACAGTTTTTTTGGTCATGAGGGATGCCTCAGGCGTCGTTCAATGCACCGTGAAGAAAGAGAGCCAAGCTTGGCCTGAAGCTGAAAGAGTCACCATTGAATCTTCGGTAACACTCTTTGGCATGGTGAAGAGGGATGAGCGAGCTCCTGGCGGTTACGAAATCTCCGTTAATATGCTCACAATCGTAGGGTTAGCTGACGCGCCTTTCCCAATAACAAAAGGACGAGACAAAGAAGGAAAAAAAGGAGAAGAGGACAGCGAAGACTTCCTTCGGAACATCCGTCATCTGTGGCTTCGCAGCCGCGAGATGACTCTCGTAATGAAGGTGCGAAGTGAAGTTCTCAGGTTTACACATGAGTTCTTCCAGAAGGAAAAGTTCACCGAAGTCTCGCCTCCAATGTTCATTACCAGCGCCTGCGAAGGTGGCTCGACGCTCTTCGGTCTGAAGTATTTCGACCAGAGCATGTACTTGACTCAGAGCGCCCAACTTTACCTTGAAATTCTGATATACTCATTGGAGAAGGTCTACTGTATTGCTCCTTCTTTCAGGGCCGAGAAGAGCAGGACGATACGGCATTTGAGTGAATACTGGCACATAGAAGCAGAACAAGCCTTTGCAGACATGAGTGATCTGATGCTCCTGGAAGAAGAACTGTTGACATACATCTGCAAAAGAGCTGCAGAAAGCTGCAAACGCGAGTTCGAAGAGTTGGGAGCAGACATGAAGAAACTACTCCAAATCAAACCGCCCTTCCCGAGAATAACATATACTGAAGCAATCGACAGATTGAATGCAAAAGGCTTCAAGACAAAATGGGGCGCGGACTTAGGCTATGAAGAGGAAAAGGCGCTGGCAGAGGAGTTTGGCAAACCCTTCTTCGTATACGACTACCCCAAACAGATCAAAGCTTTCTACTGCAAAACTTACAGGGACAAGCCCGAGATCGCCATGTCCACCGACATGATGGTGCCTAGAATCGGCGAACTTTCTACGGGCGGAGCAAGAGAAGACGACAAAGACCAATTGGTCCAGAGAATCAGGGAGCAGGGATTGAAGGAAGAGGATTATGACTGGTACATTGACTTACGACGTTATGGAACCGTCCCGCACATGGGTTTCGGAATGGGATTAGAAAGGCTTCTAGTGTGGATGCTCGACCTCGAGAATATAATTGATTCAATACCGTTTCCAAGAACTACGAGAAGATTCTACCCATAGAGTCCGATACGAACTCGACTGAACCAATCCGCTAACCAAACGAGGCATGTCAGGGTTCGTCGGACTTTCCTTTCTTGTTCTTTAACAAGTAGACGATGAGAAACGCTTCCACGAGAATGTTTCCCGCCGCGAATATAGCGGGTGAGCCTATGTCGATTGATACTATGTAAAAAATCAGAAGACCCAACAGAACCCAGACAAAGATGAAGTCAACGACAAATCTTAGCGCCCCTGCTCCTCGCGGACCGCCAGTTTTTCGTTTTGTTTTACTACTCACGTAAAGGTATATGCTGACCAAAGTGAGAAAAACGCTGCCCCCGCTGATACAAGCAGCCCACCACTGGAACAGATCAAGACCCAACACGCCTGTCACATTCATCTACCTCGTCAAAACTTGCATATCTTGTAGAAAAACACCTTCCCTGCATCCACCAGAAACAGGTACGTAGCCACCATCAAGAACAAGAGAACCCAATACTGGGGCGGAAGAGCTGTGAAACCGAGGAAGCCACCCAGAATAGTGAAGGGAAGGATCGTGCCAAACGCCACGCATGCTATGGTGAGTAGCAGAAGCCATTTCCCTGGACGGCTAGTGAAAAACGGAATGCGTCTCGTTCTGATGACGAATATCACCAAGACTTCAGTCCAGAACGACTCTACGAACCAACCGCTTTGGAAGAGCGCCTCGTTCGTAGCAGCACCGAATATGAAGAGCATTATGCCAAAAGTAAGGAAGTCGTACAGAGAACTGAATGGCCCGAAAAACAACGTGTATTTTCTTACGAACTTGATGTCCCAACGTGCAGGTTTCTTGATGTGCTCTTCATCCACGTTGTCAGTGGGCAGAGTCATGTTTGCCACGTCGTACAACAGGTTCATGAAAAGTATCTGCATAGCTGTCATGGGCAGAAACGGAAGGAAGACTGAGGCAGCGGCGGCGCTAAACATGTTTCCAAAGTTGGAACTTGTTCCCATTAAAATGTACTTTATTGTGTTGCCGAAGATCCTGCGTCCTTCTTTTATTCCATCCGACAAGACTAGTAGGTCCTTTTCCAGAAGCACGATGTCTGCTGCTTCTTTTGAAACGTCAACGGCTGTATCAACAGATATGCCTACGTCCGCCTCATAGAGTGCGGGAGCGTCGTTAACGCCGTCTCCACCGAACCCCACGACATGCCCGTTTGCCTTCAAAGCTTTGATTATGTCCAACTTCTGTTCCGGCGTTATCCGAGCGAAGATCGTCGTCTCTTCAACGACTTTCTTTATGTCTGTCCAGCTCATTTGCATGAGCTCTGAACCGTTGACAAGCCTTTTGACTGGGACTTTCAGCTCATCGCATATTGTCTTGGCAACTAGCTCATTGTCACCTGTGAGTATCTTTACCTCGACGCCCATCTCCTTCAACTTGTTAATTGCTTCATGAGCATCTTTCTTGGGAGGGTCAGTGAAAATCAGCAGACCGAGAAGGGTCAAATCCCTCTCGTCGTCGGCAGAGTATGAGGTTTTTTCTTCTGCTCTTCGACTTGCAACCGCGAGGATTCTATATCCAAGTTGCGAGAGATTCAGAAACTTGTCGTCGATCGCTTTCTGAACACTGCTTATTGGCCTAAGCTTTCCGCTTATTTCAGCGTGCGTGCATCTAGCGAAAATTGATTCAGGTGCGCCCTTGCTGATGAGCAAAGTTTCACCCTTGTTTTTGACGACAACCGACATGATCCTTCTTTGATAGTCGAAAGGCATCTCATCAATTTTCGTGTAGGGCACGGCACTCTGCTGTTTGTCCAGTTTGATGGCGTGTTCCCAGATTGCAGTGTCCATTGGGTTGCCGACTATTGTATCACTAACGACTGCCGAGTTGCACAATAGTGAATAGGTTAAGACTCTTTCATCTTCCTCTTCGCCGAGGCTGCGATAGTCGCTCAGACATATTTTTCCTTCAGTCAGGGTTCCTGTTTTGTCTGTGCAATAGACATCCATATTTCCGAAGTCTTCTATCGAGACCAGACGTTTAACGATGACTTTGACTTTTGCCATTCTGCTGGCACCTTGTGCCAGGCTGATTGTCACTATCGCCGGCATCAGTTCTGGTACCAATCCAACGGCGACCGCTAGCGAGAACAACAAAGCGTCAACCAAAGTGCGGTCTGGGCGCAAGGCGTTAAGGGCGAAAATTCCAACTGTCAGGGCCAGAGTCAGCGTGATCAACATGTTACCGTACTGCCTGATGCCTCTCTGGAACTCGGTCTCCGGGTGAGAGCGCACGAGACTCTTGGAAATTGATCCTAACTGTGTGCCCTTCCCCGTTGAGAGCACTATACCTTGACCGCTTCCGTTTTTGACGACTGTACCCATGAAAAGATAATTCGTTAATTGTTGGGGCATTGGATTTTCAAGATGAAGACCATCAGAAGTCTTTTCAACCGGAAAAGATTCTCCCGTGAAAGTTGCTTCGTCAGCCTGAAGGTCCTTGGATTTGACAAGTCTCATGTCCGCGGGGGCAATGTCACCTACATAAACGGTGACAAGGTCGCCTGGAACAAGAAATCTAGAGTCAATCTGAGAGGTCTTGCCGCTTCTGGTAACAACAGCTTTGATCGCGACGTTTTGGCGCAGGTTCTCAACGATTTTCTCGGCCTTGTGCTCATTATAGAATCCTAGAATGACACTGATTCCAATCATCGACAGAATAATCACGGCTTGCCGAGGTTCCGAGTATACGCCGGCAATTACCGCGCAGGCTATCAATATAGCAAAAATCGGGTTTTTGAACTGCCTTAACAAGACTTGGGTGGAACTGAGGGCGTGTGTAGGTAACTCGTTGCGGCCATAAATCTTCAGGCGTTTCTCTACTTCTTCTTCAGAAAGACCTTGCTCGCTAGTTTGTAATGCACTGTAGACTTCTGTGGGTGGAGTGGACCAGTAGTCGTTCTGGCTTGCATTTTTCTCTTTCGCCGTAGTCTTGAATCCGCCTCAAGCATGGTCATCTTACGAAGGTGCAAGATTCTCTTGCAAGTACTAACGCGGGGTATTTAGGCGTTTTGTGAGACCGTCGAGTGATCTGGAAAGATTGACCGCAAGCCTTAGACAGGTTCTTCATGGACGTCTATCCTTGTTATTTCGGGATAGGCGCTCTTGATCTCTTTTTCAAGCCTGCTGGAAATCTCGTGAGCCTTCTCAATACTCAGGTCTGGGTCGAAACGGCATTCGAGAACCAGATGAATGGCGTCAGCAACCCTGCGAACCTTGATGTTACAGACATCTTTGACCTCCGGAAAACGTTCAGCAACATGCGCCACATACGACTCTAGTTCGGTCTCAAAGCCCGCCAACTCCCTTGACACTCGCTCAGAAGCAGATTCAATGTGAATCGTAACGTCAGAGATGTTCGGACTGACCGCTTTCACCTTGTTTTCAACCTTGTCAGCAACTTGATGCGCCTGCATCACCGTCATATTGGCGCTAACCTCAAGGTGCATGTCAACAGCCAGTTTTTCGTCAATCCTCTGGATGTGGATGTTATGAACACCTCTAGAGCCAGGTTCGCTCTCCGCAATTTCCTTAACTTGCCCCCAGACGCTTTCGCTACCGTCTCCGATCGGCTCTGTATTCACTGTGACCCTCGCGTCTGGATATTCTTTCATTACTTCTCTCTCTACATTCAGAGCGATTCTGTGAGCGTCTTTCCAGCTCAGATTGTTAGCCAGCCGAAGAAGAATGTTTACGTCGAGCCGTTTTCCACTCACGCGAACATCCAAGTTGCTGACGCTCTTCACGTCTATTAAGGATTCAACCCTGTTTCTAATGGCTTTTTCAATCTCTTGTTTTGAACGTTGTATCAGCGGAAGCGGCAATTGTTGCACCTGACTAAGATTCCGAATTCCCAGAATATATACGTAACCACACGCTCGCGTACTCATATCTGTTCTAAAAGGAGAAAGTGAAGAAAAAAGAAGCGGTTGAACTACTTCTTTTCCAACTGTCTGCGCATCTCTTCGTACGACGCTTTGATGTCGTCGACCGAGGCTTCGTCTTCCAGCGTTGAAACATCACCCAACGCTGCGCCAGACAACACCGCTTTCAAGAGTCTGCGCATGATTTTTCCACTGCGTGTCTTCGGAAGCTTGTTCACGATTACAATAGCATCAGGTGTTGCGATCGGCCCAATCGTGTTTCGTATGTGTTTCACCAAGTCAGCGCGCAACTCGTCGGACGGTTGGAAACCACTTCTTAACGTCACGAAGGCTACTGGCACTTCGCCTTTAAGTGCGTCTTCCTTGCCCATCACAGCAGCTTCTGAAACTGCAGGATGTGAGACCAGTGCGCTTTCAAGCTCGACGGTGCCTATTCGGTGTCCGGCTACTTTCAAGACTTCGTCAGCTCTTCCGAGCAGCCAGAAATAGCCGTCAGGGTCCCGAACTGCGTAGTCGCCGGTGTAGTAGATATTCGGCCATCTTCCAAAGTATGTCTGCTTGTATCTTTCAGAATCTTTCCAAATCGTTTCCAACATCCCAGGCCATGGCGTCTTGATCACGAGGAATCCTTTGGTTCCCGTGGGCGCTTGATTACCTTTCTCGTCGTAGACTTCGGCCAGTATGCTTGGCAACGGATTCGTCGCCGAACCTGGTTTCAACGGTACAAGCTCCAACCCTGATAACGGGGCGATCATGAAACCGCCTGTTTCAGTCTGCCACCAAGTATCGATGATCGCGAGCTTTTCTTTCCCTACGAAGCGATAGTACCACTTCCAAGCTTCAGGGTTGATCGGCTCACCCACTGTTCCTAGAAGTCTGAGTGTGCTCAGATCATGTTTTGTGACCCATTGCTCACCGAACTTCATGAACATTCTGATTGCAGTTGGAGTCGTATAGAGTATTGTGATTCCGTGTTTCTCGATGATACTCCACCATCTGTCCTGAGCAGGGTAATCGGGTGTTCCTTCGAATATGAACGAAGTTATTCCCATGCTTAACGGAGCGTAAACGTTGTAGGTGTGCCCAGTGATCCAGCCGACGTCGGCTGTGCACCACCAAATATCTTTCTCGTCCGGGTTGAAACCCCACTTCAGTGTCCAGTATCCCCAGACCAAATATCCACCGGTGCCGTGTTGAATTCCCTTCGGCTTACCGGTTGTTCCCGAAGTGTACAGGATGAAAACAGGTTCGTTGGCTTCCATCGGTTCTGGTGCAACGTAAGCATTCGGTTCCACTTTGTTCATTGCTTCACTGTACCAGATGTCGCGTCCTTGCTTCATCGGTACTTCTTGACCGGTCCTCTTGACTACGATTACGTTCTTGACGCCCGGTGTCATCTGCAACGCGCGGTCTGCAGTGTCCTTCAGCGCCACTGTTTTTCCGCGTCTGTATGCGCCGTCTGCTGTGACCACTAGTTTTGCTCCAGAATCGTTTATTCTGTCTCCGAGTGATTCTGCGCTGAAGCCTGAAAAGACGACTGTGTGAACAGCGCCTATTCGAGTGCAGGCAAGCAGTGTGATCGGCAGTTCCGGAATCATAGGAAGGTATACTGCCACTCTGTCTCCTTTCTTGAGGCCGAGGTCTTTGAAGATTTTGGCGAGCTTGTTCACTTCTCGGTAAAGCTGGTAGTAAGTGTAGGTTCTGACCTCTCCGTCCTCGCCTTCCCAAATGTAAGCTAACATGTTTTTCTTTGGAGTCTCTAGGTGACGATCAAGCGCGTTATAGCTTATGTTCAGAAGACCGCCTGAGAACCATTTGTAGAACGGCTTGTTCGAATCATCGAGAACTTTGTCCCATGTTCTGAACCAGTCGATGGCCTTTGCTTTTTCTGCCCAATACTCTTGAGGGTTTTTGATTGATCTTTCCCATTCGCCTTTGAGGATTTTTCCTGGATAGATTTTTTCGTTGAACGGTAAGCTTGTCTCTGACATTCAATAACCTTCAATGAAAGTTTGTGGAAAGACCTTCTTACGTGAATATAAACTTTTTTAGGGGCAAAACAAAAAGGGGAAGGTTGGTTCTAAATCAATTGGCCTATCGGCAAAACTGTTTTCCCGTGGGTTTCATTAAGGACTTCTGCAAGTGCCAGGTAGAATGCGCTGAAACCTGTTATGATTCCTTCTATGCCAATAATCCTGGAGAACATCTCCAAGTCTGTGGCAGTCATCGATGTGTAGGCAAGCAGTGAATATTTGATGGCAAGCAGGAAGAACAATATCGTAAGAGTTGCAAAGACGATCTGCAGAACACGATTGGTTTTGAGCGTGCCGAAGAACATGACGAAAGTGAACAGCCCCCAAACGAAGAAGTAGGCCATCATTGCTTCGTTTGACGCTGCTACGCCGAGTGCAGTGGACCCGAACATTATTTTGGGCAACAAGTTCAGAAGAACGTACGACTCCCAGAACAAGCCATAAGAAGTGAAAGCAACTGTGCCAAACGTGTTGCCTTTCCTGAATTCTAGCACTCCTGCGATTATCTGAGCAATTCCACCGTAGGCTATGCCCATTGCCAAGATCATCGAATCAACTGGACCAAGTTGCAGGTTGTGAACGAAGTTAAGCAGCATCGTAGTTGCGCCGAAGCCAAGTAGACCAAGCGGTGCTGGGTTTGCGGTTTTTGCGGGTTTTTCAGTCATTTCCTTACGGACCTTCCTAAGTTTACTTTTGAAAAGTCATGTTCCCAGTGTTCGTCATATAAGCCTTTCTGAGCCTTCTTTTTGCCACGTCTCCTGCTCGCAATCCACTTCGTCACGCGCGCTTCGGTTCGTATCGAATACAAGTCTTTCCAACTAGATCTTTCGTCTTCTGCTGGTTACATATTTGCCGATTTCCAATGCACTGAAGACTATCACGGTGAACAGTATGGCGAAAGCCCAGTCAAGTGGTTCTGGTGATGTGACGTCAAACAGGCTTTGCAGTCCAGGCGTGTAGAGTACAACCAGTTGCAGACCAAGAGACGCGAGTATAGCATACCAGAGGAACTTGTTCTTGAACACGCCCACTTTAACCACTGGGAATTTGAGCGAGCGAGCTGCCACAGCGTTGGCCAGTTCCATAAGGATCATCGCTGTCAACAGTTGTGTTCTTGCTTCGGTAAGTTGATAGGGTCCTTCCCAAGGTTTGTAGAAGAAGTATCCGAATAAGAGCAGCGCACTCATCAGAACAGGCAATGCGGTCAGGTAAACCTTCACTTCCCGTGTGAACACGCTCTCATTCGGGTCTCTTGGTTTCCTGTCCATCAAGTCAGGGTCGCCGGGGTCAACACCCAATGCAAGTGCAGGCAAACCATCAGTCGTCAAGTTAACCCACAGAAGCTGAGTCGCAGTAAGAGCTATTGTAGCCTCGCCGATTGCTGATGCAGGGGCTCCCGGTGAGAAAATCCTGGCCAAGAGCGGAACTGAAACCACAGCGACGAACATCACGATAATCTCCATAACGTTGCAGCGCAGCAAGTACGTCAGATATTTCTTGATGTTGTCGTAGATTTCGCGCCCTTCCCTAGCAGCCTTCACTATTGACGCAAAGTTATCATCTGCCAAAACCATGGCAGACGCTTCCTTCGTGACCTCTGTGCCTGTTATACCCATTGATATGCCTATATCAGACATCTTAAGCGCAGGTGCATCGTTGACTCCGTCGCCCGTCATTGCGACTACACGCCCTTTGGCCTTCCAGGCCTTGACGATTCTCATTTTGTGTTCTGGTGAAACACGAGCGTAAATGACTACTTTTTCAACAATTTCAGCAAGTTGTTCATCGCTCATCTTTTCCAGCTCTTCGCCCGTTAGCACGC
>Ga0315294_10004213_pt1 | contig 15660 bp, 12 predicted proteins | sample YL17G13_40_MG_FD_203626 | JGI IMG/M metagenome (GOLD analysis project Ga0315294, IMG submission 203626) | Sediment microbial communities from Yellowstone Lake, YNP, Wyoming, USA - YL17G13_40 | ecosystem: Environmental > Aquatic > Freshwater > Lake > Sediment | place: USA: Wyoming | collected... | reverse complement strand
GGCGGATGAGGGCCTCGGCGACTGGTCCGATGGCATCACCTTCACGGGGCCGGCGCACGTGATCACGGGAAACGTCGTGCTGGATCCGTCGGACGTGGGCATCGTCTTCTTTGGCGGCAAGGGCACCATCATCGCGAACAACACCGTGCGCGTGCGGGCGGGAAACCACGGGGCGTTCGCGGGCATCGCGGTGCACCCCTGGTGGTTTGGCGACGTCTCGGGCGTGCGCGTGACGGGCAACCAGGTCATCAGTGAGGGCAGCTCGACCTGCGGGGGCCTGCACACCGGCATTGACCTGGGCACGCACATGTGGGGCGCGGGCTGCGTGGGCCAGGCCCTGCCGTCGGCGGTGGGAAATCCCCACCAGTGCACGGCGGAGCCCGCCAGTCCGCTGGGTCAGGGCTGTACGTTCGGGGAGCTGTGCCAGGAATGGGCGCACGTGCCCGCGGGGCAGACCCTGACGCTGAGCGGCAACTATGTCGCCGGCTGCCACATCAACTACCTGATCGAAGGGCTGGACCTGGTCGGCACGCTGGTCGAGTCCGGCAATACCAGCGGCGCGCCACGCCTCAGCGACTGGCAGTCTGCCAGCGGTTGCACCTACGGGGGCTTCACGGACCACTGGGGAGCGCTCGACCGCGTGGCGCATCATCCGTCGCACCCGGGCTGGGTGGACGTGCGCGTGCATTGCGAGAGGTAGGCAGCCGCGAACTGGGTTGCTACGCGTCTGCAGGCAGCGTTGGGCCGGGTCGTGCTCGCCACGCAGGGGCGGCGAACTCCCAGTAGAGCATGAAGGCAGGTCATCCCCACCTGCGAAGACGCAATGTGGGTGGTTGCGGAGCCTGCGGTGGGTGCGCAAGTGTACGCCAGCAGCCTCCAGTCTGAATCAGGCCGCTCGGCCCAGATCCTCACCCGGCATGCGGGATCAGCAGGACCGATAGGGGTGGGGCAAGAACGGCCTGTTGCTGGCTCAACCCGATTCCCTGTCCAGAAACGCCTCGGGGATGTCGGCAAGGAAGCGCGACGGCTGGCCGCCTGCGTAGGTCAGGTACACGCGATCCCGGGCGCGGGTCATGGCCACGTAGAGCCGGCGGCGCTCGCGTTCGAGGTAGTCCTGCAGCTCCAGTTCATGCAGGGTAGGGTCAGCCTTGGGCACGAACACTCCATCGGTGACGCCCAGGACAAAGACCGCTTTGAATTCGAGGCCTTTGGCGCTGTCAAACGTAGAGTGTTTCAGGCCGGAACCAAAGTACGTATCTGGCTCGTTGGTGAGTTCTATCAGCTTACATGTCCCACCCAGCAATCGGTGGCACAGGTCGGTGTAGGGATGGCGGAAGCGATACAGCAGGGCTAGGTCACGCTCGGAGTACCCAAAGTCCTGCTTCAGCAGTTGGATCTGCTCTGCCACCCAGACGAGTTCGTCCTCAATGCGGCGAAACCCGCGCAGCGTGGGCAACGGGCCGTGGCGCAGAGATAACTCGGGCTCTTGGACCTGGCTGGGCTCGTCATCGAGATCATCGTATCGCAGGCCCAGCATCATCGCATGCGCGGCGCGCAAGATCTCGTGCGTGTTGCGGTAGTTGCGCGTGAGGAGTGCGCTGCGGCCCGTGATGTCAATGCCTAAACGGCCCAAGGCGTAGCCCCCGGGGTAGAGTCGCTGCAGACCGTCCCCCACCAAGAAGAGATCATCGGGTCCCGGCGGCACGAGTCTTCGCACCAGGCGCAGTATGGCTCCTGTCAGGTCCTGAATCTCGTCCACGACCGCGGCCCTGTAGCGAGGCGGTGACGGGTCAGCATCCAGCACGCGCATGGCCTCCAACGGGAAATCGTCCCAGTCATGCACCCGTCGTCCCCGCATGCCCGCCTGGTATGCTTCGTACACCGCAAACATCGCCCTGCGGTCGGCCTCGCGCAGGGCCGTACCACGGCCGCTGCGTTCTACTGCGAGATAGTCATCCAAGCACCGAAGGGCACGGCCTTTGATGGCGTAGCGGATCTCATCCTCGAAAAAGTCCAGCGGCTGCGCCCAAAGGGCCAACGACGGAAGCAGGGACTGCACACCTGTCACAGCCGCAGATAGCTCCTGCTGCAGCGCCGCTTTTCCGGGGACATAGAGTGGCTGATCCTGCGCCCGCAAGTACTGATCGCACCACGCGTGCACTGTCTTGCACTCAATCGCCTCTAGCTCGGGAGCGCCGTCGCCAGCAAGGTGGTGCAAGAGGTGATGAACCACCCCAGGCAGCCGATTGCCAAAGGTGAGGAAGAGAATCTTGTCGCCCTGGGCGTGGGCTTGGCGCGCCAGATTCCGGGCACGATGAATGGCGATCACGGTCTTGCCCGAGCCCACCACGCCCTTGACGCGCGCCGGTCCGCTGAAGGCGCGCATCGCAAGTTGGCGTTGGTCCGGCGCAAGAAAGAGCATCCATTCCTCCAGGCTGCCCTCCAGAGCGTGCTTGAACTCCTCGCTGTCCAGGAAACGATGCAAATCGTGTCCCCCTTGGTAGCGCACCAGACTCTGCTGAAGTTGTCCGTCGGGGACCTTCGGGCGCTCGACCACGCCGAGGGCGATGCCGACCAGCTTGTCATACGTTTCAGGTGCGAGAAGCCGCTCAATGTCCGGCAGTTGGTTGGCGTCTTCCAGCGCCCGAACGTGAGGCAGGACGTCGGGCGGAACACCCATCGCCACAAGCTCACTATCTCGGTACCCAATGAACAGCGTGCCGACCTTGCCATCCGCAGGGTGGTTTCTGGAATGCAGCTCACCCTTGTTCTCCGGGACCTTGGCGCCGACCTCCAGGATATCCGCTATCTTGACAAGGCCATCCTGCAAAGTGAAGGAGTTGCGAGCTGCACGCCGGTAGGCCTGGTCGTGCTTGTCGACCAGGCACAAGATCATTTCAGTGGGAGGCACGAGCTTGCAGATTATTCGGTAGTTGTCATCAACTCGGCAGGAGTACATCCCCTCTTCGGCTTGTTGCACCTTCTCACAGTGGAGTCCGCCTGCCCAGTTGCCGACTGCCAGGCGCTCAACGGCTCGGCTCGTCTTAGTCCGCGCATGTTGGGGTAAGGCTACTATCTCGCGCCAGAATTCCTTGCTGATGGTTAGATTCCATGCGGTCGTCACGCGTTCCGCCTCCACTCATGCCAGTCGCAATCAAGGACGCCAGGTTGCTGCTGCGCTGCCCGGGAGTCCTTCCCAGGATAAGGGATCTGCCCGGTCCACATTGCGTCCGGGCAGATGGCGTGCAGGTGCGCCCTGGAGCGCGGCCGCCTGCTAGAGCCGTACAACAATGCTACCCTTCTGCCGCAAGGTGGTCTCGAACTCTGGCGACAGGCTGAAGGCGTCCATCCTCATACAGCCGGTGAACCAGTGCCACCTGCCCTCCAGGGCAAAGAAGTCTGGCATGAGCACCGTCACGCCAGCCTGAGTGAGACGGTCGATGTCTGGGCGTCGCAGGCGTACTGAGCGTTGGTGACGCCTCAGGTCGTCACGCAGCGCTCGAACCTTCAGCAGCAGGCCCTTCCGGGCCAGCTCGCTCTCCGTATAGAACACGATCTCCGCGTTGTCGCCCTGTTGGATTTCTGCCCAGTAGCACTCCATCGCAACCCCCTCAGCAGTGTGCCGCTCTTGATGGCGGCCCGCCGCCGCTGTCGAAGCGCTCAGTCGGTAAGCGCCGCCCGCAGCGAAGGAATCTCGCCCACGCGCTCGTTGATGTCCGCCAGAGGCGGGTCGCAGCCCGCGAGCGCCCAGACTCTACACGCCTCTTCGTACTGCTCAGGAAGAACGCGTCGCATCGACGAAAAGTCAGCAACCAGGAGGCGCCTGGCGTGGTCGGCGACCGCGTAGTCGCACGACTCGGCAAACACGGGGCTTTGATAGCGCACTCCGGGCTTGACCACTGGGCCATGCACGCGGCACACGACGATGCTGCGCAACCGGGCGGCCACGTTGAGCCAGTCTGCCTGAGTGAGCAGCATGTCCGTGCGGGCCTTTCCCGGCACCGCCCCCCACTTGATCTCGATCACGAAACGCACCCGGTCACCCAGCGTGATGATGGCATCGACTGCCTTCACGTAGCAGCCGCGCGTGGGGTCCGGCTCGGAGTATGCCCTGATGCTCCAGAACTCCGCTCCGCACTGCTTCTCAACGTCCTGATATGCCTGTTGCGTATGCGTTGCGAGGTACACGCAGTTGTCTGGGCAACAGTCAGTGGCGATGCGCTTCAGTCGGACGGCGACGTCCACGTGCTTCCTCGCTATTGCGCGGCCGGCTTCCACTGTGGTTCTCCCTCCCGGTTTCTGCTGATCTGCGGGACCCATGTCGGCTATCGTGGTATGCAGGACGTCAAGGCCAGTGCGACTCACTCTATCGCAACGAGTTCGCAGCCCGCGAGCCCTCGGCTGTCCGCCTGCAGGCCGACCCTTCGGGAAGGGCTCTGACAGATGCGACCTGCGCCTCCCCGTGACATTGTACTACGCCATACGGCATCGATGCGTAAAGGCGGCGTGCGGTTGGCGTGAAGGATGTGTCAATCGTGCGTCCCTCCGCGCGAATCGTGTGGTAAAACGTGCTTGGCCGAGTATCCCGCTTCTGATCTCCCGCCCTGATGCACCGGTGGGACGAGTGACTTGGCATGCTGGTGATCACGTCAAGTGGCTGACTGAGGCGTTGGCCGCGCGTCGCCCACCGCCAGCGTCAGAGGCGCTGGCGGTGGATACCCAGAGCCACGATGGCCTATTCGCGGCGTTGGCCGCCTGCGCACCCGGCGCGGTCGTTCCCTAGGCCTGAGCGCGGTCGCGGGGTGCCCATGTGCTGTGGGCCCTGAGTGGTCACGCGACCCAATTCACAGGCGCCGCGGGGCCGGGAATCTGCCAATAAGCAGCGCGCCCTCTATGCTATCAGAAGACGCCAGGTTTCGAGGGTGACGGCGCGGCCGGGGGTAGAAACCTGGTTTCAGACAGAAGAAACCAGGTTTCCGAGACGATGAACCTGGTTTCTCCTTTGTGCGTATAGGGAGGGAATTGTCGCGACACGAGGAGAAAGCGCATGAGACCATGCAAGCTCTGGCTACTCGTTTTGTCACTGGCCGTGGCGGCGAGCGGATGCGCGCCCGCGGCAACGCCCACGCCGACTCCCGCGCCTACGCCCACACCAATCGAAGGCTTCACCATCGCTCACGTGGCGGTGGTGGACGTCGAGAAAGGGGTCGCGGTCCCGGACCAGACGGTGGTGATCGCAGGAGAGCGCATCCTGCGCGTGGCGCCGGATGGCGCGGCGGGGCTGCGAAGCGTCCCGCCGCAAGCGGGGCTGCGAAGCGTCCCGCCGCAGGCGGGGCTGCGAAGCGTCCCGCCGCAGGCGGGGCTGCCCGCGACCACGCACACTATTGACGGGCGCGGATTGTACCTCATGCCCGGGCTGGTCGACGCGCACGTGCACTTTTTCGACCCGCAGGTATTCGGCCGTCTGATGCTGGCCAACGGCGTGCTGCTGGTGCGAGACATGGGCCAGGTGACCCAGGACGTGCTCAAAACACGGGCGGAGCTAAATGCCGGGGCGCTGCTCGGCCCGGAGATGATCGCCACCGGCTACCTTCTGGATGGGGCTCCCGCGCAAATCCCGCAGATTGCGCTGGCTCTGGCGACGCCGGACGAGGGCCGCGCGGCAGTGCGCCAACAGGTGCAGGAGGGCGTGGACCAGATCAAAATCTACAGCGCCCTCGAGAAGGATGTGTACCTGGCCATTTTGGATGAGGCGCAGAAGCTGGGCATCAAGGTCGTGGGCCACGTGCCCGAGACGGTCTACGTCGAGGATGCGGCCGCCGCCGGCCAGCGCAGCATCGAACACCTGCACGGCTTTGACAAGCTCATCGGCAAGCTGCTGGGCCTGCCCATCACGCTGCGTGCCGGCGGCCAGGGCTCGGACGCGCGCTACTGGCCGCGGCTGCAGGACGTGGACCACACAGCATTGCAGGCGGCGCTGCGGCGCATGGCCGCCACGGGCGTGGCGGTCTGCCCCACCGTGCTCGTCTTCCAGAAGGGCGTCGACATGGCGCGCTTCCAGTCCGGAAACCACCCCCTGAGCGAGTACATCTCGCCCGGGATCCGCGAGGTCTGGAAGACGCTGTGGGACCCATCGCAGGCCGAAGGTCTCGAGTACATCTGGCCGCCCATGCAGGCGTTTGTCGCGGAACTGCACCAGGCCGGGGTGACGCTCATGGTCGGCGCCGACCTGGTCTTTCCAGGCATCATTCCTGGCTACGCCGTGCACGAGGAGATGGCCATGTGGCAGGAAGCAGGTCTGCCGGCCGCGGACATCCTACGCAGCGCGACCATCGTACCGGCGCGGTTCATGGGCCTGGACGGGCGGCTGGGAACGGTCAGCGAGGGCAAGGCGGCTTCGCTAGTGCTCGTGCGTTCCAACCCGTTGGAGGACATCCAGAACGCGCGCCAGGTGGAAGCGGTCTTTCTGCGCGGCAAGTACTTGAGCCGCGCGGACCTGGACCGCCTGCTGCAAGAGGCGCGGGAGCTGGCCGGAGCGAGCTTGTGAATCCCCAATCCGCGGGCGTTGGCGTACGCAAGGCCAGTTCCTGCGGTGTGATCATGAATCTTCCCCGATGATCCGCCCGTCGCGCATGCGCAGGATGCGGCGCGCCTGACCGCTGACGCCGGGGTCGTGGCTGACCACCACCAGCGTGAGGCCCTGTTCCTCATTCAGGCGCTTCAGCAGCATAATCAGTTCCTGCCCGGAGGCGCTGTCGAGGTTGCCGGTGGGCTCGTCGGCCAGTAGCAGCGAGGGGTTGTTCATCAGAGCGCGCGCCACAGCCACACGCTGCTGCTCGCCGCCCGAGAGTTCCACCGGCCGGTGCTGGGCGCGCTCGGCCAGGCCCACCTGCGCCAGCAGGTCCTGCGCGCGCTGGCGGTCGCCGCGACCGGCGGCATAGTAGCGCGGAAGCTCCACGTTGCGCAGCGCGCTCAGGCGCGGCAACAGAGAATAGTCCTGGAAGATGAACCCAATGCTCTCCCCGCGCAGGCGCGAGAGTTGGGCATCGCGCAGCGTGGTCACGTCGCGGCCGCGCCAGCGGTAGGTGCCTTCGCTAGGCAGGTCCAGGCAGCCGATCAGGTTCAACAGCGTGGTCTTGCCCGAGCCGGAGGGCCCCACGATGGCCACGAACTCGCCGGCGTCGATGCGCAGGCTCACGTCGCGCAGGGCGTGCACCTCGTGCCGGCCCATCTCATAGACCTTGTGGACGTGCTCCATTTCGATGACGGGCATGCCGCCTTGACTTGCCGCCATGGCTTGCCTCCTCCTACAGATGCCGCAGTGCGGCGCGCGGCTGCAGCAGCGCCGCCCGCCACGCGGGGTAGATGCCTGCCACAATGCCTACCACCGACGAGACCCCCAGCGCGATCAGCACGATTTCGGGCGTCACGCGCACCATGCCCTTGATGGGTTCCACCGCCAGGCTCACGCCATAGCTGCCGGCCACACCCAGTGCCAGGCCGATGGCCCCGCCCACCAGCGAGAGCAGCACCGCTTCGGCCAGGAACTGCGCCAGGATGTCGCCCTGCTGCGCGCCCACGGCACGGCGCAGGCCGATCTCCCACGTGCGTTCGCTCACCGACACCAGCATGATGTTCATCAGCCCAATGGAGCCCACGATGAGCGAGATGCCCGCGATGAGCGACAGGATGGCCGTGATGGTGTTCAGGATGGTGCTCATCTCCTCGCGAAAGCTGAGCGTGTCGTTCACGTCAAAGTCCTCGGGCGCGCCCTGGGCCAGGCGGTGACGAGCGCGCAGGATGGTGTTGATCTGCGCCACCGCGAACTGGCGGTCGGCACTCTTGCGCGAGTCCACGCGCACCGCGATGAGGCTGACGTCGTCGCTGCGAGCGGCGCTCAGGCGCATCTGGGCGGTACGCAGCGGCACGTAGACCGAACCGTAGGAGGAATCCGCTTCTCCCCTTTTGCGCAGCACTCCGATGACGGTCAGGTTGTGGGTAACCCCTTGCGTTGTGACGTGCAGAAGCTGACCCAGTGGGTCTTCGCCGCTGGCAAAGACGCGGTTGGCCATGCCTTCGTCGAGCACGGCCACGGGCGCGGCAGACTCCTGGTCGGCCTGGTTGAAAAAGCGGCCCAGCTTCATCTCGCGCCGGTACGTGGCGAGCAAGTCGGCCGTCACGCCCAGAATGCTGTCGCTCGAGACCTGCTTGCCATTGCGCACCACCGTGCCGTAGGCCTCTGCCACCGGCGCGATGGCCAGCGCGCTCGTGGCCAGCCTGCGCAGCGCTTCCACGTCGCGCGCAGAAAGCTGCGGCATGCGCTGTGGCTGCAAGGAACTGGACATGCGCATGATCTCCTCTTTGGAGACCCCCTCGCCGAGCATTATGGGCATGCCCAACTTCTGCATGGCGCGCACCTCGATGGTGCCGCTGCTGAACGCTTCCATCTGCTTCTCGGTGGAGCGCCGCAGGCCATCCCCCAGCGAAACGATGATGATGACCGCAGCCACGCCGATGATGATGCCCAGCGTGGTGAGGGCCGCGCGCAGCTTGTTGGTGCTCAGTCCCACGATGGCAAACCACAGATTGACGGGTCGTTTCATGGCTCTACCTCGACACCAAACTTGAGGGAACCCTGGGGCCCAGCAGGGGCACGCGCACCACGTCGCCTTCTTGCAGGCCATCCAGCACCTCGACCTGCACGTCGTCGCTCGCACCGACCTTGATCTGCTGGCGCTCCGCACGACCGCTACGCACCCGCCACACAAAAGGCGCCTGGCCGTCGTTGTACACGGCCGCCACGGGGACAAGCAGCACACCCTCCTTGCGCTCTAGCGGGATGAACGCGTTGGCGGTCTGTCCGGGGCGCAGGCCGGGCACTGCAGCCGCGTCCAGCAACACCGGCACCTGAAAATACGTCATGCCCTCCTGGTACACGCCGTAGAGCGGGATGGGTCCCAGCGTGCCTTGCAGCGGCGGCTGTTCGGGCAGGGCATCGAACGTCACCTGCGCCTGCATGTCCGCCTTGAGCAGCGGGATGTCCAGGTCGCTCACCTGCGCCGTGATGCGCAGGGAAGACAGATCGAGCAGGGTCAGCACGGGCGTGGCGCCGGACAGCAGGGTGTCGGACACAACCTTGACGTCGTCCACGACGCCCTCAAAGGGGGCCTTGAGCACGGCCTCGGCCAGCGCGGCTTCGGCATCGGCCACCTGCCCCTCCAGCTTGAGCACGTTGGACCGGGCGCGGGCGACGTCGGGATCGGCGGCGCCGCTGCCGACGGCAGCGAGGCGCGCCTGCACGCCCTGCACCTCGGCCGCGGCGGCCTGGGCGGCGGCGCGGCGCTTGGCCAGTTCCGCCGCAGGGCTGCCCGCGGCGATCTGGCGGTCGAGCAGCAGCAACGCACGTGTGGCCAGCGCCACGCGCTGCTCGGCTTCGCGCTGGTCCATCTCCCAGTCCAGCACCGCCGTGTCCAGCGCCTCCTGGCGGTCGAGCATTGCGTTGCGCAGCAGCCACTCGCTGTCACGGTCCTGCTCGCTGGGGTTCTGGACCAGCACTGCGTCGCCATGCTTGTTCTCGGCCTCGTGGAAGGCCACCTCGAGTGCGGCGATCTGCTCGCGCCGCTCTCTGTTCTGACGCAGTGCATCCAGCGAGGCATTGGCGTTGGCGAGCTCCCTGGCGGCGCGGCTGCGTTCCGCCTGCGGCGTGCCCGTGCCGCCCTCCCAGGCCGCCAGCTCGCGCTGCGCCTTTTCCAGCGCGGCCTGGGCGTCGCGCAGCTCGAGCTCCAGCTTGAGCCGCTGCACGTCTCCGGCCGAGGCGGTAAGCTCCTCCTGGCTGCGGCGCGCCTCCAGTAGTCGCGAGCGCGCCTGCGTCAGCTCACGCTGCAGGGCCGCAGCATCGAGCCGCACCAGCTCCTGGCCCGCTTGCACCGCGTCGCCGGCCTGCACGGCCACGTCCAGCACCTTGCCGCGCGCGGTTTGGAAGCGCAGCGTCTGCTCGCGCTTGGGCTCCACCAGGCCGAAGGCATGCACGCCCGTCGCGATCGAACCGCGTTGCACCGCGACGTCCTGCGATGCCTGCGTGTTGCCGCCATTCGAGTCGCCCGAGCGGAACAAGACGCGGAACTGCTGGTAGAGCACGAAGAGGAAGGCTGCCACGATCAGCACTCCAGTGAGGCAGCCCAAAGTGGCCAACCGTCGCGGCGTGACCAAGCGCCTTGGGGAGGGTTTCTTCCTGCTGGTCATGCGCTAACCCTCCCTCGTGCCAACCTCATGGTCAACGGACGCCTGACGGCGGATAAACGCATGCGCTGCTCAGCCAACATCCGGCTGTCCGCCGCTAGGTATCCGCTGACAGCACTCGTCGCATCCGCCAGCTCCTCCCCGCGGGGTGCAGCGCGGCGGCCGAATGGCCCAAACCCTCGCGGATCCGTGGGCGCGAAGATGGGCACGAGCACGGTCTGTCCCTCCTGCAGCCCAGACAGCACCTCGACCAGGATGCCGTCGTTGATGCCCACCTGGATGGGCACCTCGTTGGTTTTCCCGTCGGGCGCCTTCACCACGACGTAGGGCTTGCCCTGCTCACGGTAGCGCAGGGCTGCAGCAGGGATGAGCAGCACGTCCGCCTTGGCGCCCACCACCACGCGCAGGTTGGCCAGGCTGCCAGTGCGCACGTCGCTGGCGGTCGTCTCGAACGTGGTCTCGATGGCATACGTGGTCAGGCCGTTTTCGGACTTGCCGCGTGGAGGGAGCGTGGTGACCGTGCCGCTGAACACCTGGCCCGGCTTGGCGTCCAGGGTCACGCGCACGGGCTGGCCCACCTGTAGGCGCGCGATGTCCATTTCTGTGACGTTGGCCTTGACGAGAAGCTCCCTGGGGTCGGCCAGGTGCGCAACGTCGTCGCTAGGCTCTACCCACTCGTCCACCTGCACAAACAGGTCAAAGACGACGCCTTCGAACGGGGCGGTGAGGGTGGAGGCGGCGATGGCGGCCCGCGCGCTTTCGACCTCGGCCTGGCTCGCGTCGCGCAGGGTGCGGGCATTCTGGACGGTCTCGCTTTCGCCGCCTGCTTTGAGCGCGTCCAACGCCCTGCGCGCCTTATCCACGCCGGACGCGGCCTGCTGCTGCGCCAGGCGTTCCGCCGCAAGCGGGTCTTCCTCACCGGAGCGGGCGCGTGCCAACGCGGCCTGAGCGGCGTCCAGGCCCGTCTGGGCTTTGTCCAGCGCGTCCTGGGCGGCGCGCAGCCCGTCGTCGCGGGCTGCGCGGGCGCTGGCCAGATCGCGTTCGACGCGCGCCAGCTCTGCGCGGGTCCCGCTCACGTCCTGTCCGGCGGGCGCGTCGCGCAGGACGCGTTGGTGAAAGGCCTGGTCGTACTCGAGGGCGCGGATGGCCGCGGCGCCGCTGCCCAACTCCTGCTGGCGCAGATGGTCCTGGGCCACGCGCAGCGCCACGCGCGCGTCGGCCACGGCGTTCTCGCGCGGGCTGAGTCCAGCCTCCTGGGCCACGCTGAGGTTGACCTGCGCGGACAGTTGCTCGGCCTCGGCGGCCTTTAGGCTGGCCTCGGCGCGTGCCAACTCGGTGCTGGCGACGCCCTGTCGCGCCTGGGCCAGCACCGCCTCGGCCACCTCAAGGTCGGCCTCGGCTTCGCGCAGCTGCCTTTCCGCCTCGGCCGTGTCGATGCGTACCAGCGCCTGGCCGCGCGGTACCTGCTGGCCGGCTTTGACCAACACCTCCACCACGCGCCCGCGCACCGTGCCAAAGGAGAGCGTGCGTTCGTTCCTGGCCGCCACCTGGCCCACGCTTTCCACCACGTCCGCGATCGCGCCACGTGTGACGGTGGCCTCCGAGGAAAACTCTTCCTTCCGGGAGGACCCGCCGCGGCAGGCGGCCAGGCCAGCTATGGCAGACAGGCACAACGCAACACGCAAGGCACAAGGACGCAGGTCCATAGGCCATCACCCTCCAACGCGGGAATGCTGCATACAGATTACACAGATTGCGCGGATTGCGCAAACCCACGCCGCTGGGTGCCAGGGGCAAGGCATCCGCCCAACCACGATGGTCACGCCACGTTCGCGCTCTGGCCTAAACCGATGCACCCACCACACGTCGGCACGCAAATGCCTTGCCAACGCGTGCCACCAACCGTGACAAGATCCGGCCCAACCACGACTGACGCCGTATCATAGCTACTGGGCAAGGGCCCGCCGCATGGTCTCGAGTCGTTCGCGACTGGGTGTCTCCGCCTTGTCTGCCCAGCCTCGGCACGACCCCGTCCAGCGGGGCGGACGGCAGCGCAGGGAGTGTGGGCAGTAACGGGGCGAAGGCCGCTGTCAGCGGATCCTGCTCCAGGCTCGCGAGATAGCGGAAGCTCCGCACCAGCCCTCCCACCAGCAACACGGCAAAGCACCCCAGGCAGGCCAGGGCGTACACGTCCAGGCTGAGCCCAGGCACCCGGTAGAAGCCAAGGGCAGCGACGGCCTCGCCGCCGCCCACGACCACCAGCCGCTTGCCGGCATACTCGTTAACCTTGTACCAGAGGTCCGGATTGTCGAGCGTCGCCTGGACGCGAAAGCCGTACAGGGGGTTCGGCCGGATCCTGCGCCGGATCAGAGGCACGGCCAGCACACCGCCGCCCACGTACATTCCAAGCATGATCTGCATGTGTGACCTGCCTCCTCAGTCCCAGCCAAACGCGGCCATGGACAGCGTGCCATAGTTGAAGGCCTGGTGCAGCACGCGGCCTCGTGCGTTGGCGCTGGCTGCCCCCAGGGGCACAAACAGCGGTAGCCAGTGCTCCGCCGTGGGGTGATTCCGATGGGCGCTCGGTCCCTCGTTCAAGTAATTGACCAGCGCCTGCTCCCGCCCCTCCGTGACGGCTTGCGTCAGCCAGGCGTCGAACGCCACGGCATAGTCGGCCGGCGGCGCATCGATCTCCGCATCCATTTTGTTCAGGTTGTGCGTGGCCCCGCCGCTGCCCGGGATCATCACGCCTTCCTCGCGCAGCGGCTGCAGGGCACGCCCCAGCATCAGGTGGTGTGCGGCTCCCAGCCTGGTCTGCACTGAGAGCTGCACGATGGGCACATCGGCCTGCGGGTACATCAGTGCCAGCGGCACCCAGGCCCCGTGGTCTAGCCCGCGAGCGGCGTCGGTGCCGGCCAGCAGGATGGCGCTGCCCAGCAGTTGGGCCACCCGTTGGGCCGGGGCGGGGTCCCCTGGAGCGCGTAGCTCACGCGGTACAGCTCATCCGGAAAGCCGCCCAAGTCGTGGATCGTGTCGGGGTGAGGGCTGGCGCTGGTTGTGGGGCGCGCAGCCTCCCAGTGCGCCGAAACGCACAGGATGGCGCGCGGACGGTCCAGCGCCTTGCCCAGCGCTATCAGGAATTCGTGCGTCGGCGTCGGGTCCAAATACATCGTCGGCGCGCCGTGCGAGACAAAGATCGCCGGAGCCAGGTCTTTCACAGTTTGTCCCCTCGCACAATCATGGCATGTGCTGAGCTGCAGTGTACCGGATCACCAGAAGGTCGTCTTGCTGTCAACCGGGCAGACCTCCACGCATCACGCAACACACAACACGCAACACGCAGCACTCCCCGTTTCACGGCCTGTCCTGGTCCGCACACACAATGTCTTGCGTGCAGTCCTCCGGGTACAGGTTGTGCTCGTCCGGATCGTGGTTGGGATACCAGACCTGGGCGAAAAATGGGTTGCGGCGGGCCTCCTCGTCATAATTCCAGGGCGGCGGCACGCATTGCGGACACCAGTGGCCGGCCTTGAGCACGGTATAGGGTTTGGCGTTGAACTCGTGACCCACGGCGCAGCTCCATGGCAGGGGGGCGTACCAGTCGCCGTTCCAAGCGGGCGCCAGGCACGCTCCGCCTCGGAAGCGGGCTGCGCCCTGCAAGTCGCTCAACTCCAGGCGTGGCTTGGACTCGTCATAACCGTGCTCCAGTCGTTTCCATTCCGCCTCCGCTTCCCAGAGCGACGTGCCCGCGCCCCAATCAGGGATGGCCTCGTAGGTGGCATAGTCCTTGAAGAAGGCCGAGATGCGCAGGTCTTGGCGTTGCGCATACCAGTAGGCGGTGCCGTTGCGGTGCTTCTCCACCAGGGCGCGATTCATTTCGTAGGTGGCCTGCTCGACGCGCCTGCGCAGGGCCGGGATGCGCTGGCACAGGAAGGCGAGCGCCTTCATCCCCGCGGACATGTCCTGGCGCAGCAGCTCGCGGTAACCGTCTAGGGTGTCACGCCAAAAGTGCAGATAGTCGTTCAGCACGTGGCTGTCCTCATAGTACTGCATGTGAAAGTTGCGCAGGGCGAACCAGCGCCGTTCGGAGCAGGCCTCGATGCCGGAGAGCCCGTTGAGCTTGTAGCTCAGGTCGACGTGCTCGTAGGCCGTGCAGCGCATTTCCGGGCCGCCGCCCATGTTGTAGGCCCTGCGCCAAAAGTCCGAGTCGTCGGGCACGTCCAGGCAGTTGACCATGCCGTAGCCTGCGTCGCGGTCGGTCACGTTCTCCATGCACGAGTCGAGCGGCATGTGGAAGGCGATGGGGTCCAGCAGTGCCAGCACCTCCTTGTGACTGGTGGGAATGATAAAGGTCATGCGCAACGAGACCCAGTGGCGGATGTCAGATTCCAGCACGGCCCGCTCGCCGGCGATCTTGGTCACGGCGTAATAGTCAAAGATGGAGGGCTTGAGCGGATCGCCCACGCGGCCCCAGTGGATGCTGCCCAGCCGGTCGCCCGTCTCGGCCACCGTGCCGGTGTAGACCAGGCGGATGCGCTCTGCCCCGCCGGGCTGGGCCTCGATGGCGCGCACGATGTTCCGGATGGCGTCGGTGTTGACCGCCCGCGCGATCCCGGGGTGATAGTCGGCCTGCGGGGAGATGTAGGCCATGGCGTCCAGCACCCAGTCCACGCCTTGGACTGTCTGCTTCACGTCAGCATAGTGCGTCGCGTCGCCCCACACGATGGTCAGCCCGTTGCCCTGCGAGACGCGCTCCCCAGGGCCGGGGACGCTGGCGGCCTGCTGCTGGTATGGACGGAACAGGGCGCGGTTCTTGGCGGAGGGGCGCAGCAGGACCATGAGATCGTACTGGTCGCGCCGTCTCCACAGCTCCTTGAACGCCTCGTGGCCCATCGTGCCTGACGCGCCGAATAGCGCGACCCTGGGCTTGTGTGCAGTCTGTATGGCCGTCATGCTTGCCTCCTGGGAAGGGTTGGTCCGGCATCCATCTGCGGATTATACCGGCATCCTCCCAAACTTTCAAGCGTCGCGCAAGAGGGTGTTGAAAATGGTTGGTAGTGCACGCTTCAGCGTGGAAGACGCGCTAAAGCGCGGACTACGAACGCTGCATTTTCAACACTCTCGCGCAAAGCTCCAGGCGCGACGGAGCAGGGCGCCGGTGCGCAGCAGATCGGCGTGATTTGTGTAGGGTCGTGGGCGGACTGGCGTGAGGTTACCTGTTCTCCGCGCTTTTGAGGTTGGTCTTGTCGCATGCCGCGGAACGTCGCGCTCAGCGCGGCGTAAAGCCCGTGTGGGCCGTGTACTCCACGCTGTCGTAGATGAAGGTCAGGGTAACCGGCACGAACTCACCGGGGATGTAGCCCTTGACCTCGATCGAGAACAGGGCGCACCCATAGACAATGGGTTCGTGACCTGTCACCG
>Ga0315294_10004212_pt1 | contig 15660 bp, 15 predicted proteins | sample YL17G13_40_MG_FD_203626 | JGI IMG/M metagenome (GOLD analysis project Ga0315294, IMG submission 203626) | Sediment microbial communities from Yellowstone Lake, YNP, Wyoming, USA - YL17G13_40 | ecosystem: Environmental > Aquatic > Freshwater > Lake > Sediment | place: USA: Wyoming | collected... | reverse complement strand
GCGGACACCGCTCATCTCCTCATGGTTCAGGAGAGTGATCAGGGGCTCCACAGCACCGGTATCGCCGATCTCCCCGAGCGCCTCAACAGCGTGATACACAATATCGGGATCACTGTGGTTCAACAGGCGGACAAGGCCACGGATATCATGTGCATCCTTCATTTTCGGGATACTTTTATTGGATGTGAATACATTTTTCACAGAATCGATAAACGAGATTCCGGATACAAGAGAGTACAGAAGAACCGCGCTGCTCATGCCATGGAGAGCAGAGACCGGTACCGGGATCATTCACTGTAATTATCCCGGGAAACAGGATAAAAAGATCGGCACCGCAGGAATTCTGTCGCACATACCAAAAAGGGGGCCGGCGAAACACGGTTCGATCCGTCACCTGACTGTCAGAAAGTATATCTATTCCCTTATGGATTACACACATTGATAATTTTCCGGATGTCCGGCATATGGCAGGCGATATCGATAAAAAAATCGTGAAATTGAAGGATTTGGCGATAGACAGGTGCAGGGAGCGGATAGCACAGGCGAGATTTAAGGCAAAGGAACTGATGAACGGAGAAGGTCCTGAAAGACAGAAAGAAAAAAAACCAAATAACATTCAGTCGTACAGTGTATCCTCTTTTTTAAAAAAACGGCATGGTTTGTAGCACCTCCGGGATAGTACGCAGCATGCGTCTCTCTGCCAGATCAGAAATGAATCTGTCGTGGAAACCGGATGTCAAACGGGTATGTGAATGGAAGTATCTGGTGCTGTTTTTTTCATATTCACCCGGTCTGTCCCTTCGGTACTGGAGCGTCTCATCAGGTTCCCTTTAAATCAAAAATTTGAGGGGCACTGCATGCACAGAACTTTTTAACAATACTACCTGTGGCGTGGAACTCCGGTGACACAGGTGATACCATGGGATTTTTTTTGTCTGGCGTGTCAGCCGTCTATTGCTGTGCTGCCTTTTTCTTGCGTTCGATAATCTTTTTCACCTTTTTTAACCGGAAGAGGTCTTCCCGCTCCCGTTCGTCAATGGCGTTTTTGATATACTTTGCCTGTTTTTTTAATTCGGGGATCATTATCTGCTCAAGGGCGTTCACCCTTCTCCGGGTTATCTGGATCTCCCCCCCAAGCCTTTTTAGGGAGGTCTCAGTCTCTGAAAGCTCGATGATCAGATCCAGTTCCATCTCAAACTTTTCAGCTACCTCATCGATCCTCCCACTCACCCCTATGATGCTATATCCCCTCTCAAGGACGCTCTTTGAGACCCTCTTTTTTTCGATCACCGGAACCGCAATCCCCATGACGTTCTTCCCCTTTATGTCGAGTGATAGTCCCCTTCTTGTTGCAAAGGAGGCGGACTTTAATGTGACCGGGTCGTCAACAGCAAGGGCTGTCAGGAGCGAGCGCTGTGCCGTGGCGGCAACGATCTCTAGCTCATCTCGCGATTTCGAGACCGACTCCATGATATGGAAGAATTCCCGGATGAGTACATCCATCTTCTCTCGCAGCAGATCCTTCCCCTGCTCTGCGAGCTTAATCTGTGCGTTTTTCTTGATGAGCTCCATCCTGGTGGGGTTTACCTGCTCCATACTTCATCCCTTTCTGTACGCAGGATGATACTTCCTGATATAATCCACCTTTATCCTCTTCAGTTCTTCCTCTGGAAGCATGGACATGAGATCCCAGCCTATCTCCATCGTCCGCTCAATGCTCCTGTTCTCTTCCCCTTGCGTGATGAATTTCTTCTCGAATTCATCTGCAAATTTCAGATACTTCTTGTCAAGTTCCGTCAGCGCCTCCTCACCAACGATCGCAACCAGCCTCCGCAGATCCCTTCCGTAGGCATACGAGGCATAGAGCTGGTCGGCCACGTTCCTGTGGTCTTCCCTTGTTTTTCCCGGTCCGATGCCGAGATTCATGAGCCTTGAGAGGCAGGGGAGAACATCTATTGGCGGGTCAGCGCCCCTCCTGTAGAGGTCCCGCGAGAGCACGATCTGCCCCTCGGTAATATAACCGGTGAGATCCGGCACCGGGTGGGTGATATCATCGTCCGGCATGGTCAGGATGGGGATCTGGGTGATCGATCCCTTCTTCCCCTTGATCCTACCGGCACGTTCGTAGATTGAAGCAAGGTCAGTGTACATGTATCCGGGATACCCCCTCCTCCCGGGAACCTCTTCCCGGGCTGTGGAGATTTCCCGCAATGCCTCGCAGTAGTTGGTCATGTCTGTTAAAATGACAAGGACTTGCAGGTTGTGGGTGAATGCAAGGTATTCGGCAACAGTAAGGGCGCACCTCGGCGTTGCGAGCCTCTCAATCGTCGGGTCATCGGCAAGGTTCATGAAAAAGACGACGCGTTCAAGGGCACCGGTCTTTTCAAAGTCCCTCATGAAGAACGATGCTTCCTTGTAAGTAATTCCCATCGCGACAAAGACTACCGCGAAGTTCTCCCCTTCCCCGAGCACCTTTGCCTGGCGGGCGATCTGGGCGGCAAGCTTGTTTGCAGGCAGACCTGCCCCTGAGAATATCGGGAGCTTCTGACCCCTGACAAGCGTATTCAGGGCATCAATGGTGGACATGCCTGTCTGGATGAAGTCTGCGGGTTTGTCCCTCGCGTACGGGTTAATCGGCATCCCGTTGATATCCAGGCTAGCTTCCTGGATGACCTCCGGGCCACCATCCCTGGTCTTTCCCACTCCATTGAAGATCCTTCCAAGCATGTCAATGGAGACATCGATCATCGGGGGCTGTCCTGTGAACTGGACCCTCGTCTCCTTACTGTCGATCCCGCTTGTACCCTCAAAGACCTGTAGGACCGCAAGGTCCTTCGAGATATCAAGGACCTGTCCTGTCCTCTCATCCCCGTTTGGAAGGACGATTCTTGCGATCTCTCCGAACGAGACCCCCTTGACATACTGGACAAAGATCAGGGGTCCGGAGACGTAGGAGACCGCCTTGCACTCTTTTGTGAGCAGGCTCACATGACTCATAGCTCCACCGCCAGGGTTGCCACGCTCTTATTTATCTCGTCGATGATACTCTTGATGCTTTCTACCTCGGCACGCTCCTTCATCCTCCCGATCTCCGCTTTCAGCGGCAGTTTCATGATCTTATTCAGGGATACCCCCTTGCCCATCGCTTCGCTGGTCCGGTCATAGAACGTGAGGATGACCTTGAGCATCCAGTACTGCTTTTCAAGGGGACAGAAGGAGTCGATCTTGTCATAGGCGCTCTGCTGGAGGAAGTCCTCCCTGATCATTCTGGTCACCTCAAGGATCGCCTTCTCGCTCTCCGGCAGGGCATCGGGACCCACCAGCTGCACGATCTCCTGCAGTTCGATCTCCTTCTGCAGCAGGTACATTGTCCTGTCCCTCATCTCCTTCCAGTCAACAAACCCGCTCTTTACAAACCAGTCTTGGATGCTGTCCAGATAGAGCGAGTAACTCTTTATCCAGTTCACTGACGGGAAATGCCGCCTGTACGCAAGGCTCGTGTCCAGCGCCCAGAAGGTTCCTGCGATCCTCAGGGTGTTCTGGGTGATCGGTTCCGAGAAGTCCCCTCCGGGCGGGGAGACGGCACCGACGACCGTGATGGATCCTATCCGCCCATCGGATCCAAGGCTGACCACCCTTCCGGCACGCTCATAGAACGCCGCCAGCCTTGTCGCAAGGTAGGCAGGATACCCTTCCTCTCCGGGCATCTCCTCCAGCCTCCCGGAGACTTCCCTCAAAGCCTCCCCCCACCGCGACGTGGAATCTGCCATCAGGGCAACGTCATACCCCATGTCACGGTAGAACTCTGCCATGGTGATTCCTGTATAGATTGAGGCTTCCCTTGCCGCCACAGGCATGTTTGAGGTGTTCGCGATGAGAATCGTCCTCTGGATCAGGGGCCTGTTTGTCCGGGGATCCACGAGTTCGGGAAATTCCGAGAGGACGTCGGTCATCTCATTTCCCCTCTCCCCGCACCCGATATACACGACAATCTGCGTATCTGACCATTTTGCAAGGGTCTGTTCCGCCACAGTCTTTCCGGTGCCGAAACCGCCGGGGATCATGGCCGTTCCACCCTTTGCCACAGGGAATATGCTGTCAAAGACTCTCTGCCCGGTGACGAGGAGGAGCTTCGGGTCCTGCTTTGTCCTGTAGGGTCTCCCTCTCCTTACAGGCCATCTCTGCATCATCGTTACGGGTGTGCCATCTTCCAGAATGCAGATGGGTTCTTCGACCGTGAACGCCCCGCTCCTGATCTCTTTTATGGTTCCGGATACATTGGGGGAGACCATGACCCTGTGCTCGATGTGGAACTCCTTCACTGTCCCGATTATGTCCCCGCCGGAGACCCGATCTCCCTTTTTGGCGGTTGCGACAAAATCCCATTTCTTTTCCTTGTCCAGCCCGGGAACGGAAATGCCCCGGGAGATAAAACTCCCGCTCTTTTTCATCAGTACCGGCAGAGGTCTCTGTATGCCGTCATAAATTGAGGAGAGCAAGCCGGGACCCAGCTCAACGGAGAGCGGTCTTTCTGTGTTCACCACCGCCTCACCGATCTTCAGCCCGGAGGTGTCTTCATAGACCTGGACAACCGCAAGATCCCCGTCCAGCCGTATGATCTCCCCGTTCAGCTCTTCAGGACCCACCTTCACGACGTCATACATCTTCGATCCTTTCATATGATGAGCATGGACAACAGGACCCGATATTCTTGATAAAAACCCAGCAATCATAACCCCTATCTCCTTATCACGATGTTGTATCCAATCGCCCTTCGCAGCAACCGCTCGATGTAACTTGCTCTGTCGACGCCCTTTGCTCTGGAGGGAATTGGAATGATAATCGGTCGGTACGTCTTCGCGATCTTGTCCAGCAGCTTTTCATCAAGCACGGCCATGAAGTCCTCATTTATCGCAACGATCCCCGTGTCGTCCTTATAGATCAGGGGAGAAATGATCTTTTTTGCCTCATCCAGACTTGAAGCCTCGAGTACATCCACACCAGCAAGCCTGAACCCCGGTGCCGTATCCGGATCGGTAACCACGACGAATTTATACATAGATCAGTTCCTCCCTGAGTTCCTTTTCCGTAAAATCCGCAGTCTTGCACCTTGCAATGATCCTGATGTTGGTGGACTCGTTGTATTTTGCCGCCAAGTATCCGACAATAACGGCGATACTCAGGGGATCGCCAAAGAACTTGCTGATCCCTTTTTTTACCAGATATTTTTCCAGTTCTTTCTCAAATACCGAAATTTTTCCTACCTTGAACGCTTCTTGGGGAAGTTTTAAGAGGAAATTGTATGGTGTGGTGCCAAGGTGCTTGATTGCTCCCTCAATCGTCCCTGTTCGGATCATGGCAAGCAGCTTTTTGATATCCAGTTTGCTCCCGCCATTTACCAGGAATGTCTGTGCCTCCTCGATATCAATTTTATCCCTTATCACTTTCAGCACAGTTTTTATATTGGTCACATCAACCTCTATTGCGATCATCTCCCGTATGATGCGATCATCATACGAGTCCCCCTTCACCGCATCTATGGCATTTTCATAGCGAAACTTGTCTATGGCAATCTCAAGAACGGCAAGATCCCTCTTTTCCGTGTATTCCTTGAAATTCCGGGTCAGTGGCACTGCATATTCGATCCCCCACGTTGCAAGGAGATCAATCACAGCTTTGACGTCTGGCTGCTTTATCAGTTCTATCAGCGTGGTGTCATCAAGCCCCCCTGCCGGGACCAGGCACTCCAGAATCTCCGCCGGTATCATATGGACATTCTTTCCCCGCAGGATCGTCTTGATGTTCTGGACATCCCACCGGTTCAGCAAAACTTTTACATACTTCTCGGTATTCTCTCCCTCTACCATATTGAAAATTTTCCTGAATGCGTTGGTAAAATTCTGCCTTAAGGCAACTTCGATGCACATTAATCCGGAATACTGGACACTTGCCCTTTCTATCTCCTCTTTGTAAGCTGTATTTTCCAGCACGGCGATGATCGATTCGACATCCGGCTTGAGGATCAGGGACTCGAGTACTGAAGTGCTGAGGAGTCGACTCTTCATACCTCTAACCCGGGCATTTACATATTCAAAGTCCACCCTGATCACCATAGAGTGTAGCAAAAACTTCTGATCTCAGGAGCGCTTTTGCTCTCTCAAACCTCGACTCGATCGTGTTGAATACAATGAATCTTTCATCCTTCGTGCTCGCATTCAACCCCCCCGCGCAGGTCAAATCGGTGGTGATCTCGCAGTTCAGATGGAGTTCTGGCAACAGCTTTTTACAGAGGTTCTCATCGCGTTTATCTATGTGCAGCCGTATTTCCTCCCCCACCAGCTCGGCAGCTGCCTCTTTTAGCATTTTTCTGAAACTGTTCTCGTAATTTGCATTCTCCCTTGCCGATGAGAGAATCGCTTTGGCTTCAGAAAAGGCCTTCTGATACATTTCATCCTTGACGCGGATCAACTTCATCTTGGTTTCTTCTTTGATCTTGACAATAGCCTCGTTTCTCTCAATTTCCACAGCTTTATTGACCGCTTCAAGATATCTCATCCGGATACTTTCGTCCTTTGATTCCGCCTCCTTTGTTATCTCAGTCGCTTCTCTGTATGTTTTTTCCTTGAGTTCACTGACCTTTTCTTTGGCGCTTACCTCCACCGATTCTATCAACTGCTCATACGGCATAGTGCCACCTGCTTCTGTTGTGGACTTCCCGAATCAATCCCACCACATCCGTTATCAAAGTCCCTTCAAATGCCTCCGTCGTCGGGGAATACCTGGTCCGTCATTTCCCGTGCATCGCGGTAAATTCCCCGGTTGCGGCCGTGATATAGGTTCACTCCACCATAATTATGATCATTGCCGCAACGACAAAGCCCAGGATGACCAGAGTCTCGGGAATCGCCTCCAGAATAACCATGAAACCAAAAGTCTCCGGCCGTTCGGCAATGGTCCCGGCCCCTGCTGTCCCGATTTTTGATTGCGCCCATGCCGTTCCGATTGCACCTATTCCAAATGCAATGGCTGCCCCAATAGGAATACTCCAGTCTGCCATTTTTATCAATACCCTTTTTTTATATCCGTTAAATTCATTTACCCTTTAATTAATCTTTTCAAATCTCATACAGAACGCTTGCCAAGCCTGTACCATGCTCCACGTTCATTTCATCGGCTTATCACCCTTTTTTTTCTTTTCTAAAGGGGGTATACATCCTCCCCCCGCCCTCATAGAATTTGGAATTGAATTCCACCACATGTAACCTGAAGGAGTGCAGGAAGGGGCTGAACATCGCAAGGATGATATTCATTACATGTAGCAGGGCGGCAATTAGAACGCCTACAATAACGACGTCCATCATACCTCCGAGCTCGTTTGCGACCAGCGCGAGGATCACCGAAGCCATCCCGATTGCCATAAGCCTGGCATAGGAGAGAATGTTACCTACGGTGCTCATAATCTCGAATACCCCGAAGAATCCTCCCCCATAAATGATCAGTGGCACAGCGATGACGAGCAGCAGCACACCAAGCTGAAGGAGGAACTCCGGAACTATCTTTGCCACCCCGCCGATGACCAGGATCAGTCCCGTGATTGCGATAATCATTCCAGCCTTTTCCATCGCATGTTTCTTGCTTTTTTTGGTAATGGCATTGAGGATTCCCAGACTGAGACCGAGGAAAATATGAAAGACACCAATCGCAATAGCGAGGATCAGCATGGGAACTATCGCTTCAGCCCTGTTCATTTCGACACCAGCGATTGTCATGGGATGGATCCAACCCATTGTTTCACCGAAATCCCCGAAGAACTCCCCATAGATAAAACCAAAAAAGATAGTCCAGATAGATGATATAATGAAGATGTTCATCATGTGCTGGAGCCAGATGAACTGCTTGTAGATTTTCTTCATGACAAGGGCAAATACAAGGATAATTGCGCCATACGCGATATCCCCGACCATGAGACCGAAGAAGATCGGGAAGAAGAGAGCCATGAGGGGGCTCGGATCAACCTCACAGTATTTTGGCGGACTGACGACTTGCATGAGGAACTCGAAGGGTTTTACAAACGCCGGATTGTCATAGAAGGTGGGCGCATCGTCCATACTCTCGGGACCCACCTCAAGCTCATTGACGATAACCCTGCTCCCGAAGGTATCTTTCAGTGCTTCTTTTGTGCGTTGCAGGAACTTTTTGGGGATCCAGCCCATGATTACAAAGGTATACTCAGTCTGACCGAATTTGCTGTAGACACTTGCTTCTTCGTTCCTGTCCTCAAGGACTTTTTTAAGCACCGCAAGTTCCTGGTACCATTCTCCGGAGAGTTTTAACAGCTTTTCATCGGTTCCACGCATCTCCTCAAGCGAACCCTTTCTTTTCCCCGCTGTCAGCCGGAGAATTTCGCTAAATGGCTTTCCCAAATATTCCGGGGGCAACCGGACCTCGTTTACGTTCTGGGCGAATATGAACGAGTGCACCGGTTCAGAATACTTTTTGTTAAAAATAATGACCGTCGCAATTGTCACCTCGTCCACATCGGCAGAGATGATCTCGAACTGTTTCTTCGTGATCTCCGCAAGGGCTTTCCTGATGATCTCCAGCACATCCCTGAACTCCTTCTGTATCAGGAGGACGGTGACTTCGAATCCTTCAAGAACCGGGAGTTGCCTCTCAAGTGGCTGGATCTTTTCGATAATTTTTTCATACCTGTCCAGTGCGGTTAGGGTGAACTCAAGATCGCTCTTCTTTGCCGCAAGATCCCGCGTGGTCGATTCCAGTTCTTCGATCACGTGGTTTGCTCTTGCAACCAGATCCTCATAGCTTTTCTTCCACAGCTCCTCAAATATCTGCGCCTGCTTCTGGGGTTCATCCTTTATTTTGGGGAGCGCAAGGAATATGCCCCCTATCTTCACGATAATATTTGAGATATCCCCCCATTTTTCGGCTTCCATCTTCCTGATGATGGTATCCCCAGGCTGGATCGTCTTTGTTATATCCTCCAATTGGACAGTCCCGGTATGGTACAGGACGTCGACTACGCTCTGAAGATCTTTTTTCGGTCCGATCACTTGGACTTTTTTCATTTTCTGAAGCATATCGACCTACTCTATGGTAACTGTTCTCACGATCTTTTCCGCCGCCAGAGATACATTCCGTTCTCCCCTTTCCAGTACCGACTTCGCCTCCTCATCACCGCGTTTTTTGAGCTGATCGGTCTCTGCGTTGATCCTTTCCATCTCCTTTCTGTAGTGTTCTTCGGCTGTCTTTTTCCCCTCCCTTTCCGAATTCTCGATCATTCCCGAGGCTTCCTTTCTTGCATCGAGGAGTATCTGCTCGGCTTCCTTCCTCGTTTCATCAATTTTTATTGAGAGCTCAAGCTCTTTTTCCCTTATCCTCTGCAATAACGATTTTTCTGCCACCATACAGAACCCCTATTATAATCCCCGCATTTTTTTCAAACTTGATGTAAAACCATGGTTATTGCGGGTATTTTCCCCCATGGCAGCCATATCTTTCGGTTTCTCCCGTGCTTCGATAACCCGCTCGCGGCAACGGTCGACTGCCCCCTTTTTTAACTTTTCAATCAATCCGGTCATGGGATCCAGCACAGGCAAATATATAAATATAATCGTTCTCCATTCTCCTGTTCAAAACGATAAATGTATCTATTCTAAAATCCTGGTCTGCTACGGAAGCAATCCTTGCATAGTATTATAATAATCTTTCATACATCTGAGATTGCGGGTGATGCGGCACAACGTGGCGGGGGATGCGATCACGTTTCACCAGCCGGTTATGACCCCGACACTCAGAATGTATCGGCCTGTGCCGGTGTCCCGTGCATACGATGCATGGAGGATATCAAACCAGCAATATCAGACGGCCCAAAAAAATGTTCCTGACTGCTGCAAATGGGTGAGACACCATACAATATCGTGCTGCCTGAATTGTATCGTTCAGGATGCCATTGAGCAGCATACTACGCCCAATGTTGGTATTTTCGACAGGTAACGGGTAGTGTATCTCCGTTGCGGGACCTGGACAGGGCGTATACGTCCATGAGGATTCCAGATATCATTAAATATTGTAAATACTATCTTTCAAAAGACTATCAGTTCGATTCCGTCAGATGCCGGATCGTGCAGGCTGGACACGTGGGTGATCCATGTTTGAAAAAGTGCTGTTCCCGACAGATTTCTCGGCGTATGCAAAGAAAACGCTTGAGTGCGTAGCCGGATTTCCCGGAGCCCGTGATGTCATCCTGTTCCATGTTGTCCAAGAGGCCAGATCTCCAAGAGGCGGTGGAGAGATAGGTGATACATTCTACCGGGCCGGCGAAAATTTCCTACAGGAAGAGAAACGCTACCTTGAAAACCTCAGCCAAAACCTCAGGGTGACAACAGCGGTAAAGGCATCATCCGACACCGCAGGAGCAATCATCGAAACGGCCGAGGAAAAAGGCGTTTCCCTGATCGTTATCGGTGCACGGGGAAACAGCCTCGTGGAAGGGATCCTCCTTGGCAGTGTATCGATGGCGGTCCTCCGCCGCAGCAGGACCAATGTGCTGATCATGCGCCATAAGATTATCGAGGATATGAAGGCGAAGACCTATGCGATGTTCTGCCCGATGATACTCCTGCGGGTCCTCTGTCCGATTGATTTTTCAAAATACTCAGACACTGCGATAGACCTGATCAGCACGATAAAGGGAGTAGGCGAGGTTATCCTCCTCCATGTCGTGTCCAAGGGAGAGACAGAAACTGAGATTGAGGAGGCTGCCCGGATAGCGAATACCCAGATCGGGGCAATCCGGGACAGTCTTACGGCAAAGGGCATCAAAGCAAGGACAATTGTACGGAGAGGGAACCCTTCCCACGAGATCACGGGGATTGCCGATGAGGAGGACGTATCGGTCATCTGGATGAGCTCCCATGGAAAAGGCTGGTTCCGTGAACTTCTGCTCGGCAGCACCGCGTATACGGTGGCTATGAACGCAAAACGGCCGGTGATGATCATCCGTAAGCCGGAATAAGGGGGTACGAAGAGGGCTGACCTCTCGGATGGCTTCATCACATCAGGCATCCTGTTCGTCCCGGATGCAGTGTCAGGATTTTCCCGGGCCAAAATAGGGGGGGTATGATATTGACGAGCTTTCTACGCGAATTCACGCGACGGCAAACCTGCCAAGGATACCCAGGGTGAATGCCATCACCAGCAGAGCCACGGTTTCGGTCATACCCAAGATGATCATGAAATTGCCAAACCCTTTCCCGGTTTCTGCCATGGCATCGCAGGCGCAGGCAGCACATTTACCCTGATAGTACGCAGAAAGGCCTATCGCCAGACCGCAGAAGGCGCCGATACCCCAGAGGTATACGCCTTGTGCGGCAAGTTCATACATCCTGTTCATGACGATCATGCCATAGATCGTCTGGGTGAGCGGCGCACCGACAAAAGCAACGAGCATAAATGCCGCCGGCTTATTCTGGCTGTAATTCTTCTTCCATGCTCCTATCGCAGCCATGCCGGCGACACCTGCGCCGGCGGCAGACCCGCAGGCGGACAAGGCAAGCACCAGACTAACCCCCAGATCCTGAAATTGCATCAACAGCGCATCCATGATGACCTCCCGTTTATTCTTTCCATAAAATCACCTGTTTATTCCTTGAGCGGCTCAAACGTTACCCCGCTCCATGTAACATTTGCGTGTCCCGAAAATTCAAGCACGTTAAGCCTGACGCCGTGCACGAGTACTGACATCGGTCCTAAGATGATGTTTAAGCCGTGACCGATGATAAGAATTACTACACCTGCCATCAACGCCACCACACCATTGCCGAATCCGGATGCATCAGACGCTAACATGTTGGTAGTCTCTGCTATGGCCAGTGTTGCCAGGCCAACCGCAAAAAGACGTATGTATGAGATCACGTCGGTAATATTGTTCATAAAGCTCAACGCCACCGCCCCCAGCCCTTCTCCAATGCCTCTGAACATAGTATGAGCCCGGGGGTTGGTAAACAGGATCACCAGAATAACCCCTGCGGCAACCAGCCATATCCCAAAGGGTGGAAATGCATCTCCCAAAATTAACGTCCTTGCAAGGAAAAATGCGGTCCAGAGTACACATATCCATCCGATATCAGCAAGCGCGGTCAGGGATGGAAATTTCAGGTATGCCCGCCAGGAATGGGCGATGGATAGATGAAACGCTCCCAGGAAGAAGCAGAACGTTTGCATCACATTGGGATTGTTTAACTGCGGAACAAGCGGCGTTAACCATCCCTGCCCAAAAAAGGTACCGGTCAAAAGACCCCATACAATTGCGCAGGAACCCAGGAGAAAAAATAGGGACACAATCGTTTTTTTCTCCTTATTCAGTTTCATCGTTTTATGTAACCAGATCGTGAGCAGGAGCGTGAGCAGGATATAGGCCAGCCCGTAACCGGCATCACCAATAAGAATGCCGAAAAAAAGGCTGAAAAAAATCAGAAACGGCATGCTTACATCAATTTCATGATACCCGGGCGTGATCCCAAGGAGCTTCAGCACGGGCTTGATCCTGTCGACCCATTGGGGATTGCGCAGGAGCGTCGGCACATTATCCCCGATCGAAGGCTCAGTGATCGAAATTCCCCATTTATTGTTCCTCGCTTTTGCGATCAGATGCCCTTCCATGTCTAGCGGGATGTATCCCGTTACATAACTTATTGCCCCTTCCTTGCCCATGCCGCTCAATACCTGCTGGGATTCTATCTCTTTTCCCAGGTTTTCCTTTATTTTAAAAAGGGCTTCATAAAAAGATGCAGATTCAGCAATTTCACCTTTTATCGCCTCAATGACCCTGGTATTTTCGGCGAGCTGCGATTTGAGCAAAGACAAGCTGTGCTTTGGCGGAGGAATTTCCAAAAAAACGCATTCGAACGACCTTTGGGATATCACGACGCAATGGGCGATGTCACCTGCGGTAAATATTGTTTTTACTACCACGTCATCAGGAAAACTTCCCAGTTCCTTTACCGGTACCTGGTAAAGTGTAAGGTAAATGCCGTGTTGTCTCAGCTGCAAAATCTGGTCGGGATCAATATCCCCCCAGCGCTCCCACTCATTGATCTGACCGATGATAGTTCTGGATGAGGACTCCAGTTGTTCCTGACGCCTGCCGAGTTCGATAAGATGGTTTACAACTGCCATCCAGTCACCGCTGATGGTATTCTGCGGCTGGATGGGTTTCTCTGACGCCATCACCTGGTTTAAGATACCAAACGAGGACTCAAGCAAGGCCACTTTTTCCTGGAGTACGGATATATCCCTTCCCTCAGGCGGGTTCTGGTGTTCAACCTGCAAAACCCCCAATGTACGCAAGGATTGTACCGTTGCTTCTGCATCCCTGCTTTCGAATAGGATGGTGGCTTTTTTCATTTCAACAATCATACTGCCACCTCCTCAACACTCGCTTCTTCGATCTTATTTTTGGCGATTTTGCTGCGGCCAACGGCATTGGTCATCTGGTCGCCGATATAGATTTTAATCCGGCGGATTGCCTCTGTTGCCTCGGGGATTTTTACCTTTTCGAACAGGTTGACGCGCTGCGCGGTAATACGCAATTCATGCTTCAGAACAGATATTCCTTGTTCAATGACCCTTATCTCTTCTTGTAAAGAAACCATATCCCGTAATGTTTCTACGCCTGCATCCACCCAGAAAGGCGTCAGGAATAAATCATACTCTGCCGGCTCAAAATTGACACGTTCAAAAACCGGTACATCAACACCGGCAACGTTTTTCTTTGCGGTGATGATTTTTTGTGGGATAAGCCATTGCCTGATGTCGGGAGCCTCGACCAGAAGCCCCCACCAGTTTTCCGCTGATTTCTTCTTTTCGGATAAGGAATTCTTTCTTTCCTTAAGAGCGCTCTGCTGGTGCAAAATTTCAAGCTGCAACAGCTGCTTTTTCAGCTGCAGAGTGGGCAGATACCTCTCGTACTGCCGCAGGGCATCTCTTTGTCTTTTCAGTTCACCTTGCGTAAGTTTTATTTTCATGCTTGTTTTGGCCAATGCGTATCTATCATGGATTTCTTCATCCCGGTTTCCTCAGGAGAGAAACAATCGTGCAAAATCTCCCAGCCCAGATCCAGCGCTTTCTCTAACGGGATATTTACCTTTAACGACATCATTTTATCTTCAAAGAGTTTTCCGTATTTAAGAAGTTTCATATCCCAGGCACTCATCTGAAATCCCATGGCCTGCTTTTCCAGCGTTTCGCGGTATTCGGCAAAAAGCTGGATCATGGTATCCATAATCGTCCGGTGGTCGTCCCGGGTTTTGCCGTTGACCTGCTGCTTCAGACGGCTTAAGGAACCGAATGGTTCAATCACACCGTTCTTAAGATAAAACTGCCCCTCGGTAATATAGCCGGTATTGTCCGGAATCGGATGAGTTATGTCATCCCCGGGCATCGTGGTCACTGCGAGAATCGTAATTGAGCCTGCGGTGTCAAAATCAACTGCCTTTTCATAGCGGGCTGCCAGCCGGCTGTAAAGGTCCCCCGGATATCCCCGGTTCGAGGGAACCTGCTGCATGGTGATGGCAATCTCTTTTAACGCATCGCAGAAATTGCTCATATCCGTCAATAATACCAGGACCCGTTTTCCCTCCAGAGCGAAATTCTCTGCCACAGCGAGACTGATATCCGGAACAAGCAGACACTCCACAACCGGATCGGCTGCGGTATGCATGAACACAATCGAACGGGAAAGTGCGCCATGTTCTTCTAAGGTGTCTCTGAAGAAAAGGTAATCATCATATTTTAAGCCCATGCCACCTAAAATAATGATATCGACCTCCGCCTGGGTCCCGATTCTGGCCAACAGTTCGTTGTAAGGCTCGCCGGCAATGGAAAAAATAGGGAGCTTCTGGGACTCAACTAAAGAATTAAATACATCGATCATGGGTATGCCGGTACGAACCATCTTGTTCGGGATAATTCTTTGTACCGGATTCACGGGTGGCCCTCCGATATCGACAAGATTTTCGGTAAGTTCCGGCCCCTTATCCAGGGGTATACCGCTTCCGTTAAAGATGCGGCCCAGAAGCATGGTGCCGGTGGCGATTCGCATCGGGTGTCCCAAAAACCGTACCTTGTCGCCCGTAGAAATGCCGCGGCTTCCGGCAAAAACCTGTAAAAATACTTTTTTCCCGTCAAGGCGGATAACCTGGGCCAGGGAAGTCCCGCGTTTGGTGATTACCTCTGCGAGCTCCGTATTGCCTACGTTATCCGCCTCGACCGTAATGACGTCCCCGACAATCTGATGTATATTGGTGTATAATTTCTGCATGCTACCCTTTCTTTGATCGCTCGAGTAATAACACCCTGATCTCTTTTTCTGTTTTTTCAAACTCTTCGCTCTGATACGGAGCGGAGTTCCAGGCTTTAAAAAGCTGTCTCAACTGCTGGAAAAAATGTAAAGCCGTATCCTTATCGGAAAAGTTGAATTCCGCTTCCAGAATGCGGTAAATAAAATCAAAGACGTACATCTGCCGTTCTTTGGGGGTAGCTTCGTCAACTGCGTCAAAGGCATTCTGCTGCAGATAGACAAAATCAAAAAATTCTGCTTTTAGGTAGTCCACGTAATCGGAAAGCGAAGTCCCTTCTTCT
>Ga0315294_10004211_pt1 | contig 15662 bp, 10 predicted proteins | sample YL17G13_40_MG_FD_203626 | JGI IMG/M metagenome (GOLD analysis project Ga0315294, IMG submission 203626) | Sediment microbial communities from Yellowstone Lake, YNP, Wyoming, USA - YL17G13_40 | ecosystem: Environmental > Aquatic > Freshwater > Lake > Sediment | place: USA: Wyoming | collected... | reverse complement strand
TTTTGAATGCGGGATAATAAGAAGCGGGTATCTGGAAAAAATTGCAAAATTCAGTTCCACAGGGCAGATAATCTCCATCATAGGCGTGAGAAGAAGCGGCAAATCAACATTGATGCGGCAGTATATAAAAACAAAAATTGAAAAAGGGGAGAATCGGAGAAATTTTCTGTTCATTAATCTCGAAGAACCCCAATTTACGGGAGAACTTTCTGTTGATTTTCTACAGTCTGCGTATGAAGCTTATCTAGAAATCGTAAAACCTCTGTCAAAACCAACCGTAATCCTTGATGAAGTCCAGAACGTCAAAGGATGGGAAAGATTCGCCCGCGCTCTTCAGGAAAAGGATGAAGCCAACGTCATTGTATCGGGCTCTTCAGCAAAGCTCTTGGGAAGGGAGCTGGGCACTGTTTTGACCGGAAGGCACATTGATTTGATCGTTTATCCGCTGAGTTTCAGGGAATTTCTTTTTTTCAACAAGCTGGTATTGGAAGACCAGCTTTCAATCCTTTCCCAAAGCCAGAAGATAAGGCAGCTTTTGCACGAATATCTGTCTTTTGGGGGATTTCCCAAAATCGTGTTTTCTTCCGAAAAAAAAGAGCTCCTCATGAATTATTTTGATGACATAATAATAAGAGACGCCGCGGTGCGGCACAATATTGTCAAAATCGACAAACTTAAGACTTTGGCAACCTATTACCTGTCTTCAATCTCTTCTCCATGTTCATTTAATAAAATTGCGAAATTCCTGGGAATAAACCTCGATACTGTTGAAAGATTTTCCGCATTCCTCTCCGAAACCTATCTTCTTTTTTTCATAAAAAAATTTTCATATTCGTTGAAGGAGCAGGAGGTGAATCCAAGAAAGGTCTATGCAGTTGACCTGGGGCTTAGGAATATTGTCGCGTTCAAGATAACGAAGGATATGGGAAAACTATTTGAAAACGCAGTTTTTTTTGAACTTTTAAGAAAAGGAAAGGAAATATACTATTATAAAAAAAACCGCGAATGCGATTTCATAATCAAGGAAAATGATAAAATATCAATGGCCATTCAGGTTTGCGTTGAATTGACTGAAGAAAACAAGAAAAGGGAATACGAAGGGCTTGTTGAAGCAATGGACCAATACAACCTGAAAGAAGGGTTCATAATTAATGAAAAAGAAGAACAGATTGAAAAAATCAAAGGAAAAAAAATCCATATCATTCCGCTCTGGAAATGGCTTCTATTTTGAGCTATAGAATGAAAAAGTTGAAAACAACTTTTTCAGCATTTGAGACAGAACAACCACAGATTGAAATTCTCAAATACAATAAAATAATCATAAAGCAGTGCAATATATGCCGATAAGACAAAACCTGGGCAAAATTAAATGAATATTTAAAAATGGAAAATCAGGGAATATGCAAATCAATATTAAAGCAATCAAAACATTTATAATTAGGAAAAGCCAATGTTCTCCATGGTGCTCGAACAGATATTCAAAACTAAGGATTTGCTCAATAAGCCCCATCTCTCATTCTATGCTTCTTTTGCATTTGTCTCGAGCGCAATACTGATTGCCCTCGTTCTCCAGATCAAGGATTCAGGGATGTTCATTGTCGCGCTCTCCTCGCTTCCCGCCGTCGTCCTGTTCCTCAGGACTATTTTCGCGGAAGAGCATTTCATTGAGAAGAAATGCTCCACAATTCGCGTTCTGGACTGCTACAAACCCTTGATTTCAGTGTATTTCTGGTTTTTCATCGGAACTACGCTTGCATTCGCCCTCTGGTCTTCAATTCTGCCTCAAAATCTATCAAACGATATGTTCTCAGAACAGAAATTAACGTATGCGAGAATGGGAATCACGGGAAATCTCACAGCGAATTTTTCATTCAATGAGATACTCATCAACAATGCGAAAATTCTTTTCATGCTCATGATCCTTTCCTTCCTTTACGGAGCAGGCTCCATATTCCTCCTGATTTGGAATGCATCAGTTCTGGGAGTTTTCATAGGAACTTCAATATCCTCAAACATGGCAATGTTCTCCGCAATAGGGCCCTTGGCGTATGGGGGAGCTTTCATTTACGGTTTCTTGATCTCATTCCTGAGAATCCTCCCCCATGGAATGTTTGAGATAGGAGGTTTTTTCACTGCAAGCATCGCAGGCGGGCTTCTTTCAGTTGTGGTTGAGAATGCTAGTGAAAAAAAGCAATATCTGGGAAGGGAATACAAAAAAGTATACAAGGATATTTTGATTACTTTTGTTTTTGCAATGGTTCTGATACTGCTTGGAGCAGTCGTTGAAAGCAGCTATTAATAAGCTTTTGTTTTGAAAAATATTTGACTAATGAAATGATTGTTTTAATGGAAATGCATGGATAAGAGAAATAAAGAGTAACGCGCTTGCAACACTGTGAATTTGCGCCATTTGTTAATATAGTATATTGTTCCAATATTGTTTGGATGCGGTGATAGGAAATGATGAATATAAAGCCTTTTTATGTTTCAAGAATTGACGAGATGATCAAAAGGGGAGGCGCAGAAGAAGGAAGCACCGTTATTATTTCAGGAGGATGCGGCACCGGGAAAAGCACTTTCTCCATGCAGTCACTCTATCACGGAGCGCTCATGGGCGAAAAATCCCTTTACCTCTCCTTTGAAGAGAGCGATGAGAAGCTGAGAGAACATATGGACGTGAATTACGGGTGGAGAATAAAGGAGATGGAGGAAAAAGGCTTGATGAAAGTAATGCTCATAGACCCATTCAAGCTTGCAAGAATCGTTGAAGCTTCCATTGCAAAATCAAGAAGAGACCTCTCAATAGACATAAAGGATTTCGAGCTTCCATTCATACCAGACAGGGTTGCAATTGATTCATTGACTGCTTTGGCGACTGCTTTCCATGAGCACATGGAGGATTACAGGACTTACATAAACTATTTGTTCAGGTTTTTCTCAATAAAAGGGGCAGTCACGATAGTCATAAGCGAAACAGAGCAGGAGCCGAACAAATACAGCAGCCACGGAGTCGAAGAATTCCTTTCAGATGCAGTAATCGTGCTTTACAATGTGAGAAGAGGGGATAGGAGGTACAGGGGACTTGAAATCCTGAAAATGAGGTGGTCTTCCCACGAAAAGAGAATCGTTCCGTATGATATAACGGAAAACGGGATAGAGGTGAAACTTGAAGAGAGTCTGATGTACCTTCAGGTTTAGGTGTTTGATAATGAATAAGAATAGGTGTTTTTTTAATAATGGCCCTAATTGTATTAGTGTATCTCATATATTCCTTCTTTCCATTGCATTCATCTTTTTACTCAACTTCGTCCATTCCACTTGCACGGATGATGACGGGGTGTGCGGATTCGGCTGCAGCGCGATTGAAGACAGCGACTGCTTTGGGAAATGCGGCAACGGGATATGCGATCCGAATGAAGACAAATGCTCCTGCCAGATTGACTGCGGCTCCTGCGAAGGAAGCAAGAAGCCTTTTTATGAGATGAGGTGCACGGGGACTGGCTGCATTGAAATTTCGTTATCCGGAAACTGCGGGAATGGGATTTGCGAAGGGGATGAGAACAAGGATTGCAGGAGAGACTGCGCGGACGTTCCAAACTGCGGGAATGGGGTTTGCGATGCGGATGAAAACACGTGCAGCTGCCCGGGCGACTGCGGCTCGTGCGGAGTGGACTGCCCCTTGGGAATGGAGAGGGCATGCGCGGGAAACTGCGTATGCGTTTTTGCAAGGAATTTATGCGGTAATGGAGTCTGCGAAGGAGGGGAGAATTTTGCGAACTGCAAAAAAGACTGCCTTCCAAGGGGAATTTCAATTGAATGCTCCCAGCCTTCTGGGGAATATTTGTGCAATGACAGGATGAAAATTGTGTGCAAAGTGAATGGGGACGGTGCTGCAGGAACGGGGATGGAAGTGTGGGCTGAGGGCTTCTTCGGAAACGTCACTTTGTTCGATGATTCATTCCATTCAGACGACAAGGAAAGGGACGGAATATATGGAAATGAAATCATAATCAAGAATTTCACGAAAGGATCTGATTACGAGATAAAAGTGCATGCGCAAAGGCTCATTTCCAAGGGTTCTGGAAGCGTTACTGCAAGCGTCACAGCGAAGCTGAAAATGGAATTGTCATGCTCGACTCCAGTGAATCTTGGGGAAAGCATCAACTGCACTGCAAGAGTGTTCAGGAAGGAGAATGAGCTTTTCCTGAACGGCACATGGTTTTTGAAGGAGCCTGGAGGGGCTTCTTTTTCTGGAGATACGAATAAGAATTTCACTTTCAGGACCAGCTTTTTGGAAAAAGCAGGAACCTGGAAGGCGGGAATGAGGTTTGAAGACGAGTTGGGTAACATCGGGCAGGAAGAAAAGGATGTGGAAGTCTCTGAATACGTGGAAAAAAGGGCGGACATTGAAATAGTGTATCCAAAAATCCTTTCCTTCAAGAGAGCCGAGAAAACGAACATCCTATTCAGCATAACTTATGAGGGAAAGGACTTGAGCAACATTTCCGGCTTCTTTGTCGACGGGGTTGGAAGAAGGATCAAAATCATCAGGATGGGGGATTTGTATGGAAACGAATTGTTCATGGATTACAGCTTCCCTGAAAAATGGGAAATGTACGTTTATGCGACAGGAGAAACAGGGGGGGCGAAAAAGTACGCTGACAAGAAAATAAATATCGAGATACTTCCCATTGACCTCTCCGCAAAAATAATTGACGAGAAGCTTAATGACAAATTCTTTCTCAAATTCAACGTAATCTACGAAAAGCAATGCGCGAAAATTGAAAAAATCAACGTTTCCGTCACATGCAGCGGGGATTCAAGGGACTATTACGACATGAGCGGAAGCGCAAAGAGAACCGGGGAATGCGACTATGAGATAAGGGAAAATCTCACAGGCAACTACACTTATTGCGAAGCGGAAATACTTGGAAAGGATTCCTTCGGAAACGTTCTGAGAATCAGGGAAAAAATCGTGCGTGAAAGGAATGATACGGCGCTCATAATGGGCTTTGGAATCGCAGCATTGCTTTTTGCTGCTGTTGTTTATGCTTACTCGTCTTACAAAAGGAGGAAGGAGATTATGGTACGGATTGAAGAACTGGAGAAGATGAAAGTCCAATATGAAAAAATGTATTACGAGCAGGGAAGCCTGAGCAGGGATGCGTTCATGAAAAAAGATGCGGAAATTTCCGCAAGACTCAAGGAATTGCATATGATTGCTGGGAAAAACGGACCAGCAGAAGAGGAAAAAAGCAAAATCAGTAAAGCGGGCATTCCTTCATTTTTGCAAATCTTTCAATTGTCATCCCTGAACAGGTTATTTTCAAGAATTTCAAGCCTTCCCCAAACCATAAGAATGGAAAGCAAGAGAGAGATTCCAGCGCATGAAATCGCAGTCCATTCAAAACCAGAAGAAACCACTATTTTCCATTTCAAGGAAGAGAAGAAAGTTGAAGCAAAAAAAGAAGTAAAGGAAATCCTTTCAGATTCTGTAAATATGCAACCAATCCAGCCAGTTCAAAAAATCCCTTCTTCTGCTGCAAAATCAGCAACCCTCCAATATCCAAGCAAGGAAGAAATAAGGGATGAACTTAAATTGAAAATTGACAAGAAGGAGAAAAGGGATGGTGTTCCTTTTGAAAGCAAATTTGGCGGCATTCCCCAGCCCCCCATTCAGCCAACTGCAAATAAAGAAACTGCTTCAATTAGGGAAGTGGAAAAAATCTTTTCAATAAATGCAAAAGAATATCCGCATGCGGAGAAGATTCCCGAAGAAAGAAGCACTCTTCCGCAGCTTGCGCCAAAACCCCCATCAATTCCCGTTTCTTATGTTACAAAACAGGATGTTTTGCAGAGAAAGGAAGGGATTGACAAAGTTGATTTTGAAATCCAAAAAACACAGGAGTCTTGGCATGAAGACATGGGAGTTCCATCAGAGACAAAAATGCCCCCTCCACCTTCAGCACCTTCTGCTCCAATAAAAGAGAAATCATATGTGCCCATTCCAAAAAAAGAAACAATAATGGAAATCCCAAAAGAAGCCCTTCCTATTGAGAAGAAAGGAGAAATAGGAAAAATCATCCCGGAAGAGAAGCATAAGCTCAGCCCGTTTTTTGCAAGCATAGCGAAAATCCCGGAATTTCCAGAAGAATCCAATGCCAGGGAGGAAGCAAAGCCTTATGCAAAAGAAGAAGTAAAAGCAATCCCTTCATTGGAAGTAAAGCAGAATGTGAAAGAAAAAGAAGAAAAAGCAATTCCTCCTACCCCTTCGCCCGCATTGCATTCAGAAAAACCTGCTGAAAAAGAGGAGGATATTCACGAAAAGCTAAGGAAAATAAGAATTATGCTCGGTGAAAAAGATGAAGGAAAATAAAAAAAATGCATTAGAAAACGCATATGGGCAGGCGCATAAAATATCAGAATCATTTGGAAAAATGCGCCTATTGCTCTTCATTCTAGTGCTTGTTGGATGTGTGCATTCATTCAATTATGGGGACACAATTTCTGAAAACGTGGAATGCAGAATGAACATCTCAAACGCGACGTTCAGGATAGTGTTGAACAATTACACATATGAAACCCTGAAATTCCCAATCACGGATAACACGTGCCATTTTGCATACATGATCGACAAAAATCTTCCTGCGGAAGACTACTCAATTGAATCCGAGTGCAGGAATTGGAGCTTTTCAATAGAAAAGAAAAGAGAATATTTCTTCCATTCCATTCCAATAATCTCACCCCTTGAGAGGGAATACGAGAGGGGGGAGGAATTGGAGCTTGTCGTGGAAGTGAGGGATGAAGGGGCATTGGTTCAGGATGCGGAAACATACGCATATGCTTTTGGAACGAAATATCTCCTTAACATAACCAACCAGAGCAGGTATTCAAAAACAATAAGGGTGCCGATAAGTGCGAATCTGGGAGAAGAAAAAATATTCTTCGTTTCCAGAAAAACAAGCGGGTCTTCTTCAATTGGGGGGCAGACTTTCCAAAATATAAAAGTGATAAAGTCAAACATTGATTTTGAGCTTGAAAAAACAAGGATAAGCGAAGGGGAGGAAAAACGAATCAGGGTGAACGTGCAATACTCTTCGGGACTTCCGATGGAGCACAAAAACATCACCTGCATAATAAAAATAAACGGAAAGGAAATGAAAACCGAAGTGGATGAAAAATCCTCTTCCTGCGCTGCAAAAATCAGGGCAGAGTCAAGGGAGAACATCCTTGAAATAGAAGCAAAGGACGCGTGGGGGAATTATGGAAAATCTGAGCAAAAACTGACTGCGGATTTCTCAATAATAAATTTCATCATGAAGAACAAAGAGATAACCCTTCCCCTGCTCTTTGTTCTGTTTTTCTCCTCCTTTTTGCTCGTGCAGTTCATCTTCCCAATAATAAGAAGGGAGAGGGCAACGAGGAAGCTGAAAGCAATTGAGAAATCGAAAAAGGAGCTTGACAGGGAATATTATGAAAAAGTATCGATGAGAAGGGAAGACTACGAGAACCTTCACAATGAATTGGAAGAAGAGAAGAAGAAAATGGAAGTGGAGCTCAGCCAATTGAAAAACTACCTTGTGTTCAAATTCATTAGGCCAAAATAAAGTCCAAGCTCTGAATAATCCAAGGAAAACTGCCCCTTTATAAATAACGAAACATTTAAAAATATATATAACGTAGATTACCAAAGGGTGAATTCATGAGCGTCATAAGACTTCCGTATATGATGGATTTGCTGAGAGGTTCATCTTCAAATGACATGTTGTGGGCATATATTGAAGAAAAGATGAGAAGAATTCAAGAAGCTGATCCCGATCTATATGACACCATTCAGAGTAGCCAAGCCTTGGCTCCCCAAAACAAATGGTTGGCAGTTAAAGTAATGCTGGAAAAATTTCCCATTTCGCCAGGAAATATTCGACAGGAATTATCGGATTTACTGGCGATTTATATATGCAAAATCTTACCCTTCGATGACCTTAACGTAGCGGTTGAAATGATTACAGGAATTGTTCAGCAATATTCGCGTAGAGACGATTTAGACCCTCATATAAGTGCTAATGCTTTGAAATTGTTAAAACTGGTGTGGGATTATTCTTCATGCTCGAAAACCGAACTATCAATAATTTGTAGAGCGGGCATTTCTTCTCTATCCCCTGATTGTGTCGTTTATGCAAGAATATTCGCAGCTCAATTGCTTGGGAGGCGGTATCACCATGAAGATCTCATGCAAGAAGCTGTGAACGCCCTGATTGGAGGCGATGAGCTACAAACCGGAATCTGGGATGAAGATATAAGAGTAAGGATCCCAGCCACATATTCCCTTGGAGTTATAGGTGCGAAGGAGTCCATAAATTCTCTTGAATATGGACAATTTCATCCCGACCCGCGTATACGTGCCGCTACAATGTCTGCTTTAAGAAATATCAGAATGATGTATGAAGATGATTTATTGCGTGTGCTGGACCTCAGATTAATGTCAAGAGAGGCTTTGGTAGGGAAATTTAGGGTTGCTCCTGGTCCTGGTAGATTTTCTCAATATCGCGCAAATCTTTATATGCGTTGTTTATGACAATATCGTAAAATGCCAAAACATGCAAGTATTTTCATACATAATTTTGTTACACTTTAATATGTAATCATAACAATACTTTTACAGTTAGGGGTAAAGAAACTTATTTATACATCTTCGTCTAAAATTACTTTATGAAAAAAAACCTGACAATTGCAATGATTCTTATTCTTCTTGCTTTTACTCTGTTCCTCGGGTGCACGACTAAAAGCTGCTCAACAAACAACGACTGCAAGAAATGGCAGATGTGCGAACCCGAGAAGAACAAATGCATTCCCCAGCCCGGAATGTGCAGCACCAACAAAGACTGCGCTAATTATATGGTATGCAATAAAAAAGAGAACAAATGCGTCTATTCGGTGGGCTATTGCGCGAGGGATGCGGACTGCGGGGAATGGGAAGAGTGCGTATTGAACCTCACTAATGGGACTGGGATGTGCGGAATGAAAACCGGGAGATGCACGCTGGATTCAGAATGTGAGGAATACGAAAGCTGCGCAAACCATACCTGCAAAATCATATCTGGAAGGTGCATTGATGATTTCGACTGCAAGATTTGGCAGAAATGCAACTCAACAACGAATTTCTGCTATGCAACTTCAGGCTATTGCCTGAAAGACGAAGACTGCGATAAATGGCAGTACTGCAACAAGAAATCAAAGGTGAGCTGGGATTGCATTGCAAAACCCGGCTATTGCACGAATGATTTTGACTGCAAGGAATGGTCGAATTCTGAAAAATACTCCTGCACAAGCAACAGGTGCGTTCTTCTTTCTGAATTCTGCAATGAGGATGTCACTTGCGAAGAGTGGCAGTACTGCAATACTGACAAGAACATATGCGAGGCAAAAATGCAGAGGTGCGATTCAGACAAGAACTGCAAGGCATGGGAATTCTGCGACATTTCCACCCACAAATGCGATAATAAAGAAGGCAAATGCGAGAAGGACGTTGATTGCGGCTGGTGGCAATATTGCAACCCCGATGCAAAGAACCACGTATGCGTTTCCAAACCCAACAAGTGCACTAAAGACGTAGAGTGCGCAACAGACAAGTTCTGCCACCCGATCACGCACGACTGCACAACCAAATACACAGCATGCGGCTCCAACGAGGACTGCCCCGGAACAACGTGCGACATAATCAGCCACAAGTGCAGGTATGCTTGAGTCTCTCGATTTTTTTCTTATAAAAAATCAGAATTTATTAAGGCTATGTATATTAAAAAAAGAGAAAAAGAGGGCTTCCTTTATCTTCTCATGCGCGCCTGCATATTTTTTACGCGTTCTGTTTTCCTGTTGTCGCGCAGCCTGTTTCGTTTGAGTTCAGCTTGAGCACGCCTACTTTCCACTCTCAACTCCTCCAATAATCTCTTCCTTCCAGAATTCTTCCATCCTACGAATCTTACTTCATCGCCGAATTCCGCAGCCTTCACGATATCAAGCCCTGCAGCTTCCCTTTCCCGCGCTTCTTCAACCGTGATTCCCTTTATTGACAGAATTTGCATTCTAAATGTTTCATGCTCTTCTGTTTTTCCATTATTGTCCAATAATAAAATAGTTTGGCCGCTGTCGTTCTTATCAATTCCTTTGACGACTCCTCTGTAAGTGATTGGCTCTCTGCCTGGATACTTGAACTCAATCTCATCTCCAATCCTTACTGGTGCATTCAATTGGATTTTTGCAGTAACGATGCTTGAATAGGGAATAAAAATCGCATTTGTCACAACTGCTGGGTAATAATCCGGTGAGCTAGACTGAACGATTGCCAAGCCTTGTTCTCCAATTTCATCGATGCGTACGTCCAATTCGTATACTTTCGACTTCCCGGATTCATCATCCAATGGAAAAAGCACGTGCATAACCGCCCGATCTCCTCTTGCAATTCCATTTTTTTCAAAAACCTTCCTATCAATTCCTGCCCTCACATAAGCTTCTTTAATTTTATTCTCCGGTATCTCTTCCGAAACCCCCTCTTTTCTTACAAAAATGGAAATTTTAGAGTTTGCCCTGTATTGTCCTTCGACTTTTTTTCCTCCATCGAGCACTAATTCCACGTTCGCGCAACCAATCTCCAAATCGGAGAGCGAACCCACTTCCACTTTTTGAGGCTTTCCATCAGAAACCAAAGTCTGCTCCCTCAACACTTGTGCCTTTACATTTCCTATCATATACATTCTACTTTGTTCATCTTGTATTGCACCTTCAAGTGTTTTTTTATCAACTGACCACCATGCAGGTGTGCCTACTAATCCAATAACTGCTAAAACGCCAGCAACTGTTAATTTTTCCTGTTGATTTAATGCCATTTTACCACCCTCCAATCATTATCTGCGTTAAAGCTTATAAATTTATTCCCGAACAAATCCTCATTGGCAAACAATAAAAGCATGACGAATAATAAATAATTGGGATGAGCATGAAAAAACAACTTTCAAATGGAATATTCGACATAATAATAATCGGCGGGGGCCCTGCAGGGCTCACAAGCGCGCTCTACTGCGCGCGCGCCCAGAAAAAAACGCTCGTTCTGGATAAGGGGGATTCTTATCTGGAAAAGGCCTCAAAGATTGAGAATTACTTCGGGATAGACTCCATTTCTGGAAAAGAGCTTCTTGAAAAGGGAAGAAAGCAGGCTCTAAGATTCGGAGCGTTGATGAAAAAAGAGGAAGTGCTCTCCATCTCTCTTGCAGGGGAAGATTTTGAAGTGAAAACAAATCAAAATGCCCATACATGCAAATTCATTATTTTAGCCACTGGTGCTTCACAAAACTCCCAAAAAATAGAAAACCTCGAAGGGTTTGTTGGAAAGGGAGTTTCATATTGCGTAACTTGCGACGGCTTCTTCTTCAAGGATAAGAAAGTGGCTGTGATTGGAAGCAGGAATTTTGCAGCCCATGAAGCGCTTGAACTCCTCAACTACACGAAAAATGTAACTATAATCACAAATAAAGAGAAAGTTGAAATTGATCCCAGCATTCTGGAGAATTTGAAGAAAGAAAAAGTTGAAATAGTTGATAAAAAAATAAAGAAAATAATCGGAAAAGAGAGCGCGGAAGAAATTGAACTTGAAAACAACGAAAAAATGAAATTTGACGGAATATTCGTTGCAGTGGGCTCAGGAAACGCGGCAAGCTTTGCAAAAACCCTTGGAATAGAATTGATTAAAGAAAAATTCATCAAAGTGGATTCCAGCGGGAAAACGAATTTCCCTAAAATTTACGCTGGGGGAGACTGCATTGGGGGAAAGCAGGTTGCAACAGCTGTGGGAGAGGGCGCGCGCGCTGCAATAAGCATTCTTTCGGAGATTTCCCAAAAAGAGCACATTGATTACCATTAATTAATTTTTCCTTTCATAATATCTTGCTATAAACTACATTAAAATTTTGGAATATTGGGGGATGTTTATGGAAATTAAAGAATACGGAAACGCAAGATGGATGATTGAAAAAGAACAGGGCATGAACGTCCCGGTCATTCTATACGGAACGCAAGCGATTCTGAATACGATGAAGGACGGAAGGACTCTTGAGCAGGCGAAAAACGTTTCAAAGCTTCCGGGAATCCTGCGCGCTTCCATGGTGATGCCTGACGGGCATGAAGGCTATGGCTTTCCCATTGGAGGGGTTGCTGCTTTTGATTTGGAGAAGGGAATTGTTTCACCCGGGGGCATAGGGTACGACATCAACTGCCTTTCAGGAAACTCAAAAGTATTGGATCAATATAAATGCTGGAGGGAAATTCAGGATTTTGAAAAAGATTTTGAACTGTTGGCTATTGACAATGGAGGAGTGGCTCTTTACGGCAAAGCACAAAAAATTAATCTGCTTTCAAAAAACGAGAGAAAAATAGAATCATCACAGGCAATGAATTTTATGAAAAAGAATGCGAAACTAACAAAAAAAATACAAACAAAATGTGGTTTTTCGCTTGAGGGAAGCATGGATCACCCAGTTTTAACTGATTCCGGGATGGTTCCATTTGAATTATTATCCAAGGGTTCAAGAATTGCGGTGTATCCCTTTGAAGGAGTGAAGTATGAAAAAGCAGAACCTCCTTTCCATCCATTGATTGCGAAATTAGTTGGTTTTCTAATGGGGGATGGACTGCTTTATACAACTAAGGAGAATAAAACATTGATTAACGCCTACTCAAAATATAAAGAAGATTTAGAAGAAATAAAGCATGATATCCAATCTTTGGGATACAAAGCATATATTTACGAGAAAAAAGGACAATTTTTCCTAAGATGCAATTCAAGAGAGTTATATAGCACGTTAGTGAATGCGGGAATGCCAGAAAATAGAAAAACAACACAAGGATATTGTGTTCCTGAATGGATTCTTTCAGCTCCTTTGTGGATAAAAAGATTATTTCTTGCTGCTTTTTTCGGAGCTGAAATGTCCTCGCCGAATGCAAGTTCAAAAACTTGTTTTTATATGCCCTATGTCAAACAAAATAAAAAAGATCAGTACGTTCAGGCGGGGAGAAATTTTTTCGTAGATATCATCACAATGCTTAGCGAATTTGGAGTTCAAGCAAGTAAAATATATGAAATGAAAGACAAAAAAAGCATGTCGATAGTTCTCCTGCTTTCCCAATCTGATGAAAATCTCTTAAATCTATGGAATAAAATCGGATTCGAATACAATAAGAAAAGGAGCCTTCTTGCCCAGATTGCAATTTTGTTTATTCACGAAAGGAACAGAGAGAGGAAAAAAAGAGAAACCATAATAGAGAAAATTATTGATTATAAAAAAGTAGGGATGTCAATAGGCGAAGTAAAACAAGCCCTTAAAACTGAAATCAACGAACGTTTCATAGAAAGGCATTATTATGGCTGCAAAACTGGAAGAGGAAGAATTGCCTTGGACTTTATTTCATTCAAAGAGTTTGTCAAATTGAAAACAGCAGAATATAACGAGTTTGGCTGTTTACTTGATGAAATCGTGGAAAGTACAGAAATTCATGAAGAGAAAGATGTGTATGATTTCACCATTGTTCAGACTCATAATTTCATTGCCAATTCAATCATAGTATCTAATTGTGGAGTTCGTCTAACTCTTACCAATCTCACTGCAAAAGATGTTGAGAAAAAGAAAAATGCTCTCATTGACGCGCTCTTCGGGAACATTCCCTCCGGAGTTGGAAGCGAGGGAAAAATGAAAGCAAGCAGAAGCGAGATGACAGAAGCATGCGAAATTGGCGCAAAATGGGCTGTTGAGAAGGGGTATGGATGGGAAGAGGATTTGGAGACGACTGAGGAAAGAGGCGGGATGAAAGGTGCGAGCACTTCAAAAGTCTCGGACAAAGCAATAAAGAGAGGGCTTCCACAATTCGGAACTTTAGGAGCGGGAAATCACTTCATGGAAGTCCAGAGAGTGGAGAAAATATTCCTTCCGGAAATCGCAAAAGCATTCGGATTGTTTGAAGGCCAGGCCGTTGTGATGTTCCATTGCGGTTCGAGAGGCTATGGTCATCAGGTCTGCGATGATTACATTAGAATTATGCTTGAAGCTAGCAGGAAATACAATATAACCCTTCCGGATACTGAGCTCTGCTGCGCTCCAATCAATTCCCAGGAAGGCCAGGATTATATTGCTTCAATGTATTCGGCCGTTAATTACGCATTCACAAACAGGCAAATAATTCTGCATTGGGTTAGAGAAACATTTGCCAAAGTCTTTGGGGGGGATGCGAAATCCCTTGGAATGCACCAGGTATACGATGTTGCGCACAATATTGGAAAATATGAAGAGCACGAAATGGAAGGGCAGAACAAAACGGTTTTTGTGCACAGGAAAGGCGCAACAAGGGCATTCGGTCCCAACAGGAAGGAGCTTTCTGAGAAATACAAAACGACTGGCCAGCCCGTGATAATTCCCGGAAGCATGGGAACAGCTTCCTACGTATTGGTTGGCACGGATGGCGCCATGAAGGAGACTTTCGGCTCCACGTGCCACGGGAGCGGAAGGGTGCTCAGCAGGCATGCTGCAATAAGGAAATACGATGGGAAGGGAATAAGGAAGGAAATGGCGAGCAGGGGAATTGAACTGCGCGCGCATGACGTCCAATTGATCTCAGAAGAGGCTCCCGGGGCATACAAGAACGTGGATGATGTCGTGAAAAGCGTAGAGATGGCGGGAATCTCCAAAATAGTCGCGAGATTGGTTCCGATTGCAGTTGCGAAGGGTTGAGAAAGCTTTTAAAGAATATTCTTCCAAAATATTTTTTATGTACTTTTCAAGATTCAGCAGGCCGACTCAGAACGGAAGAAACAATCAAGAGGAAGGAGGAGAAAATGGCAAACCTACTTTCCGGTCCAGGAACCGCGTTCCCCCATCTGTTATAACAAGGGAAAATACAGTCGAAGTTTTCAGCATTTTTTTGGATAAAGTGCAACAAGGCGGATACATCACCCAACAGGAAACCGATCGATTGGTTTCACAGGCAACCGAGTGCAGGGACAGGAAATATCCGTCTCTATTGAATATACTTTCTGGTACTGCATTGGTTTCGTCTGCGACATACGTTGGAATAAAAACTCTTGGGGATTTGGAGTTTCCAGATTTCGTGCGTTCAATGAAAATGGCCGCATGTGCGATTGCTAGTCTCGTCATTGGAGGTTTGATATCCACTCTAGTTCAATCAAAAAATGAGAAAGTAAGAACGCACATTCATGACTTGAAGGAAACTGTCTATAATTTTCTCTCAATAAAATACCTTCTTCATAAAGCTTATCTGAAGGTTTTCATTCCCTACGTCATATTCGCTACTCCAGTTATTTTTGAGGTTATTTTTAGAAAAGGGTTGATGGATGCGGCATTGCAGGGCGCATGCAATCTTCCATTTTTAACTGCGGCAGTTGTCAGCTCCCTCGTTTCAGCAAGCATCCATGCCTATATGGGTAGGGGAATGAAAAAAAGTTTTTTGCCCTTTGCATTGAGCGGAGTGCAATATTTTATTATAAGGCTCGCATGGACCGAAGGTGCGAAAAGAATACTGCCAGTGTCGCTGGCAGATGAATTTTCGCAATTCGCAAGGGGTTGAGGGGACGGCGAGACGTCCCCTCACGTATATCTTTTTTC
>Ga0315294_10004210_pt1 | contig 15662 bp, 17 predicted proteins | sample YL17G13_40_MG_FD_203626 | JGI IMG/M metagenome (GOLD analysis project Ga0315294, IMG submission 203626) | Sediment microbial communities from Yellowstone Lake, YNP, Wyoming, USA - YL17G13_40 | ecosystem: Environmental > Aquatic > Freshwater > Lake > Sediment | place: USA: Wyoming | collected... | reverse complement strand
TGTTTTGTTTTGAGGTCTAGGTAGTGGTTATAGACGTATCTTGTGTTGTTGAAGTGTTGTTCGTGGTTGAGTTGTTGTTTGACTGTTGGGTAGAATCGGGTTTTTGATGCTCGGTGTATTTTCACATAGCTTTAAATACGTAATCTATATATTTAAGGAAGTGTCGGGTTACTAGCTCCAAAGGATAATTCAATAAGAGGAGAGGGTGGGATTTGAACCCACGGTACGAGTCATCCTCGCACTCCGATTTAGTAGATCGGCGCAATCAACCACTCTGCCACCTCTCCATGATAAACATCATTCAACACTCGTTTTTCTGTCTGTCGGTCCCGATTAATTGCTCACGTCCCATACTCCTTTCCCGCTATGAATGGTACGCCACCCCCAGTGCAACCCGCTTTCCTCTGAATTCCACCAAATGCCACTTGTTATCAAAACACCCGTTCATCATCTGTTCGATAGTGTGCGACTTCAAGACCAGTGAGGGACCAAGATACGCGGTTCTCAGGATGTCTGGCGGCCCGATAAGCATGTAGTCCCAGTCATCGCAATTCACTCCTTGATTCCGTAATTCCTTGATCTCCGCGTCAGTGATGTGATCGTTTCCGTCGATCAAGGTCAGTGGAATTCCCTGCTCGTCGCTCATGGTTTTTCTCCTTGCGTTATACTTTAGAGAAGTATTGGCTCCTATGGAATGTCTAACAAGTCAATATGTTTTTGAAATTCATCGAGACTCTCGAAAGATCGAAAATTTCCACTACGAAAATCTTCTTCAGCTTCCAATTCCGCAGGACCCGGAGGTAAGTCTTCTTCATCTTCTGATTCATCGGAATTCGGAGGCACCTCTTTGATTCTCGCTAGTAGATTGCCCCGGACTTCTTTAGTTTTGGGACACAGGGCATCCTCGTTTTCGCATGCGATATTTTGCCAAAGCGAAAGAATATCTTCCTCTACCTCCTGCCTCAAAAGATCCTCTTCTTCTACGAAAACCAAAATTCCAAGGTTTTTGTCCTCAAAGAAAACCAACCCGGAACCTGTATCCCGCATGGGTGAAACTTCCAATGGAGGGTCGATGCAGAGATGCAGGGATTTATTGCCCCGGACATCGGAGATCCTAATCATCGTGCTCCCCTAAATTATAAAAACGTTGTATAAAAACGTTGGAGGATTGTAACTTTTATGTCATCATGAAGTCTGTTTAATGATTCTTCTAGCGAAATTCCTTTCTTCATTGAGAATAAAATGCTGGATGTTGGTAAATCCTTAACTTTCATTGCAAATTCTTTCTTATTTTCTAAACCTCCATAAGAATTCCAATGATGGCGAATTGATTTGATCATCTTAGCATAGGCATCTTGGTAAGGTTTAAAAGCAGAAGCGTCATTCGGAAAATAACTTAGATATTCTATGTCATTTCCAAGGAATATTAAAGTGATTATTTTCTTTTCTGAAATGTATCCACACATGTGAAGATGTGCAATGGCGAGATAAGCAGGATTTTTTATTTTAACCCGCCAAATATGGTCTGATAATTCTAATAAGGCAACGTATCCTTCTTCTAATGGTGGTAAAGATTTAAGACTTTGAATGATGTCTTCCCATGAATTAAAGGAATAGTTACGTGGGACTCGGAATCCATGTTGTATGCCCCAAGATTCAACGTCTTTGAATAACCATTCTCTTTCTGTTTTTCTTTCACGTATGGTGAGTAAAACTAAATCGTCCTTCGGATATGACGTGATTACCCTCATTTCCGAAGCAATTAATTCAAACGTATACATGTTGTTTTGATCTTCTTCGTGAAATCGATCATTGATCTTGCCGATAATTCGTTCAACTACGTTATGAAGCGAATTTCCAAGAGGAGTAAGACCTTCTGCAAAAGCCATTGATCTAGATCCGCATCTCCATGCGACGCCATCATGATAGATGGATATTAAGGATCCATCTATCTTTTCTAGGACTTTAAGTTTTGGATCATATATGAATTTATCTGTGAATTTATCTGGAAGTTCATTATAATTGTAAAATCGATCGAAGGATCTTGATAATACTTCCCATGATCCTTTTCGAAGAATTAAGGCTCTACATTCGTCGCTTATTGGGTGAAATCGAATTCCATCAATTTGGTTATAATTTAGGACAACACGATCGTTATAGTCGCGGATGTTTATGTGTAATGACGTTAAGGCGTTGAGTCCATTTTCTTTAATGTAGTTAATTACGTGCATGTGGTTCTTCCTATTCGTTTGTTTGGTATGGTAATCCTTCGTGAGGGATTGCGATTTTGTTTTTATTGATGTAGCATATTTCGTTTATCCATTTGCCATTTTTCTTTTGTCTTTCTTGTTCTATGATTTCTTTTATGGCTATTCCTTTTATTTGCCATTTTTCATTTTCAATTTCTATTACTGTGTACATTGTTGTCTCCTTGTTTGTTTTTGGTTTTGCTTTTTTTGACATGATGTTTCTTACGCTTGTGCGTTTATGGGAAATTTTTGGCAACCTGAAGCGCAGTTATTGGGGGAAGTGGAGTCCTGATTCGCCAAAGATGATATTTGCGTATATCATTTTGAAAACGACGTAGCCGGTTGCTGTTTCTAGTTTATTTTTTAGATCTTTTACTGATGTGTTTATTTCTGTGGTTGTTGTTAAATTTCCTGAATTGTATTTGGGGCCTGTTTGGTATTGTCCGGTATTTATTATTAGATTTTGGTTGAATAGATCGTTGGTGAATTTTTCTCTTGCACAAGCATGGCCGTTTATGGTGAATCTTGCTGTTGTGTTTCCGAATTGTCTTGTGTAGGCTATTGGTGAAGCGTGATTGAATTGTGTTCCTTCAGTGTTAGTATCACAGAATCCGGATAGTTGTGTTTCTATTTGATCTGCTTCTTTTTGTAGACTTCTTTCTGTTTCGAATCTTTTGCCGCCTACTGGTGATGCTTTTAGGTAGGCGGTAAAGGGTACGTGGTATAATAGTGGTTGGTGTGGTTGTTTTGTTGGTGATTCAGATAGTTGTTGTGGCATGATGCGTCCAGCCCCTAATTATGGAGGGGACAGTAAAAGTTGCTGTCCCCTCCATAATTTTTCTAAGAGTTAAACGTAGCCAGCGTGTGGGCAAACAGTCCGAACTTCGCCATGGAAGTCTGCAGCCAGTCCGGCTGCTTTCTTTCCAATCTGGACTTCCCTGGGGTTTCCGATCATTCTGGTCGGAACATCTAGGTTGTTTACGCCATTGACCACTGCGGCCAGTCCGCAGTTGGCTCTTGGGTGAACAACCACAGGATGGCCAAACCGGAATGAGTCAGTTCGGAAGGTGGTGTCTCTAGTTTCTACAACTTGGATCTCTTCCCCTGGTGCGGGAACGTAGTATCCATCAAATGGGGTAGTAAGATGCTTGATGGACGTGTGGCGTCCATTAGCTTTTACTGCCCTCAATCTCATGAAAACTGAGATTGATGCATTTGCCGGTTGAGCTGCCATCTTTTTCTCCTCCGCAAAGGACCAGAAATTTTCTGGTCTACATTTTATATTTGCTTAGATATCACTTTTTGTTGCCTTCTTCTTCCTCATTCCAATCTACTTCTTCTTCTCCTTCTTCTTCTCCTTCTTCTTCTTCATCTTCATCTGGCAATCCTAATTTATCTATGTTTCCAGAAGAAGTATTTCCAAGTGGTGAAGAAGAATTTTGTTTTTCACAAAGAATTAAATCTTTTGGAATTGATGTACATTTATCTACATGTTGACGTAATTCCGAGGAAAGCGTGCCTTCAAAACTAAATATTTCAACTACGCATCCTAATGATTTCAACATTGGAATTGCCGATGATAGATCTCCATCACCTGAGCAAATACAAATTACGTCTAACTTAGGAGCTAATTGGATGGCGTCTACGACCATGCCTACGTTCCAACTTCCCTTTGTCTTCGTTACTCCTTCTCTCTCCATAATTTTCATCTTTTTTACTTTAGTTAGGTATCCAAATTTTGCTAAAGCTCCTAAGAATGCCTTTTGGTCTACTTCATCTTTTGTGGTAACATAAGCTGTAGCTCTTACCAACTGTCGTTTTCCTAAAACGAAATCTAAGAATGATCCATAATTCAGTTTTCCCTCAAAGACTGCTCTTGCCGAATAGTACATCTGTTGTACATCAACGAAAACACCAACTCTCTGGGCTCCCATGCTTGTCTCCTTTCTGGAGATTATGACTTCGTGTTGATCGAATTAAAGAAATCTACAAACGTCGGGAATGCTTCCCACACCATTTTCCTTACTTCACTTAAAACACGCCAAGAAACGGATCGACCTAAATCCGAAATGGAGAAACGAAGAAGGAAAAAGAAAAAATCTCCATTTATTTCAACTTCATTTGGTCGACAAATACAAAATTCTTTTATCTTCATCCAAGGTAAATTAAACCTTGGAATCGACATTTGCCTTCTATTCAATAATAAATTCAAAACTGGTTCACTTAAACCATAACCATATAAATCAATTAATAGCGAATTAAAAGATGAAGAACTAGTTAATAAACCACTAAACTTAGAATCACTACTAATTGCTAACCGATATGGAGCATAAGAAGTCAGCATTTCCATATTGCCAAACAATAAATAAAATTCACCAGGATTAGATAATTCATCAATAACCATCCTTAAAGCTCTTACTTCTTGATTATGTAAATTAACAACATTCTCTGGAAGACCTTTTGCTTCCAACAATCCTTCTAATCTATTAGCTAAATTTCTAATTATTTCATGCGAATTCATATCTTGTCCTCTATTGTAATCCCATCTAAATTCTATCATAGACGCCCTATAAAGAAATTCTAGCTAAGCGAAGGAATTTTAAAATTACCCTTTTCAAAATAAAACTTTAAATTAAGATCGCCCAATGCAATAACCTCGTTAAAACCAATCCCGTTACTATCGGGTGATGCAATTTTATTTGTCTCAATTACGTCATCAACCGGATTAAAAATATCAACATAGCTAACGCCCGGAATCGCCTGAATTGCAGAATAAAGATTTGAAAGAAAAAAACCAGTGCCCATATCAAAATTTGATAAATCGAAAAAATCCCTAATTGCCTTCTCTACTCCTACCTTCAATGATCCTGAATCAGCATTTCTACTCATAATAATGGAGGCACTCATGTTAATAAATTTTACCTCGCCATCAAACACTCGAACCTCATCAGTTAATACATTAATCTCATTAAAATAATCAATTAATCCTCTCTTTAAACCCTGACTAGGTTTTGTCGGAACTCCCCCAGGACCCTCAGAAAGAACGAAAAGCTCAACTATGTTTCTATTTATAAATTCATTTTTCATTACCGACACCGCCTCTTCAATGGAAGAAGCTTTTCTTACCTTCTCTGCCACGCTTATAAAATCCTGATCAACGCCAGTTCTAAGCGTACCAATAGCTTTTGAAACAGACCCAAACACAGGATGTCGATAAGAACAAGCTAAAATACCATAGTCCTCACTGGTCACTGAATTACCATGAGAAGAAAAAGTTCTTGGAGCCCTCCTTTTTGCCTGCTCAATAGATTCTTCATCAGTACCGCCAACAGAAGGATAAGGATTTCTAAAAATAACTTCGATCGCCGCAGAAGCAGGAAACTCCGGACTCATCGATCTACTCTCATTAATAATTCCAGCACCAATCCGACCACGAATTCCACCACCAATCCTATAATTTATAATAATTTGTTGACCAGATAAAGGAGATGCACCTGTAATATTATTACCAAACTTAATACGAGATCCACCACTTAAATGAACTACTTCAAAAACCTTATCTCCAGCCTTAGCCCTCTCTAAAATATCAATCCTCTGCCATCTAATAAATTGATCCGTAGAACCACCACTTACGCCAACATCAACCCAAATCGGTTGATCTAAAACGGAAGAAAAAGGAACATCAACAAATTGATTAGGACCACCAGCCGAAATAACCGTTATGGGAACGCCAATCTTCCCCTCAATACCAAATCCGATAATTCCCCTTCTACCAGCAGGAATAGTTATAAAAGATGAAAAATCCCCCGGCGCTCTAAACACCTCATAATTTAATGGCAATCCATCCGGACCTCGAACGGAAAATGAAATACCAGCAGGAATGCGAATATCAGTCGGAATCTGATAAGGAATCGTAATCTCCACTTCAACGGAGGCAGGAGTTGCCCGCAATATTGATTGATTAATCAAAGCTAAATGATTAGATACCGACTCCCGAGTATGAGCAGTCGGCAAAAAACTTTCATCAACCAAAATATCACCACGCTGAGAAATCACATTACTTAAATAACTAACTAATTCAATTAACATAATGATTCCATTATTAGCATAAAAATCATTGTGCTGATTTGGAAAATAAGTTCTTATATATTCAACACATGCCCTTAACATAGTAGAATAATCTAATGCAGAAAAATCCAATTTCCTCAATTCAGGTTGAGCTAAAATAACTCCAAATTCTTCAGGAACGTTTGGCATCTTAAAAAGAAATTTACTCATGACTTCATTCCTCCAGTAGGTAATTTCAATTCCACAAGCAAATCTGATCCGGCTAAACCAGAAACACCAACCAAACCAGTATTAAACCGATCAATAACTATCGTACCATAAATTTTAATAACCAAAAGATTTTCATCACTAGGAAGTAACTTAATATTAGTAACGGAAACTCTATTTTCATAATTAGCAATTACCTCCTTTATCTTATCAACGAGATAATCTAAAGCAGAAGGATCCATGTTCTCAAATAAAAACCCTCTAATCGGAGATCCAAAATTCGGCCTCATAACTCTCTCTCCAGGAGAAGTCAAAAGCAATTGCATTAAATCATTCTTAACTAGTCTTTCACCCTCCTGACGACTCAAAACTCCCTCATGACCGCCAAAAAACGGAACATTATGGCCATAAAATGGACTTAACATGGCTCCTTACTCCTGCCTTAAAGCTCGATTTACAATCATTAACGAATAACCTCCCTTAATTTAATAATTTGATCATAAATTAATCTAATATTAGCAATTAATAAATTAACGTCATTAATTAACAAATTAATTGTAGCATTAAGAGAATCCTCCTTCTCTTCTAACTTTACCAAAATAACATCATCAGATCCAAACGTAATACTAGCAACATCTTTTAACTTTTTAACCTCATTTAAGGACTTCTGAGCCGACTGAATCTGAATTTCCTTTGAATTCAAAAGACTAACATCATTACGATATGTTATTAATAATTCATCATACTTACTCGATCCCTCGGAAACCAATAAAGATGACTCCTCACTAGACAAACCAGACCCTTCATAGTCCAAATAATTCAAATTTTGTTGCAACTCCAAACTCTTTGGAAAAGATAAATCATCTAAAACGGGACGACCCTTAGATTCTTGAACGAAATCAATAACCTGCCCAACTTCATAAGGCTTCTTTCCATCTCCAGAAGAACCAATAGAAGGAAAAGTAATATCAAAAACTAAATCACCAAACGTCATCCTCCTAACATGATAAGAAAAAACCCTATCAGGCAAAGGACGAATTTCCTCACCACGAAACAACTCTTGAGCCAAGGAAGAACCTCTTGGCGGATCCTCACTAGATATCATAAACGTAACGCTCCCAGAATCAGAAGGATTCTTGGGTAAAACCGACGAATAAAGAGCGGTAGGATAAGAAATAATCATGAAACACCCTCTATCACACTCTTACCCACTATCTCTGCTAAAACCGCAACCGCCCCTCTGTCATACGGTTTCCTCTTCTCTTGATTCTTAGGTTGAGGATCTAAAGGCTCATTGCCTTGTCCAGTATCGCTCTGAGCACCTCCTCCAGGAGAAGCCCCAGGAAGAAAACCAGTATGCTTAGGCGCATTGTCTGGAACGTCTTGATACCAAGCATTCGAAGTTAATTTTGCATGCCCAGAACCACCAGCCTCCATATCAATTGACGATCCGGCTTTTAAAGAAATCTTCTTACCAGCTTTAAAAGCAATATTCTCACCAGAGATCACTTCAACATTCCCTGCACAATATAATTGAATAAGACCGCTTTTCTCAGCATTTCTTATCAAAACAGAGTTATCCCTATCTCTCAACAAAACGAACATATCTTTTCCATCCTTAGAACGTAAAATAGATATTCCTTCCTTCTTAGAAAACCATAGTCCTCTATCCTCTAAATCTACCATTTCAGTCCAAGCACCATCAGAACCAAAACGACCATCTCGACACTCAATTCCTTGATTAACACCAACATCACCACCCCCAGCTCCCCTTCTTCCAGCATCATTTCCACCTGAAGTTTTAAATCTAATATAACCATTTTTCTTATCTAATTTCATATGAAACGTATCTTCTTGAGGATTCATAGACATAACTGGACTACGCGAAAATTCATTATCTTTTAATTTCATCCATTCCTCAGAAACATCTCCAGAAACGTCAGTAGCCATCATCATATAGTCAAATCTATCATTTAATTCAATAACTTTTGACTTTGGAGAGTACCACCTAGAACAATTAAGTTCATCTCTATCAACAGCTTCAAACCCAAATCCTCTTGGCGTAGAAGGATAATCCGTCCAACTCCTTCTTGTCTTTAAAAGCCAACCAAGACCCCTTGGCATTTCTTCAACTTCAGCTTTTAACGGGTCAGTCCCTCTATCATCCAAAACAATCTTTACGCCATATCTAGTAACAAATCGAATCTGTCTTGAATCTCTGCCATCCCAAGCATCCTCATCATCACAGGCACCAACTTCGCTTTCTAATGGTCTTTTATAAAAATTATCATTCTCTGGATGAAATCCCATATCCATTAATTGAATCAACATCCCGCCCTTTGTTCGATACTTTATCCATCTTTGATCTTTTTCCTTTTCCCTAGATAAGATTTTAGGATCACTAAATTCAGCACGAGAGAAAGTCTTTCCAATTATCTTCGATCCTGATCTTGCTCCTCCATTTTGTGCCCATCCTACATCACGCATTTCAAATTTATGTCCAGCTCTTGTCCAAAACAATATCTTACGTTGATCTAATTCCTTTGGAGACCCCTCATTTAATAATTTAGTATAATACTTTGATCTATTAATTTCAAATTGTCTATCATCATCAAAATTGCCGAGAAATTCTCCAAACTCTCCATCCTTTTTCCAATTATACCCTACGTCAGATAAACTCATTAGATGGCCATATTTAGTTAAGAATCCAATCATTTTTCTATCTGGATCATTTATTTTAGGCAACGATCCTTTTGCATAATTCTTATTTGAAAACGGATCTTGATCATTCGATGCAGGCAAACTTCCATGTTCACTTGGAAAAAATCCCATTGAATTAACGAGAAATAAGTTCCCATAACGATCCTTACAGCCTAACGACATTGGTCTTAAATCCTTTGGTAAATATTCTAATAAATAATCATCCGGCATCTCATCTGCTGTCCCATCTAATTTTAACGCTAATGGAGATCTCGTAAAAATTGATTCTAAAACATATCTCTTTCTTCTTGTTCCACCAGCAAATCCAATCCATATTGGTCCATATGGATGATTCTTTTCAAAATTTATCCATATTACATCACCTATAATAGGATGAGACCAAAATCCTGATCCTTTTCCACCTAACCATGGCGCTGGCACTGCCCATGGACAATCTTCCGTTTTCATGTCTTCATCATGCATTTCAGGTATTTTAAATCTTACTCGATACATTCCTAATGGATCATTAGTTTCCACAACGATGGCTCTATACGACCCTGGAAACTTATGAAATAGATCATCATTTCTTTCCCCTTGTAACTTTTCCCAAATTAGCTCAAATCCGTCCATGATGGCTCCTATGTCTACATACGCTCTTTGCAATTTAGAATTGGATCATAAGGATTTCTTATTATTACTTTTCTAACATATCCATTTACGTTTATTTCGCAACCACACCCACTTATTCTCTTCATTTGATCAATAAACCTTTCATTTGACGATACATATTTTTTAGATAATAAATATCTTACATAATCAGACGATCCTCCGACCTTTACTACAATCTTTTTCTTTTGATCTTGACACCAAGGTAACATGTTATTATCTCCCTTTTATTTTTGGCGACCCTAAAAATAAATAATGGCATATGGACTTCTTCATGCACTGTAGATGCATAGTTATATATGAAGGTAGAGCGAAATCTTATTTAAAGGAAGGTGACTATATAATTATAAAGAAACCAGATGGGACCATCCTTATTCATGGAGCATCAAAACAAACCCCATTAAATTTTCAATGCGCTGGCGCTAACATTTCTATTAATAAAAATGAATTAATTTCAGAACGTAGAAGAGAAAAACTAACCATCAAGATAATAAAAATTCATCATTATTATCTTATTAATGAATGGTCAAATAATGAAATTGAGATAAGAATGACAGAAAATGATTTACGAAATCATATAAAAGAAAACATAGAAGAATTATTAAAGGAAAAAATCATTAAAATTGAAGAAGAATATCCAACAAAATTTGGACCTATAGATCTTCTTGCCATTGACGTCAATAATGTTTATCATGTAATTGAAATTAAAAGAAAAAAAGCCTCCATTTCCGCTTGCTCTCAAGTTGATAGATATCTCTCATGTATTAATGAAAATAAAAAAGGATGGATCATGAGCCCATCAATAAGCAAAAACGCTTTAAATTATCTAAATGAAAAAAATATCAATTGGCTTGAGGTTACTCACCAAACAGACATATAATTATATGAAGATATATCGAACCTCAAAGGCAAGATTAAGCCGAGCCACATGTAAATCCTGATTAAACCGTCAAGGCAATCTTACCGAGCCATTCACCTTCCTCACATCATCCTTTATGCTTTTTAGATCTTCCTTTAGATCTTCTTTCATGTTCTTAATGTCACTTCTTATGTGTCTGAACTCTTCCCTGATCCAGTAACAATTCTCCTCCACCTTGCTTATTCTTTCACCGTTTTCGATTGTCTTCGCGTACACGTATCCACTGATTGTTATCACTATTGGTATTGTTATTGACATTAATATCATCAAAATTTTGGATTCTTTTTGTATCGTCATATTTTCTCCTTTCAAAGTATGTTTGCGGTAAAAAACTTCTTAAGATATTTCGACTTTTCTTATATATATATTACCATTTTGATTGTGGACATGATTGAGACTTTCCTTTAATTTTTAAATCAAGACAACATCCGCATCCATCTCTGCTTCTTATTCGAAACGGATTTTCCCAACCGGGTTTACCACAATAATAACGTTCATTATAACTTCTAAACAACCTTTCTCCATCTTGATCTGTTGCCGTGCATTTATGACATAATTCCCATCTATTCTTTACTTCTTCATCAATCGTCGTCTCTCCAAAAGCCCATTTGGCTACGTCAAAAATCGATCTTCCAGCATTAAGCATCTTTCCAACAATTGAATCATCTTCTATTGGTCTTAAAAACATTTCTTGCATCATTTGTCTTACTTCCTTCTCATTTTCCTTTAATAAAATCATGTCGCCGCTCTTTAATTGTATTGCAGTTCGTGCTTCTATTAAATCTACGTTTTCTATTGATTTAATATTCTTTAAAGAAATTTGATGTAATTTCCCATGCATATCAATTAAACTTATATCCTTAGCATTTTTCCCGCAACAATTCATTTTTAATATATCATCAAGAGCCCCTCGATTAATAGGAACTGGAATGGTAATTGGTTTCGGTTTTTCATCTAAAATATCTTCCATGTTTTCAAGAATAAAGTGCAATGCCCATTCTTCATTACATTTTCCATTTTTTATTGCCGCAAGAATTGAAGAATATATTAATTTCTTTCCTTCCCTATCATTTAAATGCTTATAACATCTCATTAAAAATGCTCCTTGATTACTCTCCTGATAATGGCCAATTATGAAATAATTTAATTTTAACGTTAAAACTCGGATTATTTCTGATTCTAATAAATTTTTATTAATCTCTCCGCTTAATTGACATTTATTACAATGATCTAACGACGTTCCGATTTTTTCTCCTGTTTCATTAGAGAGATACTTACAAATAACGATGGAAGATCCTTCCTTATTAAACGTTCGATGAACGCAGTCCATCATTCAATCTCTCCTATCCAGACCAATAACCCTTATATACTTTCTCTCGCGGAATACACTCAACGTTTGGCGGCGACATTTCACAATCACACGGCTCTATGTAAAAACTATCCCATGGATTCAAAGGTAAAAATACGCAATAACCAGGAAAATTATCGCAAGGAAGAATAATCATCCCAGGCGCATCATCACTACAAGCATCGTGTGGAGTAGGCAAACAATCATCATAATTAGGTGAACAAGAATACTCAGTCCCCGGTAACCCTATTATCTTATCTTCACAACATTCACCCTCAGAATAATCTATATATGGCGGTGGCACAGTTACCCTACAACATGTTGAACTTGAAGAAGACGAAGAAGACGACCTACTAGATGAAGAAGACGAAGAAGACGACCTACTAGAGATAGAACTAGAACTAGAACTGAAACTAGAACTAGAACTAGAACTAGAACTAGAACTAGAAATAGAACTAGAGCTAGAAATAGAGCTAGAGCTAGAACTAGAACTAGAACTAGAACTAGAACTTGAACTAGAACTTGAACTAGAACTAGAACTGGAACTAGAACTGGAACTAGAACTGGAGCTGGAACTGGAACTAGAGATCGATGGTGGAGTTGGTGGAGTTGGTGGAGTTGGTGGAGTTGGTGGAGTTGGTATTGTAGAGGAAGCTATTATTTTCTTAGATTGAGAAGAAGATGAAGAAATAGATTTATAAACATCTTCTTCGCGATTATGGATGTTTATTTTTCCTTCAATATTACATAAATCTCCTTGATTATTGCAAAGAAAGAAGTCATCTTTACAACATTGTTCTAATGGTCTTGGGTCTGTTAGGATGTTGAAAGATGGAGAGTCAGAGATACATGCTATTTGGTTAGATATGGTTTGATTTGCTTCATTAAACCATTTAAAATGGCTTATTGACCATTTTTTCCTATCCATACAGGCTGTTAGCGGAGTCCAACTTGGTATTGATAATTTTGGTAATGTTATTGAATTTATTGGAAATTGATAATAACCAATTCCCTTAGTTGGCGAACTAACCATTTCTAAAGACGTTACGTTTCTATGCATTAAATCAACGACATATGGATTAAATGGTGTAAAAGCTAAATTCCAAGTTGACGTAAATTTAGAAATTTTAGATCGAGACGTAATTATGCTCTCTCTGTAATTAATTCTTAATGAAGTATAAAAATCATCGAAAAGAATAAAATCATCTAAATTAGAATTAAGAACAATTTCTAATAATGAACTACCATTTTTGCCATTTTCTCCCTTTAATCCCCTTTGTCTTGCCTTATATCCCCAAAAGTCACCAAGAAATGATCCTTTCTTTAACGTAATTTTTCCACATAATGGATTAATGGTCAAATTAACGTTTTCTATTTTATAGCCATCTGCTTCCCATATTTCATAATCATCAGTCCCATTAACTGGAATTAAAATTTCTAAGATAACGTCATTTTTGTTGAAAATGCGAAGGCTTATTGGTTCCTCAGTGATTGTTGGAATTTGAGCATTTACTTCAAAAGTTTTGTCAGTTAAAAATGTTGGTTTTCTTAAGATCTCATTTGGAGCTGGAATTCCGTCATTTCCTTGATCGCCTTCAAGTCCTTGTAATCCACATGGTCCAAGACAAGGAGCTATTCTTAATTTTCGAAAAAATGATTGTCTGTTAAATTCTATGTTTAATAATGGTTGTCCATGTGTGTTTAGTTTTTGTCTAAATTCAATTAATCCATCTCCAGAATTAAGATAATAAAAATATGGGTTATTTGGTCCTGCAAATATTTTAAACTTTTGAAAGTTTAATCCTTCTTTTATAGAATTTTCAATTTGGGTGATTTGATCGTAAAGCTGTGGATATACTAAACCATCAACGTCTTCTTCGACTGTTTGTGGTGCTTGTAATATCCCTTCCTTTATCCAAACGTCTTCGTTTGGATAATATTTGAATACGTTTCCAAATTTATCAGCTTTTCTTTCAATCATTTATGGACCCTTGTAACAAAGAATTGCTGCCTTTCTAGTTGCCCCAGACACCGTAGTAAAATTCCAAGTCCATCCATCGGAATCTAGTGAGTATACTGTCCCCACTTGAACGTATGTATCAGTCGTGTCTCTAAAATTAATGTTATCGTCAGCCAAACTCATGGCATCATTTACGCTTTGATTGTCTCTTATCGCCGTACAAACTCCATATTCAGCTAAGCCATCCTTACAATGAATACTAAAAACTTCAGATCTATAATCAGTTAACTTTGAGTTAACTGTGTCTAGTAGACTAAATATTGATAACATAAACTGTGGTTTAAAGCCAACTGCAGTCTGTGCCGAATTACCAGTAGAATTTGGAACGTCCTTTATTCCTGCCCAAATGCTGGCGCTCGCATGAAATTTTAGAGCGAGATAATACCAAGGATTACTTTCATAATTAGCATTTCTTGGAGTTACTGAGAATCCATTAGCATCATAATCACTAACTTGAGACCAAGCATCAACACTACCATTGTATGAATTACTATCATCTCTAATTATTGCATTGTCTTGGTTCGGATCTCCTGAAGAATAAAATCCAGCTCCTACTTGTGTTCCACTTGATCTTAAAGAAAATCCAATACCAGCTCTTGATAATCCAATTACTAAATCAGGCATAAATCCTACGGAAGAATTATCAACGGCATCATTTATGTTAACTAACGTCATACTTCCTACATTAGCATTGGTAATGGAGTTACCAAATAATATTACAATCATCTTATATGCTGAATTTGGAGCAGAAAGCCAATTTATTCTAATGCCATCTTGTATCCAAGATACGAAAGAAGCATCTGCAAAATTAGATGGATATTCTTCATAACAGCTAACAATATATGCACTATTATAACTAGATGCATTAACAGGTGGATCAGAACCATCTTCTCCAAAACGGAAAACGCTCTTAGATGTATTTCCATCAGTAACACCGATGCTTAAAATAGAATCTGAAACGACACTACCATTTGTTATTCCGCCAACTAGAATTATCATTGCTGCTTTAGGAGTACCAAAGCCAGGAATAGTTATATCTTGATTACCAGTCGATACTGATGCAGAAACCTGAGTCATTTGAATATCAACTGGTGTCACAGAACTCGAACTAGACCTCGAACTCGATTTAGAACTAGATTTACTTGAACTACTCGATTTAGAACTAGATTTACTTGAACTACTTGAACTACTCGATTTAGAACTTGAACTACTTGAACTACTCGATTTAGAACTAGATTTACTTGAACTACTCGATTTAGAACTTGAACTACTTGAACTACTCGATCTACTAGATCTACTTGAACTACTCGATTTAGAACTCGATTTAGAACTTGATTTAGAACTAGAACTACTCGATTTAGAGCTAGACCAACTCGAACTCAACGTCCAAGTAATAGTCAAAGTAATACTCCCACTAGCCCCAGAATACCCATCCACCGCAATCCGATACGTAACACCAGCTCTTACCTTAAACGTCACTAAACT
>Ga0315294_10004207_pt1 | contig 15677 bp, 14 predicted proteins | sample YL17G13_40_MG_FD_203626 | JGI IMG/M metagenome (GOLD analysis project Ga0315294, IMG submission 203626) | Sediment microbial communities from Yellowstone Lake, YNP, Wyoming, USA - YL17G13_40 | ecosystem: Environmental > Aquatic > Freshwater > Lake > Sediment | place: USA: Wyoming | collected... | reverse complement strand
CTCTTTTTTTCGTGGATGCGGCGGCTGGTCAAAGGAAGGCTGTAAGACCATGGACGGACGACTGATCATCGACAACAAGCGCCGGGAAACGAAGGACAATCTCGTCTCGAAGAACCCGGCGACGCTCGAGCCGGTCGGGGAGGTGTCGCTGGCCTCATCCGACGACTGCCGGGAGGCCGTCCTGGCGGCCAAAGACGCCTTCCCGCTTTGGCGGGACCTGCCTCTCGACGGGAAAAAAAAGATCCTCCGGCGGGCTAAAGCGATCCTCCTCGAGCGGAGCGACGAGGCGGCCCGGCTCATCTCCCTCGAAAAAGGCTCGCCGGTCATGGAATCGCTGGCGGTCGAAGTCCTGGGCAGTTTGGAAACACTGGATTATTATGCCCGTCACCTGGACAGGGCCGTCCGCCCGCAGCGGTCGAGGCCTCATCAGCCGCTCCTTGCCGATAAAAAAAGCCATTTCCATTTTCAGCCTCTCGGCCCGACGCTCGTCATCTCTCCCTGGAATTTTCCGTTCCTCATCCCGTTCTGCGACGTGGTCAGCGCCCTCTCGGTCGGGAACACGGTCGTCCTCCGGCCGTCGACGTCCACGCCGCTCATCGCCCTCCTCCTCGGCGAGATCTTCGTCGAGGCGGGGCTTCCCCCGGGCGTTTTCAATGTCGTCAATTGCCGGACAGCCCAGGCCGAGGAGATGATCACGGACACGGACATAAAAACGGTCATGTTCACCGGCAGTGTCGGCATCGGCAAGCGGATCATGGAACTGGCCAGCCGCAATCTGACCAACGTCGTCCTGGAACTCGGCGGCAAGGACCCGATGATCGTCTGCAAGGACGCCGACCTGGAGCGGGCGGCGCGCGGCGCGGTCTGGCTGGCCTTCATGAACAGCGGCCAGAGCTGCGCGTCCGTGGAGCGGGTCTATGTCGCCGAGGAGATCGAGAAGGCCTTCACGGAGAGGGTTGTCGAGCTGGCGCGCGAGATCAAGGTCGGGGATCCCCTCGAGCCCGGCGTGGACATGGGGCCGATGACGACCCTCGGCCAGCTCCGGGTCGTCGAGGAGCACCTCCAGGACGCCCGGGCAAGGGGGGCGGCGGTCCTCTGCGGCGGCGACAAACCGGACGGGCTGCCCGGCTATTTCATCACGCCGGCGGTGCTCAACCGCGTCGACCATTCCATGAAAATCATGACCGAGGAGACGTTCGGCCCGACGCTTCCCATCATGACGTTCTACGGGTTGGACGAGGCGGTCGCCCTGGCCAACGATTGCGCCTACGGGCTGACGGCCTCGGTCTGGACGCGCGACAGAAAAACGGCGGCCTGGCTGGCCGAGAGGATCGAGGCCGGGACGGTGACCGTCAACGACCACATGTTCTCCTTCACCGAACCGAAGGCGATCTGGGGCGGCATCAAACAGACGGGAATGGGCCGGTCGCATGGCCCGTACGGGCTTCACCATCTCGTCAATATCAAGTATGTCAGCACGGATTTCGCCCGGAAAAAAGGCCTGCTGTGGTGGTTCCCATATCGCGATCCCAAACTGCGGGTCATCCGGAACGCCATGCGCTTATTGCATCAGCAGGGGATGGGGGCGAAACTCAAGGCGGCCATGGCGCTCCTGCCTTCGCTGTCGATGGTCCGCGGCGGCGTTTCCTTTAAAAGCATGGTGAAGATCGCCGGACGATTTTTCAAAAGATAAGACGGACGCCGGCGGGACTCGCCGAATTTATAAAGGAGGTCATTTCATGAAAAAATCCTCGACGCTTTTCATCCTCGTCTTGGCCTTGATCCTGGTCTTGGCGGCGCCGTCCTTCGCCCAGAAGAGGGTCAAGGACCTGAAGTTTCACAACATGCAGGACTACGCCTGGATGCGGCTGGCCCAGATCGTGCCGGCCGTGACCGATCGGGTCATCCTCCCCATCGGCACGGTCGAGTCGCACGGCGTCTGCGCCATCGGCACGGACAACGTCATTCCCCTCAACACGGCTGATCTCATTTGGGACAAGTGCAACGCGCTCATCGCCCCCGCCGTCAACCACGGCGTGACGGGCGCCAGCATCTCCCAGTTTCCCGGCTCGATCACCATCCGGCCCGAGATCTTCGAGGAATATATCTATGACGTTCTCAAGGACCTGGTCCGCACGGGATTCCGCAACATCCTCATCGTCAACGGCCACGGCGGCAACACCGATCCGGTCAAAAAAGCGATGAGCCGCCTCCACCAGGAGACCGCCGCCCATTTCATGATCGTCGACTGGTGGACCGTGGCCTTCAACATCGTCAACGAAGTTTACGGGGCCAAAGCCCAGCAGTCCGGGCACGGCGACATGGAAGAAGCGGCCCTGGTCATGGGCTTCAATCCCGACCTCATCGACAAGGAGATGTACGAAAAGCTCGGCAAGGACAACGTCTCGCGGGCGGGCACGGACGCCGGCGTGGCCATGATGCCGGCCTGGGCGACGTCGCGCCTTCCCGAAGCCGGCGCTGGATATCTCAATTTCGACCTGGCCAAGGCGAAAGCCTACGCCCAGAAGAAGGCGGACTTTATCGCCGACACCTTTCTCGAAGCCGTCAAGCGCTGGGAGATGATGGAATCCTGGAAGAAAGGAAAATAGATCCCGTTCCGCTCGAGGGCGAGGTGCCCCGCGGCCGGCGCACCTTTTATTTCTTGACCAGGGCGGTCGAGGACTTCTGGTCCCCCGTGATGCCGATGGACGTATTCATTGCCTCGATATTAATGAGGCCGCCTATACTCGCTTTCGTTTCTTCTTTGACGAAGATCCCCTCTTTGACCGCGAAGTACCAGGTTTGGGTTCCATCCATCTTGCCATCTAAAGCGAGCGAGACGCCGCCCTGGTTGAGGGCTCCGGCCATGGTGGCCTTGAGGATGGCCTTGATGCGGGCGCATTCCCGGCCTTCGATCGTCTCGAAACCGTCGAGGGTATGCTCGTTCTTGAAGGTGATGTGGATCTCTCCGGTGTCGCTCTTCTGAATGATAGTGTCCTCGCTCGGCCATTTGTCGCCGACCTTGACCGGGTGATCGGGAAGATCGGGGAAGAGGCCTTGGAAGTTGGAGGACAGGTCGCGCCGGCCGGACTGGCCCATGTCGATGGTGAAGACCGAGGCGCCCGAGACATCGACCTCTTTGCCCAGCGGGGAAAAGACCAGATCGAAACTCTTGCCGATGATGCCGCTCAAGTCGGGGGTGATTCCGCCCTGCGGGCTGTTGACGCTGTTGGTCATGCCGTCGATCGTCACGCCGAGGATGTAATTCTCGCCCTTGAGGCCTTTCGACTTCAGGGTGATGTCCATGCTCGAATTGATCTCTGTCGTCATCGTCTGGCCCATCATGTCGAGATCCTGGGTTTGCAGGCTCGTTTGTTTGTAAGTGAGCGCGACGCCTTCGGTGAACTTGTACGTCAGGGAAACGGCGGCTTGAGGCGCGGCCGGCTTGTCGGCGGCCACGCCGGCGAGAACGAGTAGGGTCAGGAGCAGGAGGAGGGTTCTCCCTCCTCGAATGAAAAATCGATGTCCGTTCATAGTCAACCTCCTTGGGGGGAATCCGTTCCCCTGCGGTTCCCATCGAGTTTATCCCAGGCTGGAGGGGGGCGTCAAGAAATTACGGCTTCGGTTGACCCCATTTCGCCCGATCGGCCTTGTCGAGCTGGACGGCTTTCTGAAGCGCCGAGACGATAAAGAGCAACACGAAGCCCAAAGCGACGGTCAAAGCGATGATGTCTCCTATGCGGAATTTGGTCGATTCAATATGGAACAGCACGGGATTCCAGAAAGCGAAGACCGTCGTGCTGATGATGAAGATGATCCGGAGCTCGGTGGGACCGAATCGTCCGTAGGAGATCCTGAAGACGTGATCCACGTAAGCAACGACGTGGGCGTAAAGGTTCATCATCAGATAGCCGATGGCTACGGCCAGGGCGATTCCGGTATGGACGAGAGGGGAGAGGCCGAGCCCGACGCAGATCAGGACGATGGACAGGGCGTCGCAGATGTGATCGACGAAATAGCCGTATTGCTCCCGCTCCAGGTGGCGGACGCGGGCCACAGTTCCGTCCAAACTGTCCGCCCACCAGTGGATGATAAACCCGGCGTTGCTCAGCAGGACCCACCAAGGCGAGGCCCAGATGGACATAAAACCGAAGGCGACGATGAAGCTGGCGATGATGCCGAGGACGGTCAGGCGGTCCGAGGTGACCCAGAGGGGGAGGGCCCTGGCCATTTTGATCAGGAGCGGCTTTTCCAAAGGCCCGGTCAGCGTGTCCAAGATGCGCTTTGCCTGTCGTTGTTGGTCCATAAGTTTAGATACCTCAGCCGTTATCGAGAGCACAATGCAGATGTCATCCTGAGCGAAGCGAAGGATTATTTTAACATAATCTCTCTGAGAAAATAAGCCGGCCGGCCGGACCTCCTCCGGACGCTCTTTATTAAGTGGAAAAAAAACCCGAAAAATGCTAAATTATGAGCCCCCAAAAGGCCGACGGCCGGCCGAGGGAACGAGTGGGCGTTTAGCTCAGCTGGGAGAGCGCAGCGTTCGCAATGCTGAGGCCGGGGGTTCGAATCCCCCAACGTCCACCATTTTTTTATATGCGAAGCGCATGAACCAAGAGATCCTGGTGCTGGCGGGCGCGGCCGCGGCCATGGGCTTCGTCCACACCCTGATCGGCCCCGATCATTACATCCCGTTCATCGCCATGAGCCGGGCCCGGCGGTGGTCCCTGTCGAAGACGCTCGTCATCTCCTTCTTCAGCGGCCTCGGGCACATCCTCAGCTCGGTCATCCTGGGCTTCATCGGGATCGGCTTCGGGATCGCCGTCTCCAAGCTGGAGAACACGGAATCCGCCCGCGGCAGCGCCGCGGCCTGGTTGCTCGTCGCCTTCGGATTCGCCTATTTCATTTGGGGTCTGCACCGGGCGATCAAGAACAAGCCGCACAAGCACATCCACGCCCATGTCGATGGAGTCCCGCACGAACACGTGCACGGCCACGAATCGGAGCATATCCACGTCCACGACCAGGCCTACGCTGCCCGTAAAAAAGCCAATATCACGCCTTGGATTCTGTTCGCCGTTTTCGTCTTCGGTCCCTGCGAGCCGCTGATCCCTTTGGTCATGTATCCGGCGGCCAAGCACAACCTCGGCGGTGTCGCCCTTGTCGCGGCGGCCTTCGGCTTGACTACGATCGTGACGATGCTGACGATCATCGCCGTTTCTTCCTGGGGAATCAGTTTCGTCCGGCTGGGCCGGTTCGAGCGCTATTCGCACGCCCTGGCCGGGGCGATGATTCTCGTCTCCGGCCTCAGCGTCCAGTTCCTGGGATTATAAAGGCAGGGGACACGTGCTTTGGGGACGTGTACCTAGGTACATGTCCCCTTCAAATAAAATGACCTTCGTCGTCGATTGCATGCTGGGAAAATTGGCCAAATGGCTGAAGATCCTCGGCTTCGACGTCCTTTTTTTCCCCAAGGCCGAGGACGATGACCTTTTGGCCATTGCCCGCCGGGACGGGCGAACCCTGCTCTCGAGGGACCATGCGCTCCTAGGTCGGGCCAAGGGCCTGACCAAGCTTCTCATTGAAAGCGAGACCTGGGAGAACCAGGTCAGGCAGGTCTTGGCTCACTTCGTCCTCGACGCGGAGGCGCGGCCTTATTCCCGCTGCGTCGAATGCAACGCTGCCCTCAAGCCTCTCCCGAAATCCCAGGCGGCCAACCTCGTCACGCCGTTCGTCCTCGAGCACGCCGAGTCATTCGCCGTCTGCCCTTCCTGCGCCCGCGTCTATTGGCCGGGGACGCATTTCAGCGACATGGAAGCCAAGCTGGCCGCGATCCTGAAGAAGCCCTGACCGCTCCTCCGCGAGGTTTGACTTTTCAGCTTTTCTCCTATAGATAAAACCTATTCATGAAAATCTTCGGGAAGGGGAGGGCGTCGTCATGCCGACAAAAAAGTTCCTCTGCGTTTTTTCGGGATTCCTGGCGCTGGCCTCAGTCGCCATACTCAGTGTCCCTGATCTCGCCGCGGCCGTGACTGACGAACCGTCGAAGCTCGTTTACACTTCGCAGGAGCTTTATCGGCTCGGCCGGCCGCGCGTCTTCGAAGGCCTCGCGGCCAAGGAGATCGCCTTTCCGCTCGGCGGCATCGGGACGGGCACGGTCTCGCTCGGGGGCCGGGGCAACCTGCGCGACTGGGAGATCTTCAACCGCCCGGGCAAGGGCGTCAACCTGCCCTTCACCTTCTTCGCCCTGCATTTCGAGCAGGAAGGCGGCAAGCCTCTCGTTCGCGTGCTCGAAGGCGCGCTGACCCCGCCGTTCACCGGCGAGGACGGATATCGTAAAGGCGAGGTGCCGGGACTGCCGCGGATGGAAAAGGCCCGCTTCCACGGCGAATATCCCTTCGCCTGGATCGATATGGAAGACAGCCGTCTCCCGCTCCAGATCACCATGGAGGCCTTCAATCCGTTCATTCCGCTCAACCCCGAGGAATCCGGGATCCCGGCCTTCGTCGTCCGTTTCCGCGTCAGGAACCTCAGCCGGCTCCCGGCCAAGGTCACCGTCGCGGGTTCGATTCTCAATCCCATCGGCTTCGACGGCGAAGGCGGGATCGAAGGCGTCGGCAACGACAAGTTCGGGAAGAACCTGAACGAGGTCCGCAAAGGCCAAGTCCTTTCGGGGCTGTTCATGTCCTCTCAGAAAATGAAAGCGGACGCGGCGACCTTCGGGACGATGGCCCTGACTACGCCCTGGAAGAACATCACCTATCTGTCGCACTGGGTGCGCGGCGACTGGTGGGACGACCTCCAGATCTTCTGGGACGATTTCGCCGCCGACGGCCGGCTGAAGGACCTCGAGGAGAAGGTTCCCTCGCCCGACCGGCGGACCGACATCGGGACGCTCGGCCTCATGGCCACGATTGAGCCGTTCGGCGAAGTCACTTTGCCTTTCATCCTCTCCTGGAACTTCCCGAACTTCGTCGATTATTTCGATATCGTCCGCGAACAGCGGGGCAAGATGTACCGCAACCACTACGCGGAGCGTTTTCCCGACGCATGGTCGTCGGCGGAATATCTGTTCAAGAACCTGCCCCAGCTCGAGAAGGAGAGCCGCCTGTTCCACGACGCGTTCTTCTCCTCGACCCTCCCGCCCTACGTCCTCGACGCCGTATCGAGCCAGGCCTCGATCACCCGGACCGTGACCTGCTTCTGGCTCGAGGGCGGGAAGTTCTTCGGTTTCGAAGGCTGTAACGACAAGAGCGGCTGCTGCCCGCTCAACTGCGGCCATGTCTGGAACTACGAGCAGTCGTTGGCCTTCCTTTTCCCCAGCCTGGAGCGGTTCATGCGGGAGGTCGATTTCCTCTACAACACCAAGGACAACGGCGAGATGGTCTTCCGCACCGCCCTGCCGCTCGGAAGCGGCGTCCTCTGGAAGTTCCGGCCGGCCGCGGACGGGTCGCTGGGCAAAATTATCAACCTCTACCGCGACTGGCAGTTGTCGGGCGACATGGACTTCCTGAAGAAGATCTGGCCGAAAGCCAAGGCGGCGCTCGAATACACCTGGCTGTCCTGGGACGCCGACAAGGACGGCCTGATCGAAGGCGAGCAGCACAACACTTACGACATCGAGTTCTACGGCCCGAACAGTATGATCGGCGGATTCTATCTGGGCGCTCTGCTGGCGGGATCCAGGATGGCCGAGGCAGTCGGCGATACCGCCGCCGCGAAGCTCTTTAAGGACATATTTGAAAAGGGGAAGGTCAAGTTCAACGACCTCCTTTGGAACGGCGAATATTACGTTCAAAAATACGACCAGGTCATGGAAAAAAAGTATCAATACGGCGAGGGGTGCCTGTCCGACCAGATGCTCGGGCAATGGCTGGCCATGGTCGCCGGGTTGGGCCGGTTCCTGCCGGAGGACCGGTTGAAGTCGACCTTAGGCTCGATCTATAACTACAACTTTCTGGCCGATTTCCGGGAGCTCTCCAACGCCCAACGGACCTATGCCCTCAACGATGAGCGCGGGCTGCTGCTCTGCAGCTGGCCCAAAGGCGGACGGCCGCCGCTGCCGTTCGTGTACTCGGACGAGGTCTGGACGGGGATCGAATACCATGTCGCCTCGCACCTGATGTATGAGGGCTTGGTCGACGAGGGGCTGAGCATCGTTAAGGCCGTCCGCGACCGCTATGACGGCCGCAAACGCAATCCGTGGGACGAGATCGAATGCGGCCACCACTACGCGCGCGCCATGTCGTCGTGGGGCGTCCTTCTCGCCCTGACGGGCTATTCGTATTCGGGCCCGGCCAAGAGCCTCGAGTTCGCCCCGAAGCTCTTTCCGGACAATTTCCGGACGTTCTGGAGCACGGGCAGCGGCTGGGGCGGTTACGCGCAGAAAGAGGAGAAAGGGCAGGTCCAGACCGTCGAGCTGGCGGTCGCCTCGGGTGAGCAGGCGCTCAAGGAGTTCACGTTCACCCTGACCCCAACGCTTCAGCCGAAGAAGCTCGTCGCGCTGAAAGGCGAAGCGGGCGGAAAGTCTTTTGCTCCCGTTTTCAAACAGGAGGGGGGCAGGATCAAAGTGACCTGGGCCCAGCCGCTCGTACTCAAGGCGGGCGAGAAACTCGCGCTCCAAGCGGAGTTCTGAGACCGCAATACATGATCAGGACGGTATTGTCGTCGGAGAGGCTCGCGTTTTTGGAGCCCAAGGGCAAGGTCGCAAAAAATGCGGCGGGACGATGAAGATCGTCGCCTTTATAATAGAGCCCGCCGTTGTGGACCGGATCATTGATCATCTCAAGCTGACGTTCGTGGCCGAGAAGCCGTCGTCACGCGTCTTCGAGCAGGTCGCCTTGATGGCGGTTGAGCGTCAGGCGCCTAAATACCTGACGCCCCATGAGTCCAATCGGCACTGGATCAAAGATCACATAGCCCAAGTTTCACTTATGTATCGTGGACGCGGTTGTTTTATTGACAGCGCCGCGCGGCCGGCGATATAGTTCTGGTATCGTTAGGATGGAAAAATCATTGACCGGAGCGGGAATTCACCACGACGTAAAAAAGGGAACTGCCTATCCTATCACTTTTCAACAACATCAGTCGTTGAATGATGAGGCCACTCACGATCCGAGAGCTGCAATCCCAGAATGGAGTTGCTGAGATGAGTTTTCAATTTGCGGACCGGAAGTCAACGGCGGCCGGGGCCCCGGGCTTTACCCGGGGGTCCACTTCCGCCGTACTCGCCCGTGGATATAAGCCACGGGCGAGTGGCGAGCCGAAGGCTCGTCCCTTGACTTGGAGGCGTTGGTTGTTTTCGACGGCGCTGGCGGCGGCGCTGGCCCTCGGCGGGCCCGCCTGCTCGCGGAAACAGACATCTGCGACCACCGAAAACGCGGTTGAGACAGTCAAGGTGACGCGTCGGCAGTTCTCTGCGAGCGTGACGGCCATTGGCGCCGTGAAGCCGCAGGTGGGGGCGGAAGTCAAGGTGGGGTCGCGGATCTCCGGACGGGTCATGCGTCTGCACGCCAACATCAAAGACCAGGTTCACAAAGGACAGATGATCGCGGAGCTCGAAAAGGCCGACCTGGAAGCGATCGTGGCCCAATGCCGAGCTGAAGCGCGGTTCGCCGAAGCTAAGCTGGCGTCTTTGGATGAGCTGTTTCCCAAAGAAGTCGCTAGAGCTGAAACGGACGTGGCCCGGTGGGATGCCACGGTGATCCTGGCCCGCAAAGACCTCGAGAGGCAGCAGGACCTGCTGCAGAGGAAGTTCGCTTCGCAAGTCGACTTCGACCAAGCGCAGGAACGGCTGGCGGTGTCGGAAGCCCAGCTTGCGGCGACGCGCCGAGATCTTGATCTCATGCGCGTCCAATACGCGGAAAACCTCAAACAGTCCGAGGCCGAAAGGGATCGCGACCGGGCGGCCTTGGCCAACGCTCAGGTCCAGCTTTCCTACGCCGGCATCACCGCGCCCATTTCCGGCGTCATCGGCTCGGTCTCCACCCAGGAAGGCGAGACGGTCGCGGCCGGCCTGAACGCGCCGACTTTTGTCACCATCATCGACCTGGCGCGGCTCCAGGTCGAGGCCTATGTGGACGAGGTGGACATAGGGAAGATCAAAGTCGGCCAGCAGGTGGTGTTCACAGTGGATGCCTTCCCCGCCGACGACTTCGCGGGCAAGGTGGTGGCGATCTATCCCAAAGCCACCATCCAGGATAATGTCGTGAAATACGTGGTCGCGGTCGAAATTGTCACGCCATACGAAGGCCGCCTGCGGCCTGAGATGACGACGAGTGTCAGCATCCAACTCGAGTCCCGCCAGGTTCTGGCCATCCCTTCCAGCGCGGTCCAGCGCGAAGGGGGGAAACACTTCGTTTTTCTGTCCGTCAATGGCCGGCCCGAACTCCGCGAGGTCAGGCTCGGGTGGAAATTCGGCCCCTGGGCGGAAGTGGCCGGCGGTCTCACCGAAGGGCAGGAGATCTTCCTCGATCTGCCCGAAACGGAGAAAGAAAAAAAATGAATCGAAGCATGCGATTGCTGCAGCAGGCCGGCGATTCCCTGATGTCGAACCGGCTTCGATCGTTTCTCATGATGCTCGGCCTCATCATCGGAATCGCCTCCCTCACGGCCGTCATCTGCATCGGCCAAGGGACGCGCGCCCGAATCATGGAGATGGTCGCCAAGCAGGGATGGGACCTGATCATGATCCGGGCCGGCTCCGCTAAGCAGGTCTTCGCGCCCACGACCGACCGCACGATCGCCTCGCTGATGGAGGCGGACGCTCAAGCCATCGAGGCCGGACTCGGCAACATCCGTTACGTCTCTCCCGTGCAAAACCAACGCGGCTGGGAGGTTATTTACGGCGACCAGTCGGTCAAGACGCGCATCTTCGGCGTCGGTCCCACCTGGCATCACATCCGCCGCCGCCCCGTGGAACGAGGCGAGTTCCTTAACCAGTCTGACGTGGTCAACATGACCCGGGTGGCCGTTCTTGGTTTCCGCACCGCCAAGATGCTCTTTGGCCCGGCCGATCCGATCGGTCAGACCATCCGAATCGGCAGCGAGGCCTTTCAAGTCAAGGGCGTCTTCGTCGAGGCGGGCATCGCCCCCGGCGGAGACGACTGGGATGACCGGATCGTCATCCCTATCACGACCTCGTCCCGACGGCTCTTCGGCCGCCTGTATCTGGAACAGATCGTCGTCCAGGTCCGTGATGCCCGCAAACTGCCCCAAACCGCCGAGCAGATCCGCAAACTCCTGCGCGGGCGTCACCAAATCCGCGCGGGAGCGGAGGACGATTTCTTTGTCCGGGAGCCCGAGGATGTCAAAGAGGCCGCGCTCGTCACGTCTTCCACCCTGACGGCGCTGCTGATCGCGATTTCGGGCATCTCCATGCTCGTCGGCGGCGTGGTGATCATGAACCTCATGCTCATCTCCGTCTCCCAGCGCGTCCACGAGATCGGGCTGAGACTGACCGTCGGCGCGCGCCGGCGGGATATCCTTCGCCAATTTCTTTTCGAAGCTTTATTCGTCGCTCTCGTTGGCGGCCTGCTCGGCGCGGCGGGCGGCGTCGGCGTCGCCTCCCTCTTGGCCGGGGCAGGGGTGGCCGTCAGCAAAATCACCTGGATCCCGTTCGTGATTTCGATTGCGGCATGCAGCCTGGTGGCGGTCGTTTTCGGCCTTTATCCGGCCCGCAAGGCGTCGCGCCTGGATCCGGTTATGGCCCTTCGAGAAAAACGAATGTAGAGGGCTTCCATGATTGAAATTGAAAACATCACTAAGAAATACACCAAGGGCGCGATCGTCACCGAAGTGCTCAAGGGAATTTCCTTCCGAGTGGAGCACGGCGAGTTCGTCGCCATCATGGGCCCCTCCGGCTCCGGCAAGACCACCCTGATGAACATCCTGGGCGGCCTCGACAAACCCACGGGCGGCGCGTACAGGCTTGACGGCGTCGACATGGTGCGGGCGGGCGAGGATGAGCTCTCTCGTATCCGCAACCGCAAAATCGGTTTTGTCTTTCAGCAATTCTATTTGCTCGATCGCGCCGACGCCATGAAGAACGTTATGCTCCCGCTCATCTATGCGGACGGAAACGGCGGCGGCGCCGGCCGCGCCGAGAAAGTCCTTGCCGCGGTGGGTCTCGCCGCGCGCAAACATCATAGTCCGGCGGAACTATCGGGCGGAGAACAGCAGCGCGTGGCGATCGCCCGCGCTCTCGTCACTGACCCGGTGATCCTCCTGGCTGACGAGCCGACCGGAAACCTCGACATACGCAACGGCCTGGAAGTGCTGGCCATCTTCCAGCGCCTGCATCGTGAAGGCCGGACGCTTGCTATGATCACCCATGACCGGGCCGTGGCTGAACACGCCCGCCGCCTCATCGTGCTGAAAGACGGCCGCGTTGCCGATGACCAGCCTGTCCACCAGCCGCGCGATGCGGAAACCGAACTGCGCCTCATGGACCAGGCCGCGTCCGGCGCCGAGCCCGGTTGAGCGGAACCCAATTATGCATTTTTCCCGCAACGTCATGCTCTCCGGCCAGATCCTGGCCGCGCACAAGCTCCGGACTCTCCTCAGCTTGATCGGCATAGTCGTGGGCGTCGGCGCGATCATCCTGATGGCCTCGGTCGGGCGCGGTGCGGAGAAGCGCATCCTCGAACGCATCGGCAAGCTGGGCACGAACCTGGTCATCGTCAACGCCGCGCCCGCTCGCCTCATGATCGGACGGCAGCGGACGGTCGCCACCGTCACCACTCTTCTGGCCGCGGACGCCTATGCCATCGCCGGGGAATGCCCTCACGTCATCGCCGCGGCTCCGGCCGTCAGGAAGTCGTTCGTTGTCCGTTGGGAGAGCAACAATACCACCACCTCGGTGACCGGGATGGCCGCCGACGGCTTCCGCATCTGTAACATCCCGATCGCGAGCGGCCGCCCGTTTGATGCCGACGAGGACCGCACACGTCGGCGCGTGGCGGTGATCGGCCCGACGGTCGTGAAGAACGTCTTCGACAGATCCGACCCGGTCGGGCAGTCCCTGCGCATCGGACGCGTGCCGTTTGAAGTCATCGGCGTCACCCGACTCCGCGGCCTTGACGCCAATGGCCTGGACCAGGATGACATCGTTCTTGTCCCGCTGGAAACGGCCATGCGCCGCCTGTTGAATGTCCCCTACATCCAGACCATCTTCATCCAGGCGCGCGGCAGCCGGTGGATGGACCAGGTCGAACATGAAGTGCGTGACCTTCTGCGCGCGCGTCAGCGTCTGACTGAGGAACGCCCGGACACTTTCACCATCCAGAACCAGAAGACCCTGCTGAAAACCGAGCGGGAAACCGCCCGCTCGATGACTCTGCTCATCGGCAGCGTGGCGGGCATCGCGCTGCTGGTGGGGGGCGTGGGCATTCTGGCGGTCATGCTTATTTCCGTCGGGGAACGGACGCGCGAGATCGGCTTGCGCCGCGCCCTGGGCGCCAGGCCGTGCGATATCCGGACTCAGTTTCTTGTCGAAGCCGCGCTTCTGGCCGGAGCCGGGGGCCTCCTCGGCGTCATGGCCGGCATCGGGGCGACGCGAATGGCCGCGGTTTTTAGATTCTGGGAGACGCTGATATCCTGGCCGGCGGCGGTCATCGCTTTTACCTTCTCCCTCACGGTGGGCGTTATCTTCGGCATCTATCCCGCTCTTCGCGCTTCCAGACTCGAACCGATTCAAGCCCTGAAATCCGAATAAGTCCGTTTTATCTGTGCCGCGCCACGGCAAACCCGTCGTTTTTGGTGAAGTTTCCGACGAACGACATAATCTGCCTTCCCTGGCCGTTGAAGACCTCGATATTTCCCGTTTTATCGCCGGCGATGATGACTTCAGCCGATCCGTCGCCATTGACGTCGCCGACGGCAAGCTGATCGTTCGCAGAAAAATTGCCGATCGACAAATTCAACAATTGGCCCGCAGGGGTCCATACTTTAGAATGACAATTTCTTGTGCCGACATCACTATGCCAGCATTCCTGATAAATGATCTCGGGGACGCTGTCTCCGTTCACGTCGCCGACGCCGATCTTGATTTGAATGTCGCCTTGAATATCGCCGGCTTTGACGGGGACATCCGCCTCGAAAGAATTGACGACTCCTCCCATATAATCATAAATGTCGCAGCGCCGCGTGACATCGCCGACGATCACGATTTCATCTTTCCCGTCCTTGTTGACATCACCGCAACAAAAGCCGTCATATCTCGTGAATCTCCCATTGAAGGAGCGCAGGGCCTGCGCCGCTGATCCCGTCCAAGCGAAGATATCGATTCGGCCGCTGTCGTCGCCCGCGACCAGAATTTCGTCCTTGCCGTCGCCGTTGACGTCACCGACCGCGAAGCCGTCGTAAATCGTGTAATGGACATCCCCCGACCCTAATTTCACTCCCGCTTGATTAAAAACGTCCATTCGGCCGCTCGAATCGCCGGCGATCAGGATTTCATCGATCTTGTCGCCGTTGACGTCGCCCACCGCGAAGCCGTCGTTAATCGTATAATCAACCTTGACCGATGCGATCGCTTTCCCTAATTTGTCAAATATGTCGACCTTGCCGTGCTTATCTCCGCCGATGAAAAACACTCCGTGGGTTGGAGCGATCGGCTTCACCGCCACTTTTTTCGCTTGGACGGCCGCATTTTGCCCCGGCTCCGTCGCGGAAATCGCCCCCCATTCCAAAAGGATGGCAACAATGAAGATGCCCCCGCCTAAGAATTTCTTGTTCATGAACCCTCCTTATCTTGAAAAGAACATCGCTTAAAGAGCTTGCTTGGTTTGGCCGCGATTATCTCATTTTATCTCTTTTTGAGTTCAGAAACCAATATTTTATATAACCTGGAGAAGGCGATCGGCGGCAGCGCCGACCCTCCCACCGACGTGATCCGACCCAACGGGTCGTCCTGAGCGAAGCGAAGAATCTCAAATTTCCTCGGACTAGCCTGATGAGATCTCTTCGGCACTGGATCAAAGATCACCTGGCCCAAGTCTCACTTATGTATCGTAGACGCGGTAGTTTTATTGACATTGCCACTCGGCCGGCGTTTCTCAGTCTTTTGCCGCTCTGCCGCTGCGGTAAGATGGCCCAGGTCGTCGGAGAAGGGAACGGAGGTCATGTCTTTTTATGATGACTCCGAATATCGACCGCGCTTCGTCCAAAAAAGCGAACGCGCAGAGAATGGACGATCTTGAGTCTTTGATTGGGCGTCATCGAGATCCCGTCTTGAATCTCGGCTTTTTCCGCTTCTCTGAAGTTTTTGAAAACGCGGACGCGCTGAATCATGGCCATGTCCCATGACAATTATAACAGACCCGGAAAAAGTCAGGGCAGTTGTTTATTAAAGAACGACTTTCTTCTTCCCCCACCTGAGCTTCATGGTCAGGACCCGGTCCGTGGAGAAGATCCTGGCCGCGATGAAAACCAGGACGAGAAAGACGACGGCCATGTAGAGAATCCCGTAGATGACCGCGGCGTAATTGCCCAGCATGATATTCGGCGTGGCCAGGAAAGGATGGGAAAAAGGGATGGCCATGATCAGGAGTTTGACCGGAAGCGGCAGCGAATTGACATCGGCGAAGAAGGACAGGAGATAAGGGATGAGGATCAAAAGCATGAGGGGCATCATCAGGGTCTGGGCGCTCCGGAAATCCTCAGCCAGGACCCCGAGG
>Ga0315294_10004206_pt1 | contig 15683 bp, 28 predicted proteins | sample YL17G13_40_MG_FD_203626 | JGI IMG/M metagenome (GOLD analysis project Ga0315294, IMG submission 203626) | Sediment microbial communities from Yellowstone Lake, YNP, Wyoming, USA - YL17G13_40 | ecosystem: Environmental > Aquatic > Freshwater > Lake > Sediment | place: USA: Wyoming | collected... | reverse complement strand
CAAACAGCCTTCCGAGCGGTCCAAGCACATCTTGACAATTATCGATCACGCATGGACGACAGGGGCGTGGTTCACTCTCTCGTTTTGCCCTGGCAAAAGCCACGCTAACGCTATAGAGTAATTCACGCAGCGCGTTGTACGTCGAACCGGAGTCAGTAAATAATTCAGACGGAAACACCGAGGTCCAGTACTCAGCGCATTGCACGCACATTAGTTGAGGGCCGTCACTATCTACGAGAATGACCGGACGTACTCTAACTTCCGCGTGGCGTGTATCCACCCACAGCAACCAATCACCTTCGTTTACTTTGCTTATGTCGATCATCTCCCTACCTCACTACTTTGTGGTTACAACGGCAAAGCGGACGCTTACCGCTGTCTTCGTATACGACATTTCCAATGGCTGGCCGGAAGCCGCATTCATCGCATACCTCCACATCAATCTCGGAATCCTGCATTTCAGCACGAGCAAAGGCTTCGCTGTCTTCGGCCTCCCCTTCCTCCTCGCTCCTAGGATAGTTACGGTGTTCGCATGAAACGGATTTAGCAGCATGGATAGGAAAGAGGTCTTCCTTCTCCCATTCGCGCATACCGCGCTTACGCCAGTAAATATGATTGCTATCGCACCTCACCTCCATTATGAGGTCTTGCGTGATGACTATTTGTAACGTGTTGTCATTAGGTATATTAATTGTTTTCATCTCCCTGTCTCCCATGTCCACAAGCACCACACTTCCATCACCACCATTATGAAGCTGCCCCTCAAGAAGATGTTTCGGGACACCCTTGGTTAGATCGTTCATGTTCTTATCCCTCCAATGCGATTTTGCGTCAGTAAATAGATTTTTAGCGCGGCGATATCCTGTGCCGTAAGCGTGTCGCGACCGGCGAACAACGCTTGCACGCGGGTCTCAGGATAGTTCCCGGCGCAAGGTCGCCAGCTCATTACTGTTGCTATCGTGTAGCGTTTCATCTTCCAACCTCCTCTGCTTTGGAATCAGGATGATTCCACAACTTCTCTATCGTCTTGCCATGTTTCTTTTCGTACTCGTCTAGATGCTTAATAATTTCACATCGTCTATCCCAATCCTTATCGCCCGGCCTAGCTGACCACAGTGTGTCTAATTGGTCACAAGCGGATTCGAATTCGGCGTCAGTCACTATGCTAGTCATCTCTCTACCTCCTTCTTCGGCTTCTTATCAACCAGCCATCCCCCGTTCAGAATTCCAGCGATTCAATCTCCTCCGTGCGCTGGCGCACCCAGCTTGCGTCTTGCTCATCAAGCAACTTGGCGACGAGCGCACGATAGCAACACAATCCGCTGATCACCTGCAAGATTTCCTCCCTGCCATACTCTACCGTTTGAGGTAGCCAATTCTCCTCCATGAACCTTGACTACCGTCGCTCTCCAAAGGATATTAAGAAAATCAAAGAGGAGAATTGTTCTATTTGCCGCGAATAGTGATTTCATTTTTCTTCCTTTTGGGTTCGGAATCATCAGGGACCTTATCTCCACGCCCATCTTTGTTTGGCCAACTCAAAGTTATAGAGATTACCGACGCATACAGCTTCCGCATGAGGATAGCCATGGTTCTTTCTCCAAACAACTTCTACTTCGGCCCCTTCTTTTGAGTCATACATCGTTTCTGAATGATCATATGATCGTATATCCAAATAGACCATCCATACAGGCGGTTGCTCTTTTAATTGTTTTTGCCAATTAAGAGATTTTTCTTTTGGTACAGTCACATCTGCCTCCCTCTAGCCTGCTTTCTCTGCTCGTTTGTTCCGGCGAAGATTCGCAAGATGAGCATCCGTTAATAAGAAAACAGACGAGTAGCGCAATAAATAAGACTCTGCTCATAAAGGTTCTCAACCTTTGACGCCACGACAAGATTTGCATTGGGCCTGATTTCGGATTAGCCCATCTCTTGTCATTCGTCGGAGCCCAAATTCTTTTGCAGGTTTCCATTGCTTACAATTTGTGCAATAAAACTTTGCATTAGTAAGGGCCACTTTTCCTGTTACGTCTTGTATTGTTGTTGAGTTCCTTTGCATATACCTTACCTTTCTTTATTACCAAAATGAAATTGTGCTACACTTCTATAACTAGGTTAGGATTAAACTTATGGTTTTCCGGCACTACTGGTTTAATTCTGTAGCCAGCGGGGTTACACAAGATTCTTGTTTTCCCCATCAAATAGTCAAACGAAGCATGCGTATGGCCATGAATCCAAACATCCGGCTGGTATTTCATGATCACTTTGTCTAAATTAGATACGAACGCGGGATTCAAAGAACTGTCCTCATATTCCTTTGCTACGCTTTTATAGGTAGGCAAGTGATGCGTTACTACAACTGTTTTTGCCTCGGTTTCACGATTTAGCTCTTCCACAATAAATGCTTTTGATTCCTCGAATAAAGCAACTGTATCTTCTGGACGAAGTTTTCTCCCTGGGCTAATTCCTATCAACGAATAGTCTGACATGGCGTTTTTAATACAGCACATCACGGCTGCATTGCTTTCGTTCATACTCGTCCACAATGTAGCCCCTACAAATCTCACGCCTTTGATGTGGATCGCTTCGTTTTCCAAAAAATGCACTTTTTTAAGCGGGTACTCCCTCCAATACTTCTTTACCTCTCGAAGATTGTAATTGTAATACTCGTGGTTGCCGAGAACGTATACTACATGAGCTTCTTGTTTAGACTGCAAAAAGCCTTTTATGAAGTCGCTTGCCCCACCACCCAAATGAATGTCTCCGGCTAAAACGAGAACATCGCATTCGAGGAAATCAAGATTCAGTCCCCCAAATTCGAAATGCAGATCGCTTAGTACCCAAACTTTTAGTCTCGAATGTGACATTAGCTACTTCTTTCCCAGACATTAGCTACTTCTTTCCCAGACATTAGCTACTTCTTTCCCAGACGTTTTAATTCACGGTAAGGGTCATACACAGGAGCTTCTCTTATATACTCTCCTGATTGGATAACTCTAGAGATTTCATTTTTCAGTAAAGGGTCTTGAACAATTTCCCTGAGTGTCTGTAACGAAAACTGATTCACTTGGTCAATTGTCCAGCCTATACCAGATGCAATTCTGTGTTTTAAATTATTCATTGCTACTCGCTTCGATCTCTAGGTTGAACGAACTGTAAGCCAAGAGTTTCGTATAGATCGGTTTCATATCGGCCACCAATCCGTTCATTTTCATCCATTGTTCCGTTGGCCGCATTTGGGCCTTGAAAAAAACCGTATTCGTTGACTAAAATACCTTTGCTCTTAGCAAGCGAACGTAGCTTGATATTATGAGATTTACTCCCTGTAAAGTAGCATAAAGCAGAACCCCATGACTTTGGTTCTACCATGAGAACGTCAACATCTACAATAAAATTACTATTGTGTCTTAAGCTGATTTTGGTTTTACCCTCTGTTTTTACCTCTCCGAAGCTTCGAAGCACTGAGGCAATATTACTTACAACCACTTCTCTCTCGACGGTGGGGTCTATTGAAACAAGAATGTCAATATCCCCAATAGTTTCTGCTTCTCTTCGATACGAACCAGCGGGGCTCACAAATTCAACATGGTCAATTGCTTTTAGAGATTTTTGTAATTTTTCGACTAATGAATAAACGACTTTTCGGGGAAGCCGCCCTTGTTTCATTTGTTCAAAGCCAATTTTTGCTTTTCGGAGAAGTTCGGGGTCTTCCTTTTTTGATTCCAGAACTTTGATTAGTTCCTCAACGCTCATCACATTGTATTTACGAGTGATTTCGTAAGCCCCTACAGGACCAACACCAGGAATAACTTGAAGTGCCAGTGCCCCCGGTGGGAATTTCTTTTCGAGTTCTTTAATTCGAGCACAGGTTTTTGATTCCACAATTTCCTTGATTATTTCCGCTGTGCTCTTACCGATCCCGTGTACATCAGCGTAATCGAATTCGGTCACATGGTTTCGCATGTCACGAACAATGCTTGCAGCTTTGATGAAGGTTTTGCTACGCCATGTGTCTTTGGCCACTTGGTACAGCTTACCAAGATATTCCAAACGGTCAGCTATTTCGATATTCGTTAGCATCGCTATGCAGCCATCTTCAAAGCAACGTCATAAGCCTTTTGTGCAACGTGAGCAGCATTACCGAGCCAGAGATTTTCCAACCTGTTATCGGCATTGCGTCCGCGTTCCCATGTTAGATACTCAGTAACAGAGTTGTAAGCAGCCCACATAGTGCCTTTTACGCCGGGCATATCATTGCCACGCCCTCTTTCAAATAAGGGGATAATTCGTGCCGCTTGCCGTTCCATTTTGAGATTGATTTCCTCTTCGTCCTCTACTGTCTCTTTGGGCTCGAATACTAACTGAATGTACTTTTTCAAGGTATCAATGGTTACCCCTCTTCGCGCCATTTGTTTCATACCATCAGTTGTCGCTCTGAACTCTCGATTGATCAAGTCTAGAGCCTCTCGAACCTTATCAAGTGCCAACACGGTATTGTCCGTATGCCTTACCTTGAGCAGTTTACTCGCTTTATCTGAGTGCGCTGCCGCCAACGTGTTAGCACAAACGGTTCGAATCGCCGTCATACCCGCCCGTACCGTGCGCGTTCCATCATGGGAGTTGGACAAAAGAACGTAAGAGAGGACAGGGTCGTTCTTGACGATCTCTATGGGATCTTGTTTGATACGGGCAAGAATCCATACGTGTCGCCCATTTTTCAAGCTGCCTGCTGTCTCCAGAGTAATTTCTCCGCTTTCCAAATACGGCTGAAACCAACTAAAGGCATCTTTGTTTTGAAGAGGCCGGTATGTTGAACCTACAACGCCTAATATCGAATTGTCCGTGGATCGTACATTAGCAAAAGCCGGTACCTTTACGCTTGTCCCCTCTATGACAAGAGGCATGCGAACCACATCCCAATCTAGCCCACCTTGAACTATTGCATCCTCAATCGTCGGGGGTTCGTTCAACTGAATTCCTAACCCGTGCCAAGGCTTTTCACCTACATACATTAAGTTTTCGACTTCATGAGCCATTTTGATCTCCTTTTTCCTTGCTTTGAATTTCTCTTTTTTGTTATCTCTTGTACTACACCGCCTAACGGAAAAAATCAAGTTTTAAATTTCTGGTGTAAGAACAATTACATAAACAAAGTCAGGCTCCCCTTCACCTTATGGAAAGCCCTTATTTATGAAGGAATATGTGTTTCTAACCCTGGTTTTATACAGAAAGAGAGGTATAAAATGATTGAGCTTTACGGAATCACTGGTCGAAAAGGTCACGGTAAAGATACTCTTGCCCGTTTGATAGCAGAGGCTGATCCGGGTTTTATTATTGTACACTTTGCCGATGCTCTAAAGCAGATGGCCTCTCGAATTTTTGAGATGCCTGAAAATATATTTTATGACAATACTCAAAAAGAACAGCTCTTCTCTACGCCTATCAAGCTGGACAATTTCATTACATTTATGAGATCAGAAACAGGTTTAGAAATACAGCCCATTGGATTATCCGCAGTTTCTCCACGCGAACTAATGCAACTTTTTGGTACAGAGTACGTTAGAAAAGCAAGAGAAAACTTTTGGACTCAAATTCTTATCTCAGATATTACTTGCTCTAGGCATAACAAGTTTATTGTCTCGGATGTTAGATTTCCAGATGAAATGAAAGCCATAAAAGGTATCGGAGGGAAAATAATTAAAGTTGTTAAAACCGATGCCCCTATTGAAACAGGTGGCCATGCGTCTGAAGCCGAAGTAGACAATCTTATTCCTGATTTATTGATCGGCGTAAAAATTGGGGATATCAATTTGTTACGACATGCGGCGGATTTAATCGTTAGGGGTTGTTTTCGATATGTTCCTTGGCAAGATTAAAAAACATTGCCATCACTAAACCTCTTTTAGCTTTTATTTTAAGAGGAGTATTTTTAATGGCAAAGAAAAAGAAATTAGAAGAAGCGGTAGAGATAAAACCCGATTCTTCAAAATTAGAGCAAGCAGAGATAAAACCCGATTCTTCAAAATTAGAGCAAGCAATAAATATTGATGACGGCGTGGTGAAGTTTCAATTCAAGACTCTTGTCGCTGTCATTGTTAGTATCGTTGGTCTTGCTATTTCCGTAGCGGGGTTTTATTATAACATATCTTCTGAACAAACGATTCTAGCATTTAAGGTAAAAAAAGTGCAAGAAGACGTCACGGCACTCAACACAAGAATTGATGCCTTGATGCAAGTAAAATTAGCACTCTCCAAAAAAGTGGATGACGTCTTGGCTAAAAAAGAGATTGTGACCCCTCCTACAATAAACCGCAAAAGACCCATGAAGGTTACTATTGAGGTTAGTGATAGGAGTGCTGCTGTCGTCAAGAATCAAGTTGCAGAGGTCGTTAAAACCGTTCCTGCAACTAATTCAGACGCAAAAGTAAATCCCGAAACAACTAAATAGAACCTAGTTGGTTTTTGCTTTTTCGGTTTTTTTGCCAAGTAAAGTTAGGATACTCTCTTTTTTCATCTCACGATAATGAAAGATATCCTCAGTGAGTTTTTTACTATGGATAATCTTAGCTTTGTCTATAGGCACACAAAAACCCTTATTGATGGGATCCTGGGAATCTCCCCAAAAGGTGTTATGAAATCTATCACCTATATTTAGAGGGCAAAAGTTTCTTTCTGCCCCTCTCCAATAATCCATATCCCCTCCCCATTGAATGGGTTTACCGGGAAGTAATTTTGGGATTGTATCGGCATAAAAAGCATCATGAAACTTCTCTCTAAAAGCAACCCATTGCTTACCAACATATGCCCATGTCCCTGTACAATTTTTTGGATTGTTTTTTCCTTTACACTCAACCCAACCCATTGTTGGGGGATCATCCCCATCCATAGGTAAATATGATACCCATATTTGCCGAGGATCAGTAAAGGGTTTCATTCGAGTTATTCTAGCGGCTTGTTGGCTCATAACTTGCCATAGAGAGCGTTTTCCCCCACGCATATTCTCTAAGGTTTGATTAATCTTAAAGCATTCTTCTAGATTGAACCCGTTCTCACTCACACAAAGTTTAGCGTGCCAACCAAATTCAATGGTACTTTTTGGTGCCGCCTGTTTTACTTTTACAAGGTCTGCTTTTGGCGTTACGAAAGTTGCTGGTGCTACTTTGGTTATTATAGGTTCAACCTTTACTTCACCTTTAGGTTGAATCGGAATTAACCCTGTCTCAATCATAAAGCTTGAGCAAACAATTAAACAAAGAACTGCAATCAAATACCTCATTATTTTTTCTCCTATGTTTTGTACGCCAAATGCTTGAGCTAACACACGCTCCTTTCTTGATTTAGTTCCTAACCCTTATGGTGTGTGCTGTAATTAGCGCCGTGGCCATTTAATTAGGAAACCAAATTTTAGCTCAGGACTTCATATTCGCGTAACTGTTTTCAATCACACTTTACATTACAAAAAGAGAGTATCGGAAATTCTAATTCTAATAGAAAATTCTACTGCACCGTTTTGGTGTAATTATAGGTATGATTACACCGTTAGATCAAAAGCATCAACTTATTTTAGGAAAAGAAGTGACAAGCAATCAAAGATACTTTTATGAATTATTTCCCAAATATCGGGGCATATCTGACACATTTTTAAACTTTGAGCTATTAGAGGCGGTTTTTATTGCAGCTTTTACTTTTGGGACTGTTCATGATCGTGTGCTCTTTTTAGTTCCAATGAGCCATGAAAAATGGGTGCTAGATCAATTTAATAAGATCGCAGATACTATATTTCAAGAATGTGCTAACTCAAAACATCCAACACATCTGGCAAAAGGATATGGGGCTTTATTCAACAGAATAGGGCTTACGGGGCAAGTTCAACTTCTTGAAGAACCATCTCGTTGGGTTGCTTTTGGATTTTCTAAGAATGATGTTCCCAATTGGATGGCCTCTAGACTATTTATAAAACCCAAGTAGTATGCCAAAGGTAACCAGTTTCTTAAAAACTAAGCATCAGAAAGCTTTACAAGAGGTGCATCAAGAAACTCTTGAGTTTGCTATTAAGCTTGCAGATCACATTGGAGTGACACTCTCAACTTTTGATCATTATATTAAAGCCGAGAATACCCACGAATACCTTTTTATTGTCCATGATATAATGGAGTTTAAAGCTGAGGTTTCGAATTTGACGTGGGAATCTTTAGCTATTTTTCTTCGATCACAAAAACTTTTTAATCTCAATATTAATCTTGACATTACCACGGGTAAGGTCGTTTTAAGAATCTATTGTGACACTATGATTACAATGCTCTCGCCTATATCTAAGAAAAATATTGTATCTTTCTTAGATGAGTGCTACGAGCAGGTCGTTTCCCCTTTTATTAGCACTCAAATTATTCCAGAATTGGAAGACGTTCCAGAAAATCCGGAGGGTGTCTTACTTTATCTATGTCCGAATACGGATAAATTTTTGAAGGGTAATTAATTGCTTTTTTAAGCCTCGGCTTAAAGTACCAGTCTTATCATGACTAAGAAAAAGATAATAGTTGCTGGCTATGATATCTTTCAAGTTTTTTACAGCTTCCTCAGATGTTGAACCACTCATACTTTGATTAGCCTCTACGAAGGATGCAATAAAATCTTTTCCAAAAGATTGCACCACAAAGATCATTTTTTTCTTAGGTCGAATTTCAAGTTTAGAGTTTAGTTGCATAACTCGAATGATTCGCGTTGTTTTTTCTAGTGAAAAAGGTATTGTCATATATCTAAATCATCAGCTTTCACGTAATCATAATAAGTTGCTACTGCCTCTTTAATCTTTGTAAATGGTTTGGGTTTGATGTAAATTTTAGTGCCGTCACATGTAGCAACTCTAATATTCCGGGTATCATCAAGTCTATAACCTGAAGGTAATAATTTTGACATTAATGTGTCGTCTACAAAGCTTTCTGTTAATAACCACCAAGCATTGCAAGTCTGACAATGCCACATGGTCGTAGGGGCTGAAGTTATGCCTATAACTTCAGTGGCATCATCTTTACAAGAGTCACAACCCGAAACAAAAAGAAGGGCACTTGGGATGTCCGCTTTTTCTGTAAAAGTTGACACCACACCTTGTGGGATATGTTTTGGACAAACGATATAAGTTTTTGGGCTTAAAGGTCGCTCATACTTGACAAATGCACCGTTAGTGCAATGTGAACAAGAGCACTTCTGAAAAAATGTTGGACGACCCTTGAATCTTAAGTTATCTTTTCTGTATATCAAGGTAAAACGATTGCCTGTCAGACTAACAAAAGTTATTCTTAAAGTGTGCAGGTCTCCTAAAATATCTCTTAAAGTTAGTGAGTCTCCTAAAATATGTTCTTTCCCTTTAGATGGTGCAAACGGTATTGAAGGCAAGGGATGGCCATTTGCATTGAAAGCCTCTCTATAAAGGACAATAGCTTCCGCTTCGGTACTTCGTCCATCGAGGTTAGTCGAAATTGCCCAAATATCATTTACTTGAGGTAAAGGCATAACTTATTTTTATTTTCTGTAATTACACCTTATGTTAACACTTCAAGATTATCAGCTAGCATTAATAAACCTTGGCATAGCACCTGATGAGTTTGAAGCAATTCGCCGGGCACCATACTCTAAAGCACAAGTCCTTTTACAAGCACTTAAAGAAAAAGCCCGTCATAATTATAAGAAAAAAGCCTTTGAGTTACATCCAGATCGCACTCAAGGGGATAAAAGTAAAGCTGAATTATTCAATCTTTTGGGGCAGGCACTGGAAAAAATTAACAGCATGATAATTCATTCCGCACCCCCAATAATGCAATTTATTCCTATTGTAACTTGGCAACAACAACGGTATAGTCCCAAAAAAACAATCAATAATTCTCATCAAGCCAAGGTTTTTCGTATTGTAACTATGCGACCTAAATAGGACTATTTTTTATGCTTGAAGAATTCTACCTGCTTCAGTCTTTTTTCGGCTTCTTCTTTTGTAGGGTAACAGCCGCCATTCCAATCGGGGTTTTTTGGTGATCGGACGCAATATTGCCCTTTTTCTTTTTTGATAACGGCTTCAAGGTAACGATTTGCGATACGTTCTGCTAAGTCCATACTTATTTATTTTTACAAATAGATATTTGGTGTAACTATGCTTGATGTCAATACAAAAAAAGATACCTCACATTGCATTACTTCAAAAACTCCTTGTTTCTCAAAAGCTAACTAAAGCGGAGCATACAGCTTTTATCAAGATAAAAACACAAAAAGAGAAATTGAGCACGCATCAAGAACTTTGGATTGAAACTTTAGTCAAAAAGTACCTTTAGTTTATGTTGTCACTAAATGATCTCAAGCATAGAATTATTACTGTTTTCGAAAGGATACCTATCGAAGACGGCTATAATCATCCGGGACAGAGACTAATTCAAAAAGCTATCAGTAAGATGGGCGATGAGGCTCTATTACTGCTGTTTTTTATGCTTTTCGATCCCGGCACTAATCCATCTCTAGCAGCCGGTATCATTCGTTGTTTAGGGCGTTTGCCGATACCCGATGAAGAATGGTGTGTCCTGATAACTTCAGAAGGGCTTAAAAGCACCCATATAGAAGTTAGAGACGCTATTATGCAAGCAGTAGAGAGTTGGGATAACAAACGAATTTTTGATGAACTTAAAAAGCACAATGAGCCCAACTCTTGGTTAAAAGATTACTCTAAGCGAATACTTAATTAGCTCAATTATGATCGAATTCTACGGCACTAAAGGTCCTTACGGTTTTTTATCCAATTTCTACCTTAAAAAGATATTGATAGCGGGTAAAGAATGGATTTGTGTAGAGTCTTTTTATCAAGCAATGAAATCTTTAGATGCTGACACTCAAGAAAAAATTAGATTGGCATCAACGCCTCATCAAGCATTAGCGATGGGGCGTAAAGTTTCTCTAAGAGGAGACTGGAATGATATTGTAGGGACCCCTGATTTAGCAAAGATTTTTGAAGATAAACAAGGCTTTGTAGTTGAACGTGCCAAAGATCATTTCATGTATTATGCCTTGATAGCTAAATTTACACAAAATGAAGACCTTAAAGTGGCCGTGCTTTCGACTGGTAATGAAGAACTTATTGAGATCTCCCCGACTGATTATTACTGGGGGATTGGTCGTAAACGAACAGGGGAAAATAAATTGGGCCGAATGCTTCAACTCATTCGTTCCAAGCTGCATAATTGTACATCAATAGAGGTAGAGAAATAGGATGAACTTGAAAGATTTTGCACGTCGTGATGATTTATGCCCAAAAGGAGTTGCTAAGTTATATTTATCAAAGACTTGTGGTGTAATTTTAAAAACAAAGAATGGCTGGTTTGCGTCTAAAGACTCTCGTTGGCATCTCATAGGCGTAAAGCCCAATGAAATGCTTGAACAACCAACTATAGGGCCTTTTGAGTCTATCAAAAAAGCTCTAGAACTCTTAATCAAGGAAGAAAAATGAAAATACTATGTGCTTTCGGTTGTGGGCGGTCTGCAAAAAAGGGCAGACGACTTTGTGTTGAGCATCTAGAACATCAACGACTCAAAATGGCGGCTTTTAGAGTGGAACGAAAGAAAAAAGGGCTATGCTCTCGATGTAGTAATAAAGCCCGTCGATTGCCAAATGGTAAAGCGAGTACTATTTGTGATGTTTGTCGAGCGCGTACTCGTAAATTAGAGGCAAAGAACAGACTGAAAAGAATCAAACTTAAAAACACATAAAGGAATTAGTATGGCAAATGACATTTGCATAAGAGAAGATAATGGCACTCATTATATAAAAGAAAATGAAGATGATACGGTTTTAGATCCACCCGATTTACTTTTAGAGATTGTACGTTTCATTAGTAAGCACCCTGCTCGTGTTCGAATAGATGTTACCAAAGGACAAGCTACCACCATTATGACTATTAATGTTGCTCCTGATGATCGAGGACAAGTTATAGGTAAAGATCACACAACTCTGGTTGCAATTCAGCATCTGTTTCAAAAAGGTGCTTTTTTAGATGGTGAACATACAATGATCAGAGTTGGTGGTCTCGAGGTGCAACGAAAATTTAAAGGTCGTCGTTCAATTAACAGACACGAATAAAACAACTGGGGTAAATAAAAATATGGCAAAAGTTACTCGTATTATAGGCGGAGCAGAATCGGTCTGTCTCCAATCTATGGTTGACGCTTTAAAAATGGTGCTGGATAAATCCGATTTCTCAAAAAGAGCCGCCCTGCTTAGCACAGCGAAAGAATCCTTTGTTGCAAGTATGAAGGCAAAAGTTGATCTTTCTAAGGAGCATAACAAAACTCACTTAGAGAAGATTCAAAAACTTCTTGATACTCTGGGAGTAATAAAAGAACCGGAAGTGAATTTAGATGCCTTATTACGATCAAATCTTGAAGATATTAGCATCAACGACGTGTTTTTACGGGATGATTTAGAGAAGTACTTGAGTAAAAGAGGAGAACAAGAGGTAAGACAATTCGCTCAATCCGGTCGCACCTATTGGCTAAAGAAAGTAGAGTACAAGAATCACACTTACCTAGCCGTGGGGACTTCACTAGGTGCTCATTCTTGTTGCCCCGGTAAAGAACTAAACATTATTTGCACCACTAACGGTTATAGTACGATATTGGATGTCGGGAATAACTTGGTCGTATCTAAGGGAGATAAGCACATAGTCAAAAGAGCTGCTTTGAGGGGCAGACTCTTTTTCATTAGGTTCTTACCGTTAGAGACAAGACAAACTTGGCGCTTTTGGGCTAATCTTCAAGACAAGAGTGGCCAACGGGTCGATATAGACAAATTACGATTTACTATCAAGCTCAATCCGGATGACCCTAAAGGTTATACAGTTCTTCAAAAAGGCTAAAAACTAATTTTGTTAGCTAGTTCTTTGACTACTCGCATATCCTCAAAAGCAATTATCAATTTATTAATATCTTCTGTTTTCAAAACCCAGCCATCAAGTGGCAATCGACTGACAATTCGAGATTTAAACAATTGATAGTAACGGATCACTAAGCTTTCATGTAGCGTCACTCCCATCCATTGATGCGGGGGAGGTGATTCCGTTAATCTCAAGGCATATAGCACGGTAGGATGGTTGTCGGGGTTCTTCAAATGGTGCACTAAAATAGCCAATGCTGTTTGAGCAGGGCCGCTTCCGTGATAACCCCACTCAAACCGTGAGCTATGATTAAATAGGTCTGTCCGCAACGGAAGATCCTCAAAATTGCTATTTTCGTTTGAAACGGAAATAACACAACCGTCCTTTGATCGTTGTCCATGGTACACATACAGCATAGCTTATCTCCTTTACATCTTAGTACAAACGAAACGCTAAGAAATCAAGTATTTGGTGGAAAATTAACTCTCTTATTGATTTTCTATTAAAACTACCTTTTAATTCAAGAGGTTCTATGACCCCAGGGATCATTATTCTAGTTGCTACTGTTCTTTGTTTTCTTGTTCTAGGGTTGGTTTTGATTTTGAGAAAACCAACTTTACCGAAAGGTTCAAAAATAACAATTGAATCTGAAGGGCGCGAGATTCACACAATTTTTGCTTGTGGTGATTCTGGTAAGAATAGGGATATTGCGACGACATCGGTTAAGGCCATTGAAGCCACTATTACTGCTTGGAAACTAGTGCATTTAGAAGTTCCTGATTTTGACGAAATTTGTGTCTTAATTCAGAGTGAAAGCACTATGCAAACTACGGCAAAAGCTTGGGGATTCAGAAACTTGTACGGATTTGTTAGTAGTTTACGATCTTCTTTTTTTCAGAAAGCCATTCCATTGATAACTATTGCTGAAACTCAGACTGATTCAACTTTATCTCAAGGGGCTCTAGTGATTCATGAAATGCTCCATATTTTAAATGATGATTATGTAGGAGGTAAAGATGATCATTCAAATTCTTTGATATGGGATGACTCGGCAACAGATTTACCGAATGTTCAAAAGACAGCTAACACATTGTATCAAGCTTCAATTAAGCTTCAATAACACATTTAAAATGATACGATTTACTTGTGACTTTGGACCATGCCTCAGAAAATGTAACCTTATCTGTTCCTTAAATTCTCTTGAGTTGCCTAATTTTTTAACCAATAACCCTAATGTCTACCAAAAGGCTGTTCAAGGAATTTGGAAAGCTCAAGAACTTTTAAAAGAATCTTTAAAGGGGCTTACTGTAGAGCTTTTTGATTCTACAGAGGAATTGCCGGGACAATTACTTTCCATTACTTTTAGAACAACTCTTGGGGAGCGCCATGCAATGCACCAAATTGCAATTTTTGATCAAGAATGGTGGTTAGATAATATGACAGATGTAAAGGATCAATTGGCTTTTGCAATTGAGGTTAATGTTTCTGAGCACGTTTTACATTAGACTTTATTTATAATAAACCTTAATAGAGCTATGGTCTCATCTATTCGAGTTGCAGCTAAGTATCTGATTGCCACGTCCTATTTCAACGTGGGTGATTTCGTTGTTTTTGGTAAATGGAAAAACAAACGTGGCAAAGTTGTGCGAATCTTTGAAGATGCAAGGGGCATCCCTTATATTGAAATTGAACCTATCCCTAAAGGCCGAAAAAGTAATAAACTTCTCAGTCTTTTTACTATTCGCAGGATGCCCCCTGAAGCGATTAATGAAGCAAAACAAATTGAAGCGGAGTCATTACGAACTGCGTCAACCCTACCCGTGTTATATCGTGGAATTAGTTCAGGAATTAAATATACTGGATTTAACTGGCAGGCAAAACTGTATTTAACAGATGACCTTGAAACTGCAGCGATCTACGGTCGTTTTGGAACGACTCAACGCATTATTATACCTAGTTCTTTGAATGTTATAAAAGCAGATAATAATATTGTACGAGATATTGAGATGTCGCGTCACTCTGCAAAAAGAGCAAAAGAATTAGGTGTTCAAGCAATATGGAACGACACTAATACGTGGGTTGGAAAAGTGCATCCACATGAATTCATTTTATTTGACTCTACTAAAGCACAATCTGCCCCTTTGACTAAGACAGAACAAGTTATAGTTGATCGAATCAAAAGTTATCTCTAAATGAACTATTTAATCTCACAAAGGGCTCAGCGGGTTGTTATGCGCTTTTGTAAAACGGCGGGATTAAAAGACCAGCTAGAAACAAGAGTCCAAACCTTTTTAAGCGGTCCTTTAGATATCCAAAAAGGAAAAGAATTAGCACAATGGCTGGAGAACAATTTCTATTTTCTTGGTGCTAAAACCCCAAAGGGTGGAAAAGAACTAAAAGAAACTCTCAAACAGCTACATTGGTGGTTTAAATTTGGCATGACACAACATAGTCATGACACAGAGAAACTTCGCCCTACTATTGAAAATGTTTGGGGTGAAATCAAAACCAACCTACCCGCCGTAGTCAAACTTTTTTCAGAGGAAGGTGGAAAAGTTGTACCAAAAGAAATGAGAGTAGGTGCCAATACCTATCTGAATCTTTCGGGTTTTACAGAAGATCAATTGAACGATTATATTAAAGGTTTGGAGCAGGTTTTTGATCAACTAAAAGATTGGCGTAAAAAAGCCCTTGGTGGGGGGCTAAAAATAGCCCTTGCAGGTTCAAATGATTTTCATGGTACTTCTGCTGGTAAGTATAAATCAGAGGAGGACACTC
>Ga0315294_10004205_pt1 | contig 15683 bp, 7 predicted proteins | sample YL17G13_40_MG_FD_203626 | JGI IMG/M metagenome (GOLD analysis project Ga0315294, IMG submission 203626) | Sediment microbial communities from Yellowstone Lake, YNP, Wyoming, USA - YL17G13_40 | ecosystem: Environmental > Aquatic > Freshwater > Lake > Sediment | place: USA: Wyoming | collected... | reverse complement strand
GTGCCGCTGGCCGGGATGTCGATCGAAGGGAAGATTCTGGCCTCGGCCAGGGTGCGGTCGAGGACGATTTCGCTGTTGCCCGTTCCCTTGAACTCTTCGAAGATAAGCTGGTCCATTCGAGAGCCGGTATTGATCAGGCACGTCGCGATGATGGTGGCGGAGCCTCCGTTTTCAATTTTGCGTGCAAGCCCAAAGAGTCGGCGGGGTACTTCCAGGATTCCCGCTTCCAGTCCGCCGCTCATAGTCTGGCGGCGCGGTGCGCCTCGCCGGCGGCCCCTGTTGTTGAAAGCCCTGCCCATTCGCGTGAGACTGTCGATCAGCAGGACTATCTCTCTGCCGCATTCCAGTTCCATTTGTATATGGGCAAGCATCAGCTCGGCGAGCTCGGCATGCTCGTCGGCACTGTGGTCGCTCGTACTTGCCACCACTTCGGCCCCCTCCACGGCCCTGCGAAAGTGGGTGACTTCCTCGGGCCGCTCATCCACCAGCAGCACGATGATCCGGCTTTCAGGGGAACATTGCCGAATCGCCTGGACGATTTGTTCCAGGAGAATGGTCTTTCCCGCTTTGGGCGGCGAAACGATCAACTGACGCGTGCCCTTGCCGATTGGCGCAATAAGGTCGACGATACGCATGCTCTCCTGGCCGGAAGCGCCCAGGTCAAATCGTTCGTGAGGATCGACGGCCACCAGATCGGTAAACCGGGGGCGTTTGCGAAACTCATCCGGTCCCATGCCTCCCACCGACTCGATAGATACCAGCTTACGCTTGCCTTTCTTTCGTTCGATCTGGCCGGTGACGATCGCTCCTTCAGTGAGCCCAAGGCGTCGAGTTATATCCGGTTGCACTATCACTTCAGACGGTCCCGGTTGATAAGAACGTTCGGCTGTTCTGATCACGAGCTGCTGTTTGTTGATACTTTTCAATATTCCAATAATTGTATCGGCCATCTAAATGTTCCGTTTAAAGTTCTACAGAAATAAATGGTGAACGAGAAAACGCTTGTATCATACAACATTATTCAGCATTGGCAAGTGTCTGTTGATGGACTTTTGTATTATTTTAATCGTCGCCGACTTTATTGCTGTGCAAAAACTTACCGCACGGCGGAGTCCTCCTCAAACTCCGTATTCGATATATCGATTACCACACCGTCAGACAATATCTGCCGGCTCTTTTCTACCGCTCTTGTCCTTGTACCGATCCATTCAGCGAGATTTACGGGATGCGCGAATGGTAATCTACTGAAGCGCGAAAGTCTCGGTTAGCCCGCCAATACTGACTTTGAACTCGCCCGGCTCGACAACGGGCTTGTTGTCGCGGCCGATGAACTCTAAATCATCCCGGCTCAGCTCAAACTTGACTGTCAGGTTCTGGCCGGGCGTCAAAGGCACCTTGCTGAACCGCTTGAGCGATTTGACCGGCGGCGTTACCGACGCGACGATATCAGAAAGGAAAAGCTGCATAACCTCGGCACCTTCACGAGAACCTGTGTTAGTGATATTGACCGTGACCGTCAGGATATCGTTAGCCGAGATCTTGTTCTTGTCAAGCTGCAGATCGCTGTACTTGAAGGTCGTATATGACAATCCGTGCCCGAACTCCCACTGCGGGTCGAATTTGTTGGGCGCCGTATCCTCGCTTTTCTTATGATCGTAGCAAACGTGCCACCCGGAGTATTTCGGATACGTAAACGGCAATTTCCCGCTCGGATTCGCATCGCCAAAGAGAACGTCGGCGATTGCCTGTCCGCCCTCCATTCCGGGCAAATACGCCATTAGAATCGCACCGGGATGATCGGCGATCGTCCGAATCACTCTGGGCCGGCCTTCGGTCAGTACCATAACGATGGGCTTGCCCGTCTTGGCAAGCTCCTGCACGAGGCGAATCTGCGGCGCCGACAACGTCAAATCATCGATATTGCCGGGCGTCTCGCAATAAGTCGGCTCACCCAGACACGCCACGATTACGTCCGTACGGCCCGCCGCCGAGACAGCCCTTGGGATGTCCACCTCCTCGTCAAATGTCACTCCTTCAATATACTCAACGCGACTTGCGCCGACTTTATCCTGAATCGCTTCCAGGATGGTCGACTTCTCATGCGGATAGAGGGCCTCGTTATCCCCCTGCCAGGTAATTGTCCAGCCCCCGTTCAGCACGGAAAGCTTATTGGCGCATGGCCCCGTCACAAGGACCTTCCTGCTTTTGCTGAGCGGTAAAATGTCATTTTCATTCTTGAGCAGTGTCATCGCCTCTCTCGCCGTCTGGAGATTCACCTGACGTGAGGCATCCGTTGCGAACTGCTCTTTAAGCTGCTTATCCGGATACGGCTTTTCAAAGAGCCCAAGCCGGAACTTGACACGCAGGATATCGGCCACCGCCTCGTCGATGCGGCTCATCGGCACCTCGCCGGTTTTGACAAGGTCCACAAGGTGGTCGTAAAAGCTGTAGTCGTATGGCACCATGCTCATATCCACTCCGGCCATTACTGCCATCTTGACCGCTTCTCGCTGATCTTTCGCCACCATCTCCCGTTTGTAGAGATTATCTATATCGGCCCAGTCCGAAACGACAAAACCATCGAAGCCCAGCTCGTCCCGCAGCAGATCGACCAGCAGGAACCTGTCCGAATGGACGGGAATCCCGTTGATCTCCGATGAATTGACCATGACTGTTGCGACGCCCGCTTTTGCCGCCGCTGCAAAAGGCTTCAGGAATAGCTGCCTTAACTGCCGCTCCGGAATATATGCCGGCGTCCGGTCCTTGCCCGACAGCGGCACGCTGTAGCCGAGGTAGTGTTTCATGCACGCGGCGACCTTTGTAGGCTGCGATATGTCACTGCCTTGCAGCCCTTCGACATACGCCGCCCCCATGACCGAGCTGATGTAAGCATCCTCCCCGAACGTCTCCCAATGCCTCGACCACATCGGATTTCTGCCGAGCCCCAGAACAGGATTGAAGTTCCAGGGCATCCCCGAGGCTCGCACCTCCAGGGCGGTAATTTCGCCCTCCGTTCTTACGAGGTTTACGTTGCCGGTCGCGGCCATTGCGATGTGTTGCGGAAATATCGTAGCCCCCAGGGTATAGTTCGCCCCGTGAATCGCGTCGATCCCGTATATGATGGGAATCCCCAGCCGTGTCTGTTTTGTGGCCATAGCCTGCATTTGCGTGATGATTTCCTGCCAGTTATCCACGGACCGTGCCTGTCCGCCGCAGTTTAATATTGATCCGACCTGATGCTTGACAATCGCGTCATCCAGCTTCTTCTTATCGAGCTTCAGCGATCCGTCCTTGCCGGTCTCGCCCGCCACGACCTCCAGTGTCACCTGCGTCATCTGCCCGACCTTTTCTTCCAGCGTCATTTTAGCAAGCAACTCGTCGATCTTCTTCTCCATCTGTTTGTCGGTCGCAGTGGTCCGGACACTCGCGCAACCGATCAACCATACCAACACCACCATTGCCATAACTATAATCGCACACTGTCTCATTTTCAATCCTTTCCGATTTGCCCTTGAATAACACCTTGCTTTATTTTGTAACCTTTCTCTAAACTGCCAGATAATAACACACAATTTGGTCCGGCAAAACCACAAAATTTTTCGATTTGCCCTTCGAATTCGTCCGGCTCAGTGTGTGCTATGAAAAAACGTTTCCATTTGACACAAGGACGATATCAACTTACAATCGCGTTGACAAGGAACCATCGCGTGTAATTGTTGTTCCGGAATATGCTGTTAATCATGAAATGAGGTAAAGGTTTATGGATACAAGAGAAAATAGCCCGAATCTCTCCCGCCGCACGTTTCTAAAGACAACCGCAGCTTCAATCGCAGCGGCCTGCGCAGTTGGCTCCGGCTGTAATGGAGAAATGAAGCTCGGAAAATCAAAGCGTAAAATCCCGCTGGGCCTGCAACTGTATTCCGTCAGAACGGAATGTCAGAAGGACCTGCCGGCTACAATTAAAACCGTCGCCGATATTGGCTACCAGGGCGTCGAATTCGCCGGCTACTATGATTATAGTGCAAAGGACCTTCGCAAGCTGCTCGATGACAACGGCCTGAAATGCTGCGGCAGCCATACCCAGCTCGATACGCTGCTCGGCGACAATCTGCCCAATACCATTGAATTCAATAAAGTCATCGGCAACAAATACCTGATTGTTCCCTGGCTCGATCCGAACAAGTACAACTCGGCAGAAGGCTGGAAAAAGGCCGCCGATATGTTCAACGAGCTGGCGGAAAAAGTCGCACCGTACAAAATGCAGGTAGGCTACCACAACCATTCGCACGAATTCACACCCGTGGACGGCCAGGTACCGTGGGACATCTTCTTCGGCAATACGCGCAAGGATGTCATCATGCAGTGCGACACCGGCAACGCCATGATCGGAGGCGGTCAAGTGATCCCCTATTTGAAACGCTACCCCGGCCGGGCCGTTACAATTCATCTTAAGGAATACTCGGCAACAAATAAGAACGCCATTATCGGCGAAGGCGACATCCCCTGGGAAGAGCTGCTCAATCTCTGCGAAACCATCGGCGGCACCAAGTGGTATATCATCGAGGAAGAAAAAGACGTTTATCCACCGCTGAAAGCTGCCGAGCTATGTTATAAGAACTTCAGAAAGCTCCGCCCGGCGTAACCTTATTCGTTTGATAAATCATTTGCTCAACCCCCGGTTTGTCGCCGGGGGTTTTCTTTTCCCGCCGTCTCCTGTAATTAACCGGGGATTTGCTAAACAGTAGCCAAGGTGATTGCTTTTTACGGCAGGATTTGGTATTCTGATGCAAAGTAAAGATATTACGTTAAATCTATATTAACTTATAATATGCACCAAAGCACGCAAACGGAATTAGAGACGAAGGGACTCGTATTCGATATAAAGAAGTACGCCATACATGACGGTCCCGGCATCCGCACAACAGTGTTTTTCAAAGGCTGTCCGTTGCAGTGTCTGTGGTGTCATAATCCGGAAAGCTGGAAGGCTCATGTCGAGCTTGGCTTTCGCAAAGGCCGATGTGTGGGATGTGGTCAATGTGCAGAGGCATGTCCACGCGAGGCGATTTCGCTTGTTGAAAATCGGCCTGTAACAGATACGGAGAAATGTATACTCTGCGGCCGATGCGTGGATGTCTGTCTGGCCGGTGCCAGGCAGATCATCGGGCGGGAGACGACCGTTAGCGAGGTCATGGCCGAAGTCGAACGAGACGTCATATTCTACGACCAGTCAGGCGGTGGTGTCACTTTCTCCGGAGGCGAACCGCTGATGCAGCCGGACTTTCTTCTTGCTCTGCTGAATCAATGCCGGGCGCGGAATATACATACGGCGGTGGATACGAGCTGTTACGCAGAGCCGGAAATTGCCGAATCGGTTGCCAAATGGGCCGACCTGTTCCTCTGTGACCTCAAGCACATGGATAATGAAATGCATGAGCGTTTTACCGGTATAGGAAATAATTTGATTCTGGAAAATATCAGGCGTATCTCGCAGACGGGCAAAAAAATCGTAATCAGGATACCGATCATTCCCGGCTTCAATGACGAGGTGGCGAATATCGAAGCGACCGGCAACTTTGTGGCGTCGCTGCCCGGAGTCGGCAGGATAGACATTCTGCCCTTCAACCACGGAGGGGCGGAAAAATCTGCTCGACTCACGGGTGGGATTAAATCCATGCAGATTGAGACTCCCGATGAGGAGCAAATGAGTTTGATAGCAGAGAATCTGAACAAATACGTATTCGAAGTAAAGATTGGTGGTTAGTGAGATGAACGAAAGAGTAGCAAAACTAAGAAAACAAAGTGTTGAAACCCGGCCTTATATCTCCACCGAACGGGCGGAGCTGATGACTGATTTCTATCAGAGTGATATTCATCAGAAAGAATCTGTTGTGGTCTTCCGCGCCATGTCTTTCAAATATCTTATGGAGAACAAGACCATATGTATCAACGATGGCGAATTGATTGTCGGCGAGCGGGGTCCGGCACCGAAAGCAACGCCGACTTACCCTGAGCTGTGCTGCCATTCTATGGAAGACCTGCGCATACTCAACAGCCGGGAAAGGACTCCCTTTATTGTCTCGGAAGAGGTTAGAAAAATCTATAGCGAGAGAATCATTCCCTTCTGGACCGGCAAAACCATTCGGGAGAAACTCTTCGGGGCAATGGACGAAAGGTGGCATCAGGCGTTCAATGCCGGGGTGTTCACCGAGTTTATGGAGCAGCGCGCCCCCGGCCACGCCATCCTTGACGACAAGATTTACCGCAAAGGTATGCTCCAATTCAAACATGACATTGCGGAGAGCCGGAAAAAACTCGACTATTTCAATGATCCTCGCGCCTATGAAAAGGATCAGGAATATCAGGCGATGGATATCTGTGCCGATGCAGTTATTATTTTTGCTAAAAGGCACGCCGAAAAGGCGACACAGCTTGCACGGCAGGAAACCGATCCTGTTCGCCGCGGCGAATTGGAACGTATCGCCGAGGTCTGTTCGCACGTGCCGGCTAATGCGCCGCGCAATTTCTGGGAAGCATTGCAGTCGTACTGGTTCGTGCACTTGTCCGTGATTACGGAATTGAATACATGGGACTCATTCAATCCGGGCCGGCTCGACCAGCATTTACTGCCGTTCTACGAAAAGGGTCTGCAGGAAGGAAACTTAACAGATGAACAGGCCAGAGAGCTGCTGCAGTGTTTCTGGATAAAGTTCAATAACCAGCCCGCTCCGCCGAAAGTTGGTGTTACCGAGGAACAGAGCGGAACCTACACCGACTTTGCATTGATTAATATCGGCGGGGTAAAGCCGGCCGACGGCGGCGACGCGGTCAATGATGTTTCATATATGATGCTGGACGTGGTCGAAGAGATGCGCCTGACCCAGCCGAGCTCCTGCATTCAAATCAGCATGAGGAATCCCGACCGGTTCCTGAAGCGCGCCTGCGAGGTCATTCGCACCGGATTCGGGCAGCCTTCTGTTTTCAACACCGATGTCATCATTAAGGAAATGCTCCAGGACGGCAAGAACATAACGGATGCCCGTACCGGCGGCCCCAGCGGCTGCGTGACGGTCAGCTCGTTCGGTAAGGAAAGCTGCACCCTGACCGGCTACATTAACTGGCCCAAGATTTTCGAACTTGCCTGCAACAACGGCGTTGATCCTAATTCGGGCGGGCAGGTGGGTCCTCGAACCGGTGACGCCCGCACATTCGCTTCTTATCGGCAGCTAATGGATGCGTACAGGCAGCAGCTCAGGTATTTTATCGACCTGAAAATCAGAGCCAATAATATCATCGAACGGCTCTATGCCAATTACATGCCCGCCCCCTTCATGTCGATTCTGATGGATGACTGCATCGCCCGCGGGCTCGACTACCACAACGGCGGCGCGAGATATAATCCGACCTACATCCAGGGCGTTGGTATTGGCACGTTAACCGATTCGCTGGCGGCGGTGAAGTATCATGTTTTCGATAAACAAAACATCTCTATGGATGAACTACTAAAAGCATTGCAGGCGGATTTTGAGGGATATGAACACCTGCGGCAAAAGCTGCTTTACAATACACCCAAATACGGCAACGACGATGATTACGCGGACGGCATCGCCGAAGAAGTATTTAACGTTTACTACGACCTGCTTAACGGCCGTCCGAATACAAAGGGCGGCAAGTATCGTGTGAATCTTCTTCCCACGACGGTACATATTTATTTTGGCTCTGTGGTGGGCACGCTGCCCAACGGCAGGAAAAGCGGCGAGCCGGTCTCGGAAGGCATTTCACCGACCCAGGGCGCCGATACGAAAGGACCGACCGCTGTTGTCAAGTCGGCGGCCAGAATCGATCACGCACGCACAGGCGGAACCCTTTTGAATATGAAATTCAGTCCACAGGTGCTCGCCGGCGAAGGTATCGATAAGCTTCTTCATCTGATCAGGTCTTACTTCAAGCTCGACGGCCACCATATCCAGTTCAATGTCATTGACGCTGAAATGCTAAGGAAGGCCCAGCAGAATCCCGAACAGCATCGTGACCTGATCGTAAGAGTCGCCGGTTACAGCGATTACTTCGTAGATGTTGGACGGGACCTGCAAAATGAAATTATCGCCCGCACCGAACAACGGTCGCTGTAAAACTCGTTCTCCGTAAGGAGTCCCTATGACTGCGTACTGTGTGCTGCGTTGTAGGGGCAATCCTGTGTGGCGCCGTAAGGTGTCCCTGACGGGATTGCCCTGGGCAGGCACATGAGTCTGTCCCTGCGGTGAACTCTGAACGAAGTAAATGTAGGGTGGGCCTTGGCCCACCGATTGAATTCTTTGACATATAAACATCAACGGTGGGGCAGAGCCCCACCCTACGTGCTTTTTGCCTTTTTACTTTTACCTTTTTCTTTTTCTGATGTGGAGACTTATTATGGAGAGAATATTGACTTTGCTTGCTGTGTTTGTCTTGCCTGTTTTTCTTGCCAGCTGTGGGCCTGCCGCTAAACAGGGACAATTGGAGCGGTTTATCGAAGCTCATGTCGCAAAAGTTGAACCTTTGACAAAAGAGGCAAATCTTGCCTATTGGGATGCAACAACAACAGGCAAAGCGGAATATTATGACAGATACAGCGAATTACAGCTTGAGATAAGCCGGCTCTACAGCGATCCTCAGGATTTCGCCTTTATCAAGGATATAAAAGAATCCGGCCGGATCAAAAATGCCAGGCTGGCCCGGCAGTTGGATAAATTGTACTACGCTTACCTGCCGAACCAGGTGCAGCCGGAGCTGCTCGAAGAGATAGTTGGCCTGGACGGCAAAATCCGGGAAAAGTACAGCAGCTTTCGCGGAACGATGGATGGTAAAAAAGTCACCATGAGTGACATCTATAAGATCCTGACAACAGAAAAAGACTGCCGTAAAAGGGAGCTGGCATGGAAGGCCAGCAAACAGGTGGGAGATGTGATTGTTGACGATCTTATCAAGCTGGTCAAACTGCGTAACGAAGCGGCACGAAAGGTTGGCTTTGACAATTATCATACTCTTACAATAGTTACGGGCCAGCAGAATGTGAAAGACCTCGACCGCATTTTCGATGAGCTTTGCGAATTGACAACCGAACCGTTCGCCCGGATGAAGAAAGAGCTGGATATCATCCTGGCGGATAGTTATGGCATTGCCACCGGGGATTTGATGCCGTGGCATTATCATGATCCTTTCTTTCAAAGGACTCCGTTGGTTTATGACCTGGATCTGGACCTCTATTATAAGGACAAGGACGTCAGGGAATTGGCGGAAAAATACTACGCCGGCGTCGGCCTGCCTGTGGATGATATCCTCGCAAAAAGTGATTTGTACGATCGTGAAGGTAAATATCCGCACGCTTTCAGCCATGATATAGACCGGCGGGGGGATGTTCGTATTTTGTGCAATCTTCAAAATACCGAACGCTGGATGGAGACAATATTGCACGAATTGGGCCATGCGATTTACAGCAAATACCACGATTGTAATGAGCCCTGGCTGCTAAGGGAGCCAGCCCACAGTTTTACTACTGAAGCAATAGCGATGTTTTTCGGCCGGTTGAGCCGCAATGCCGCCTGGATGCAGGAGATGCTTGATCTGTCGGAGAAAGAACAAATGGAAATCCAGGAAGTCAGCGAAAAATACCTGCGCTTTCAGCAGGTTCTTTTTGCCCGCTGGGCCCTGGTTATGTACAACTTTGAAAAGCAGCTTTACGCCGACCCCGACCAGGATTTGAATAACCTGTGGTGGCAGCTTGTTGAAAAGTACCAGCTTATCAAAAGGCCGCCGGGCCCTGTTGACGCCGGCTGGGCTTCCAAACTGCATTTTACATCTGCGACGTGTTATTATCACAATTACATGATGGGTGAATTACTGGCTTCGCAATTACATCACCACCTTGTCTATAAAGTTTTTAAGCTCGAATCGGACCGCGATGTAAGCTATGTGGATGAGAAAATCATCGGAGGTTATCTGCGAGAAAAAGTCTTTGGTCCCGGTGCCCTGTATCGCTGGAACGACATGATTAAACGGGCAACCGGCGAGCCGCTGACGCCCAAATACTTCGTAGAACAATTTGTAAAATAATGCCGGAGATACCCGTGAGCCGATACATGCATCCTGATTCCTGAATATGCTGTGGAGCAGAACATGACTTACTTGATTGCTATATTCATCTACTTGCTTATCCTGGCAGGCATCGGCATCTACAAATCACGCCAGGTCAAGACCCAGGAAGACTTCACCGTCGCCGGGCGAACGCTCTCGCCCTGGATCATGGTCTGCACAATGCTCGCCGTCTGGATAGGGACAGGCTCCATTGTAGGCAATGCGGGCAAGACGTATGACGTCGGCATGTCGGCTCTATGGCTTCCCTGCGGGACATTTATCGGGATGATATTGCTGTCTTTTATCGCCACCCGAGCGCGCAATATCGAGGCGCTAACCGTGCCGGAAATTATCGGCAAGCGATTTGGCGGCACGGCACGGATGCTCGCGGTTGTGGCCCTCATAGTCGCCTATATGGTAATCGTGAGCTACCAGTTCAATGCCGGCGGAATGGTGCTGGAAGTCATTACAGGCAAGAAAAATCCTGTCACACTTGATACGGGGAGCCTGCTTACCACCAGACAGGTTCGCAAGGGCTACTTCAGATATGAGCCCCCGGCGGACTGGACCGGCGCAGCACATATTGGATTCGAAACTAAAGATAAGAGTACAGGGCAGTGGTCCAGCAGCCCCAGGCAGTTCACTGTTCTTGTTGTCCCTTCCACTCAAATCATTGGAGTCAACGAGGCTTTGCAACAGGCGAGTGACGCCGATTCGGTCACACCCCTTATGGAAGCGGTTAGTTCCCTCGATGGTATCGCCGCATCCGAAATCGAGACCATAGATAATCTCAACAATATCGTCGCTATCAAGTGCAATACGATTACCCGGATTACGATTTCAGGGTATGGTGAAGGTTTTGGAAAAAATGAGCAGATATTCCGGCTCACCGGGCTGCCGAAAACAGGAAAGGTGTACCTTCATGAGCCCAAGTTGACCTCGGAGAATGCCACGATCATCGCCGCGGTTTTCATAGTAGCCTATACCATGCTGGCCGGTCTTATGAGTCTGGCCTTCGCGGATATCGTCACCGGAACTGTAATCATGGGAACTTTATTAATCGCGTTTCCCATCGTATTGATCAAGGCGGGAGGATTCGCCGGGATGGCAGCGGCCTTTGCGGAAATGGGTGACCGGCCTGATCATATGCGGATGTTGGGTGTGTGGGAGCCGGTGAATTATATCAATTTTTGTCTGCCGGTATTTCTGCTGGTCCTTGGCGACGCCAATCAGTATCAGCGTATCTTTGCCAGCCGCAGTGCCAAAGGAGCCAGGAAGGCCGTGATTACCATGATTTTTGTCGCTCTGCTGATCGAGGAATTGATAATCGCCGAGGCGTGGTTTGCCAGCAGCCTCATACCCGACCCTGAAAACGGGCGCTACGTTTTAATCTACGCCGCCCGGCACTTCATGCCTATGGCTCTCGGACTGCTGTTCATGATAACCGTTGTTGGGATCATCATCTCCACCGCCGATTCATTCCTGTTAGTCCCGGCCACGACCTTCATAAAGGATATCTACCAGGCACACATCAATCCCAAGGCGCCTGAAAAAAGAATCGTCTTTATGAGCCGCTTTATGGTACTCAGCTTCGGTATCATCGCGTGGCTTATCTCGCTGGCATTTGCCGAGAGCACGACCGTTTTTGAGAAGTCGCTGTATGCCTTTACGGTTTACGGCTCAGCCATCACCCCGTGCCTCGTTGCCGCACTGTTCTGGAAGGGTGCGACCAGGGCAGGGGCCATAACCTCGATCCTCGCCGGTACTATTACCACTCTTATGTGGGGGGAAGTCATCAAGGACCGTCTACCCGCCCATGTGGCGGAACTCGACGCGGTACTGCCCGCTATCACGCTGTCGGTCATCTGCCTGATAGTCGTCAGCCTTTTTACCCAAAAGCAACATCCGACTGGAGGTATTTGATATATGTTTTCCGCCGATGTATATATCGAAAGAAGGAAACGCCTGCGAACCGACGTCCAGTCCGGCCTGATTCTTTTTCTGGGCAACGAGGAAAGCCCGATGAACTATGCGGACAATCAATATCCGTTCCGGCAGGATAGTTCCTTTCTTTATTTCTTTGGTCTCGATTGTCCCGGCCTGACTGCCGTCATTGACGTCGATCAGGGCGCTGAGTGTATGTTCGGCGATGATTTGACCGTCGACGATATAGTCTGGACCGGGCCGCAGCCGGCATTGGAAGAAAAATGCCGCAAGACCGGTATTTCCGAAACTGCCGGACTTGATGAGTTGCCGGAAGTCTTAAACAAAGCCGTAAAACAAGGCAGAAAAATCCACTTTCTCCCCCAGTATCGACCGGAGAATGTTCTGAAAATACAGCAGTTGCTGGGGATAGCGCCATCAGCCATTACCGGGCACGTCTCAGAGCCGTTGATAAGAGCGGTAGTTGCCCAGCGGTCGATAAAAAGCGAGCAGGAGATATCACAGATTGAAGCGGCGCTGGATATTTCCTACGAGATGCAAACGCTCGCGATGAAAATGTCGAAGCCCGGCGTATATGAAAGACAGGTCGCTTCTGCAATGGAGGCGGTTGTTTTGTCCCGCGGTTCGGCACTTTCCTTTCCGACGATTTTCTCAATCCACGGCGAAACGCTTCATAATCACCATTACGGCAACCAAATGCAGGCCGGCGACATGGCCGTCAACGATTCCGGCGCCGAATCCCCTCTTCACTATGCAAGTGACATTACCAGGACCGTACCTGTAAGCGGCAAGTTCTCCCAGAGACAAAAGGAAATCTACGCTATCGTCCTGAACGCACAGGAAAAAGCGATTGAAGCTGTAAAGCCCGGTGTTGAATTCAGAGATATTCACCTTCTCGCCTGCAGGGCACTCGCATCCGGCCTGAAGGACCTCGGATTAATGAAAGGCGATATCGAACAGGCCGTCCAGGCCGGAGCACATACATTGTTTTTTCAATGTGGGTTGGGGCACATGCTGGGGCTGGATGTCCATGACATGGAAGGTCTGGGAGAAGAGTATGTCGGTTATACCGACTCGATCAAACGCAATCCCGAATTCGGCTTCAAGTCGTTAAGACTGGCTAAGGCCCTTGAGCATGGCTTTGTAATAACGGTTGAGCCGGGAATTTATTTCATTCCGGAATTGATTGACCAATGGAAGGCAAAGCAAAAAAACTCACAATATGTAAATTATGGGCTGCTTGAGAGATACCGGGATTTTGGTGGTATAAGAATAGAAGATGACGTTCTGGTAACGCAAGCCGGCCATCGTGTATTAGGCAGGAAAATACCCAAAACAATCAACGATGTCGAAGATATATCATCTTGCTGATTTTACGAACCGCTCGGTTGGGTTATCGGATTCGATAACGATGCGGAAGCCGACGTTATAGACTTTTCGCCATGCCGGGTAGTTCAGGCGAAAGGCGGACCGGCAGCGTTTTGGCCGGTCGTACCATGAGCCGCCGCGAACAACTCTTTCGCCGGTGGCTTTCATATCATTTCTGCCGTCGTTCGCTTGATACGGATATGGCAGATATTTTGATCGCGTCCATTCCCAGACGTTGCCGTGCATGTCGTGCAGACCCCACGCGTTCGGCCGGTAGCTGCCGACATTTGCCGTGACGAGTCTTCCATCGTTGAATCGGGCGTCCCTCGGCACCAGGTCCGGCGGGTACTGGTCTCTGACGTCGTACGCGAGCTCCCGGATCGTGACATCAGCCATATTGCCGAACTGCGAGAAATCCGTGTCCAAATTACCGTAAGACAATGGTGCATTCGAGCCCGCCCGGCAGGCCCATTCCCATTGGGCTTCGGTAGGCAGAGAGACGTCCTCGCTGATTCGAAGGGACAACCAGCGGCAGAATGCCATCGCTTCGTCCCACGAGATCCGGCAAACCGGCTGATTGGGCTCGTTAAGAGGCCAGCCGAGGTCCCACTCGTTGAACATCCAGCTTCCCTTGTGCTCATACTTGCTGTCGTGCGAGGGGTCGAACTTAGCATAAAGAGCGTTGGTGACCTCGAACCGGCTCATCCAGAAGGGCCTGTCAATCTGAACACTCGCCGGCGGCTGCTCGTCTTTACCGCCGTCGGCGTCACCAATGACAAACCGGCCCGCCGGGACCAGAACCATATCGAGCTTAATATTGTCACCGAGGTCGATGACTTTATGAGTCGTACCGGCGCGCGATTGAAGGAGCTTGGCCTCGATTGTGCCCAATGGCCAGTCGGTCAGACTGAGAGCTTCGATCTGCTGCCTGGGTACCGGTTTCGGCACAACCGGGACGATTGTCTCTGATGCCACGGCCGGGTAGATCTCCGGATCTTCGAGTGGCCCGCCATAAAGCCGTCGAAGCTCGATACGCCGCCTGTGGTCGTTTAGCGTTTTCTCCCGGCCGACGACCTCCGACCATGTTCCGTGGCATGGGGCGTTCAAATCGATCCATGTCATGATTCGCTGCCTGGCCTCGGCGTCGAGTTTGACGCCGTGATGGCCTTTTGTGAGCATCTGGACAAGCTCGGTCGTATCGGCGGAGAATTCGCCCGGAGCAAGTATGCGTAAATCGCTCTCAAGACCGCCGACGCGGACGAAACTTCGCAGCGTAATATAAGACGGTTCGAATACGCCGCCGTAACCCTTTACAAGCCGCTCCCGCAATACTCCGGAGATAATGTCGGCTTTGGGGACTCCGTTTTTGTACGCGTAGAACCTGCCCTGATCGGCGCGCAGATCGGGAATGTCCAGGCCGTCGTTTCGTTTGCCGCCGTCGTGACAGGATATGCAGTACTTGTCCAGCACGGGCTGGACCTCGCGTCTGAAGCTGAACCCTCTGGCCGGTCCGTGCCAGGGTTCGATTTCAGCAGGTTGTTTGCCGGCCGCAATCGTCCGCTGGTTCGGAGGTCCCGTGCTTTGTGTCTCATGGCAGCCGACGCAGGAGACTATTTCACCGGGCATGGCGGTCATCCAGCTTCGCATCAACTGCAGCGCCTTGCCGTCGGCGTCGAGCGGCTGGATGGCGATCGGTGTATTTGCCGGGATACGGAAAACAGCCGAGCCGTCGGCTTCCACCGGGATGGTTCCGAGGATTCGCTTTGGCTCCCAGGGGCCGTCGGTGCCGACACGGTGATTGATGCCGGCGACTTCGTGATATGCGAAGTGGTAGGTGAACAGGCGAAGCTTCTTGACTGCTCCTCGCGGGACATTTTTAAGCCCGCGCCCTTTGTAAACGTCTTCAAGAAAGACCAGCGCATCGTCTCTGGCCAGGTCGACGCGATCGACAATGACGGGAGGATGTTTAGTTTTGCGTAGAGGAATCGGTTCGAGCAGGGCGTAACCTTCGATTTCCTTTAGCAGTACGATATTATCGAATGTGTCTACAAGGTAAATGCCCCAGAGGTCTTGCGGCCTGGGTTTGCAGGCGGCGATGAAGTATTTCTCGCTCAATGCCCATGGGTGAAGAAACTTCGGCCAGCATTCCATCGCCAGCTTGTCCTGAATCAGAGGCTGGACTTTGGTGGCTGAGCTGCCGATTCGCTGGATAACTCCCTCGGTGGACTTTCGGCCCAGAGCCGGATCGAGAACGACAAGCT
>Ga0315294_10004204_pt1 | contig 15684 bp, 14 predicted proteins | sample YL17G13_40_MG_FD_203626 | JGI IMG/M metagenome (GOLD analysis project Ga0315294, IMG submission 203626) | Sediment microbial communities from Yellowstone Lake, YNP, Wyoming, USA - YL17G13_40 | ecosystem: Environmental > Aquatic > Freshwater > Lake > Sediment | place: USA: Wyoming | collected... | reverse complement strand
CACCCGGGATGCGGCATATGGGCCGAGTTCGATATTTCCGGAAATACTGGAGGATCGTATCATGAGAAAGATTAGCGGATTTACTTTAATCGAGCTGCTCGTAGTTATCGCTATAATCGCCCTGCTGTTGTCCATTCTTATGCCCGCCCTGGGCAAAGCGAAAGACCTCGCCATGGGAGCGGCCTGCAAGGGCAACCTGAAGAACTATACCCTGGCCATAGCTATGTACTGCGACGACAACGACGGCAAGTTCCCCCAGGCCGAGAGATGCTATTTCTCACAGCTAAGTGCCTTCCCAGTCGAGTCGGGCGTCGGCGGCAGCCACCTGCACCTTCGCTGGTGCAACGGCGACATCGACCTGAAGAGTCATCCGGAATATGGAGGATCGCTGTTTCCATATCTGATGGATGCAAAGGCGTTCATCTGCCCTGCGTTCAAGCGTTTGGCTGTCCGAAATTCCGAAGACCAGTTCTACCAGGCGTACGGTTCGACCATTCGAAATTACGAGCCCTGGTACAACTACACCATGAATGCTTATGTCGGCAGTGACAATTCGGGCGTCAGAGAAACGCGGGTTATAAATATCTCCGAGGTCAGGAATCCCGCTACAACTTACTCGTTCACCGAGGAGAGTTCTTACGTGGATACGGCCTACAATGCCTCAGGGCTCAATGATACATTCATGGTCCCCGGCGACGATTCGATGGTAAAGGGCTGGCTCAGTCAGGTCGGCGGCAATCCCCGCCTGGTCGAGCCCGGCCCCGAAGGTGTCGGACAGTTCTGGGATGTCATCGCAGGCTTCCACCATGCACCAACAGGCAACAAGCTCGGCGGCAGAGGAAACTGCGCCTTCCTCGACGGCCACGTCGACTCCCACTACCGCAAAGAGACCTTCTACCTCGCCTGGCCAAGATAAAACAAAATCAAAAGATAAAAAAAATTACAAACCAGATTATGAATAACGCGTCATATCCTTTTCAAGCGGTAATCCTATCTTCGGCATTGATATTAATCGTATCTGTTTCTTCGATTCACGGAGCAGGCATAACCGATACGCCGTTTGTTCAGGAATACCACGAGGCTTACCCCATAGGTCAGGAGGCCGGGAGCGACGATGTACGTGAGATTGCAGCCGATGGCGCCGGTGGCGTTTGGGCCGGGACCCGAGCAGGTGTGTATCGATTAGACAGCGGCACAAAGCAGTGGTCCGAACTCATGGGCAAGGCGGATGCCGGACCCGTGTATGATATCGTCGTCGACCATGCGGGGACAGTTTGGATTGGCGCCTGGAACGGAATGTACCGATCGACAACGAACGGTTTGCTAAGAGTAAAGCAGATCGATCGACCGATTGCAGCATTATGTGTCACTGAAAATGAAGTTATCGGATTGGGTGGGGCCGGCATCTGGCATGTAACGAATGACACGTGTACTTATAAAGAGATGCCGCACTCGAGACACATTCGCGCTGCGTTAGCCGATAAAAGCGGCGGATTGTGGATCGCTACCGGGATGGGTTTGTACCGCCACACGGATACTGGGTATAAACTGTATCAGGCAGAATCGGAGCTGCTGGGCCCGGATGTGCATGATATCGCTTACGCCCGAGACGGCAGCCTGTGGATCGGCGGGCTCGGAGGCGTCACCATCTACGAGGGTGATAATCGTGTCCGCAGCTTCACTCCCGCGGATGGTCTGCCCAGCGTTTCAATACGATGCGTGGCGCAGGGACCCGATGGCGAGATGTGGGTCGGCACAGATTGTGGGATTGGAAGGTACGATGGACGGAGCTGGTCGGTCCGGCACAGCAAACGCTGGCTTCTAAGTGACGACGTACGTGACATTGCGTTTGATTCACAGGGGACTGCCTGGATTGCGACGGACAAAGGCGTCAGTGCTATTAAACGCAAGTCGATGAGACTTGCCGAAAAAGCGGATTATTTCCTCGACGTATGCCTGGCACGGCACGTGCGCGAGCCCGGGCTCGTCGAAAAATGTTCGCTCAGCGTCCCCGGCGATACGAGCACGTGGCAGCCGCGAGACGACGACAACGATGGACAATATACCGGCATGTACCTTGCAGCCGAGAGTTTCCGTTACGCTGCGACAAAAGATCCCCGGGCGAAAACAAACGCAAAAAAAGCATTTGAAGTGCTGAGGTTTCTACAGACCGTCTCGGGGACGCCCGGTTTTGTGGCACGTACGGTCATTCCGAGTCCATGGACGAAAATGGCCGACCCGAACAGAAAAATATCCGACCGGCAGTGGGTCGAGATGATTGTTGAAAATCCACGAGAAAAAAGAGTTGAAACACGCTGGCATCCCTCCAGTGACGGCAAGTGGCTCTGGAAGGGGGACACAAGCAGCGATGAGATCACCGGGCACATGTTCGGCTATTTATTCTATTACGATTTGGTCGCCGACGACGCAGAAAGACAGCACGTATCCAGACATGTTCTCAATATCATAGATTATATAATCGACGGCGGCTATGTCCTAAAGGACATCGACGGAACTCACACCAAATGGGGCGTATGGTCACCGGAAAAACTCAACAGCGACCCGGACTGGGCCCCGGAACGAGGTATAAACTCTGTGGAGATCCTCTCATATTTGAAGCTGGCCTATCACGTCTCCGGCGAGGCTCGCTATCAGAAAGAGTACCTCAAATTGCTCTACGAGCATGATTATGCCGCCAACGTAAGGCAAGCCAAGACAACCAATCCCACGTGGCGTACGCACATCGACGATGAGTTGCTTACGCTGGCCTGGCCGTGCCTGATGATTCACGAAGATGATCCCAAGCTGCGACGTTTATATCGCGAGAGCCTCGATCATTGGTACGCCGCAGTGAAAGCCGATTGCAGTCCGTTTTTCGAGTTCATATACGGTTCATGCTCCGGCCAAACGCCTCAACTGGAAATCTCTGTCGCCTACCTGCGTGATGCATCTCTCGATCTTATACGCTGGACGGTTGATAATTCTCGCCGCGAAGACATCCGGATTGTGCGCACGCCGGAATGGGAAAATCTTCAGACGAACCGTTTACTGCCGCCCAGCGAACGCGGCGTCATCCGATGGGACGAGAATCCCTGGAGAGCGGTCCAGGGCGACGGCGGAAACACCGAAAGCGATGGAGTATGGTGGCTGCTGCCCTACTGGATGGGGCGTCATTACGGTTACATCCAGCCGCCGGGATAGTGAGAACCCCTCAATGAATACATCCTGAGCAGAGCCGAAGGATTAAGGTAAGAAGAACCCCTCAATGAATTGAGGGGCTAAATATGGTGCTTTTGTTGTGGAAATTTACGTAATCGATTCTGCTCTTCAAGGCTTGCTCATCAAAACAATATCGTTTGTCGAATCCTTTTGTCCAGACCCTGCCGGCCAGGCCGGCCTTGCGAAGCGCAGCTTGTGCCGAATTTTTATAATGGCTGACGACCGAACCGATAGGCACCGGAACATAATCGGCAACGAGATGGACGTGGTTGGAGCACACAGCCAGGGCACGAATTTTTTGATTCAGCCGATCGGCTTTTTCGAAGATAGCTTCGGCGGCGATTGATCGATGAGTTTTTGAGAGTCTAACCGGATTATTGGAAAGGTTTTGTTTATTCGAATCGGCAAGAGATTGATTGGCGGCATAGACTTTACCATCCTTAACGAATCCCCGCTTATCCCCCTGAAGCCACGTCCCGTATGTCGTCCAGGTAATCATATACCCAAGAGTCTTCGCCATAATGCAATTGTACAATCCAATCCCCCCACCAGCCAACATTTACAAAAAATTCTCCCCCCATATTTAGCCCGGCAATTTATTGCCGGGTGCCTTTAATTCGTTAACGGCAATTCATTGCTCGGTGCCGTTAATTCTTTAACGCCAATTCATTACCCGTCGCCTTTAATTTAATGCAATCTCGACTCGATGTTCCGGGCCGGTTACCTCGAAGAGGTTGATCGTCCGAAACGTGAAGCGTTTACGGTCACGGCCGTCGAGCGAAAGTTCAACCTCCTCACAGCAGTCGCGCCATGTACCATCTTCGTCCATTATTTGGAAGCTTCGAAAGTTAGGTGTACAAGAACTTAGAAATACACGCGTCTTGCCATCCCGGATTGTCACCTTCGAGGTGATGACATTTGGCGTCCATTCGATCCAGTCCCGCCGGGTAGTCTTTATGAAGTAGGGCGTGTCATAAGCCCAGTGCGGCTTGCCGTCGCGATACCAGGTATTGTTGCGGAATATCTCGTCTTCAAGCACAATAAGGGTCGAGGTGGTTCTCGCAGGGAACGTGGTGAAGCGATTGGTATCCGTTTCCCAACTACACCAGCGATAGGTGTCGGGGCGTGTTTCCCACTTTCCGGTCTCGGGGTCCGGCCTCATGGGGCTTCTATCGGGACCGACGACGCCAACCACCGAACGGGCCCCATCACGCCAAACCTCATCTCGGATTTCCAGGGCCGACAGCGGCATCTCATTTTTCTCGAAATGGGCGTCGTACTTGGCGTCGATCAGCACCCATTTGCTGAACTTGTTGATCCAGACCTCGTTGACTCCGTGATGTCCACCGTCGTCCTTGAGCCCCGGTCCACAACCCAGCCGCCGGGTGACGTAGCCGAAGCTGTTCAGCACGGCGTGCTGAGCAATACTGAAATGCGTGCAATGAAACTTTCCACCCTTGAGCGCCGCGTCGAGGATAGCAAACGTGTCGCCTCGGGTTTGCGTGGGATTGTCGTTGTCGATAGCGATATTCGACTTGATCCAGTGGCGCAGCAGGAGGATGCGCTTCCATTCGTCGCTCTCGCCGGCCACGACGGCATCGAGGTCGTACCGGCTTCGCAATTGGCCGATACGCGGGCTGTAGTAGTTCTCGAATGCCCGGAATAGCTCATTGCCGCAATACCGGGGATTCTCGACGGTCAGTACGACAAACCGGCTGCTCTCGCCTGCAGATACACCCGCTATCGCTACCAGAGACAGGATCAGCAAAACACTTGCCATAATAACCCGGAGCCACCGGGTCCGTACATAGTTGGTCTTCGTGATGGAATTCATAATCGAAATTCAAAACATAATAGACTTCAATAATTCTAAGTTACAATTGTGTCTCTTTCAGTACAAGAACTTGCCACCTCTTTTCGTTAAATATTCCATGTTCTTTAACATCAATCCTTTTCTATTCATTTAGCCAATGCTCACACTGGTTTACACAGGCTGAATAACGGGAGCTCCACATCCGGTGAAGCTTTACCGTGCATGCTCTGGTTAGGGCTCATCTGTTCAAGTCGGAGGCCAAAAACTGGGTCGAATGTCATTATCGCACGGAGTTCCGATGGGCGCCCCAAAGTCACGCCCTCGATTATTCCTGGTTCGTTCACTTTGGCTTTGTTGCGCGTCTTTCCTAAGATGTCCTTGTCACACGTAAGAAACCACGCCGCACCCATCGCAACAGCCTCCGCCAGATGAAGCGTATCCGGCGGGTGTTTAAGTTTGAGTCGGGCAAGTCTCCTTTGTGCTCTGTCCACCGCCTCCGCATCTGGTGATCCATATCTCTCGATCCCGAGATCGTGCCACGATTCACGCAAATCACGGTATGCGCCGAGTTGCTCTTCTGTAGGATGGCCGCGATCAAGTTCATCGAGAAGATGTTCGGGTGCAGCAGCATCCCAACGATGGTCGAGATCCTGCACCTCAGCATAAACAGCCAGTTCGATGATCTCGCTCAGTGCGCGTAACTCTCTCGCGAGCTTGCGGTCTGGCGGATAGGTGGCCCACCTGAGGCCGGGAACGTAGTAGTCCGCGCTGTACTGAACGATGTTCGCATCAAGGTAAATCAGCATTTTTTCGACCCTTCGTTGCCATAACAATCATTAAATAGTCTGCATAAAACGGCAAGTACAGGCTGTCTCTTTCTGAATAAGCAGTTGCCGCCTATTTTCGTTACGTATTCCAAATTCTTTCACATAAATCGGCAGAAAAATACTTTTTGAAAATATTTGAAAAAATATTGACATTTTGTGAATAATTTTTATCATTAAAGTAATCCAGATTACTGGAGGTGGATGGCAAAAGCCATCGGGCCCTTTTAGGGCCTTTTTTATTATATGAACTTTTTTCCGAAAATACTGCCTTCATACTGATAATATTTCTCTTGAAGAATGGCCACTACCTTTGCGGCAAAAGAAGCAAGTTGGGTATCGCGTTTACCGTTTTCTATCAGAATCTCAGTTCGACTTGGATGGGCAATAATATCTGCAATCTGTAAACCCGATATGTTGTTTGCTTTTGGCTTAACCTTGAGTTGTTTGCTAGTGAGTACTTTTTGAAAGCGTTCAGGAGTTACATATTCAGTCCCACTTTTCCATAGTCTACTAAACGAATCTTTCAACTTTCGGTCCTCTTTCCCACCTCGTGATTCCGCCATTACATCCCCTTGAGCTTGACGCTGTTCCAAAAAGATTGCGTATCGCTCTAAAAGAAGTGCAAGACAATAATGATATGGTTCATATCTCCAGACTTGGTAGGTTTCTTTATGAGATTGTTTGTCAAGGCATACAGTCACGACAGTATATTCCCAATTTGTGAGAAAATCAAGAAGCTCAGTGTCAAATTGCTTTCTTATGTTCTTGTCCCTCAGTACTTCAAAGGGATATTTTGCATTGACTATTTCCTTTCTGTGAAGAATTATTGGATCATCTGGATGTGAACCAAAATACTTGGATTTTAGAGACTCAATTTGGCCATATAAGGTGGTGTTTACATAATCCAAATCGATGATTACGCCGGTAAGGCTCAAAAAACGATGGATAGGATTATCAGAACTCTCCAAATCGGGATTACCGCACTCATCGACATACATTCTATATTTCATATTATGTTTGACTTTCGTGCACGCTCAAATAATGATCCACTTATCATAACTATTGGATTCAATTCATACTACATAACAATAATTAGACTGATCCGCATATAATGCGGAATTTTTATTTCCTGTCCGCAAAACACGCCTTATAGAAGAAGCCATACGAAATAGAATATAGCCAACCACAGCCAAATATCAATCGCGATTTTCAATATTTACGAAACAATCCTGCCGTAAGTGCGCTTGAATGGGTATGGAATGACAGCCCGATTTCCGATTTACGGGCCACGGCCGCTGCGGGCGTTTACGCTTCGACCCTTCCGGTGCTTAGCTGTAGAATGCATCGAATGACGTCGGGCCTGCTGACGATGCCGACTACCTTCTCATTTTTTGTCACCGGCACCCGTCTGAAAGTGAAATCGATCAGGCACTTACAAATCTCATCGAGGCGCTCATTTTCCTCGAAGTGCACCGCCGGCTGCGTCATAAACTCTTCAACGATCCTTCCCTTTGCGCCGCCCGGTCCAAACAGCAGGCCCAGCAAATCTTTCTCCGTAACAATCCCCACCAGCGTCATATCCTTCTCGACCACGGGGACCCCCGAAATCTCGTTTTCCAGCATGAGCTCGACCACATCCTCGACCGGCGTATCCCGCCTGACCGTTACTACATCTTTTGTCATAATGTCTTTTGCTTTTAGCATCTTGAACTCCCTTTGTCTACTGAATTTCGCATAATACAGTGATAACTCAATCAAAAAAAAGACCCGTATGACGGAGGAATCCAAATAGCAAGTCACGTGTGTCCTTCACTCGCTCCATCCCGTCGTCGACGGCCTTGGCAACTTCGCCCAGATTGTCGGCACTCTGATTGGCCAACTCGTTGCCCTTGATGTTTTCCCACAGATCTTCGACCGGATTCAAATCGGGCGAATAAGACGGAAGCCGTTCTACATACAACCAGTCTCTCTGTTGTTCCAAGAATTCCTGCATTTCTCGACTCTTATGGGCAGGCAGTCCATCCCATATCAGAATGACATACTGCTTCCTGAAATGCTTCTTGAGATCTTTGAGAAATGCGATGAGGGATGTCCCGTTATAACTCTCAGGTTTCATTTGAAAGTACAAACGACTTCGTTTACCATCCCAGCGATAGGCAATAGCTGCAGAGATAGACAACTTCTTCCAGTTGAAAGAATGTACGACCACCGGAGTCTTGCCTTTGGGAGCCCATGTACGTCTCAATGGAGGCTTTTGCGAGACACCACTTTCGTCTTGGAAAACTAACCACCCTTGCTCCTGGCGGGCTTTTTTTTTAACTCAGGCCATGTTTCTTTGATCCACTTCCGGACCGCTTCATTGTTCTTCTCTTTGGCACGTTTGGCTGGACGTTGCAAAGACCACCCCATTTTTGCAAGGATACGCCATACGTGCCCTTGGTGATACTTAACTCCAGTCAATCGAGCAATGACTTGACCCATCCGACGCAACGTCCATAGGTCTGTGTTGAAACCGTTTGCTCGCGCTCCCTTAAGCAGGGCCTTTTCAACCGCCTTCAAATCTTTATTATTCAGACGGCAATTCCGGCCGGGGCTGCCCGTTCGTCCCAGTGCCTTCATGCCACCAGCCTTCCACATCTGGTACCAGCGGCTCGCACTCTGTCGACTCACCTCAAGGAGCCGGACTATGTCGGCCTGTCTCTTTCCCTGGCTAAATAATCGGCCCGCCTGCTTCCTACGGCTCTCAAGCCCCCCATAATCTCGTAGTCCGTGTCTTTCTGTATCCATGTCGACACTGTAGACGAATGAAACATCGATGTCAATATATTATGCGAAATATTCATCACTGTATTATACGAAAATCAGTAAGTGCACATCGCGCCACAGTCAAAAATCAATGAAATCAGGTAAAGAGGCGATCATATTCGCCTCTGTCCCCCACGAGCAGGATAACCGAATTATCCGGAGAAATTTCATTTCCTGCTTCTTAAATGTCGGCCTTCAGCCGGACACCTACGTTTCACGACTTAGCCATTCACTATTTAATGGGCGTTTCTCGTCCGTCAAATGTTGATTAAAAAATTGGGCATTCTGATAATTTTTTTGCATTTCGTATGAATTCTTGGCCCAAAAACGTCATTATTGAATACTACTCGTTGCAATTAAGCTTTTATCCCTCATACACTTACGTCGATTCTTAGCAAAGAAGTCTTTCTTGACTGCACATCTGATTTTCATTCCCTAACAACCTCGTTTTTGGCTTAAAAATAAGGATTTCCCCTATGATCTCGCAAAAAATTTTTGCCGACAGCCGCGTTTTTTCAGGGCTCTACCGAATAATAGACAGGTGGATTCGGCGATTCGAAGGACCGAGTTGTCCAGTCAATATGATCCAAGCACACAGGGTGCCAAGCGGAATCCAGCTAAGAGCCTATCCAAATTACCCCTAAGTGTTTGTCATTCTGAGGCGAAGCCAAAGAATCTGTGCTACACCTGGGCAGTTCGCGACCCAGATGCTTCACTCCGTTCAGCATGACATGCGGCAGCGAATGGTTATTCGTATAGGCTCTAAGTCTTGCCAATTTTGCCTTTTAACTTTTGACTTTTTACTTCTCCCTTCTGTCTTCCTGTTTTCTGAACTCCATCCGGTGCCTTTCTCCTTGATTACGAGAATTCTTACCGTGTTGCCAAATATGACTTGACACAGCCGGCACGTCGGTTTATATATTAAATCCAGATGTCGAGATACAAGCAGCGAAATATTTTGCACGTTGGAGATAAGGAGAGCGTAATATGGCCAAAGAGAAAAACGAAACGACCAATCAAGCCGAGAATCAGCCTTCCAAACAAACAGAGCAAAGTGAGACAGCCGCCGAGCAGAAACGGTGTGACGTATGGGCCGAATGTGTGAGTCCAGGCGGAATTATTTTTATGTCCATCTACCTCGTCGTATCGTCGATTTTACTCGTCTATGCAATATTCCAATTCTGGCCGCCGCCGGAGGATGAAGTGGCAAAGCAAGTTGAATTTTTCTATTGGAAGATTCCAATTTCAGCCGATCTGCGCCTTTTGGCTGTTGTTGTGTTTACAGGCGCGCTGGGCGGCCAAATCCATACGCTACGTTCGTTTGCCTGGTACGTCGGCAACCGAAGGCTCATGACAAGCTGGCTGATCCAATATATCTTGACGCCGTTCGTGGCAGCCAGCTTGGCGCTGGTGTTCTACTTCGTGATGCGTGCCGGCTTCTTTCCTGCAAACTCAACGACTCAGAATATGAACGTTTACGGATTCGCAGGCCTGGCCGGCCTTGTGGGATTGTTCTCAACTATGGCGGTTAATAAGCTCAAACGTATGGCCAAAGAATTACTCGGGCCGCTTGAAAAGGGAGAGGATCGCTTGAAGGAAGATGCCGAGTCCGAGAATTAGGAGCGGCACAATCGCCGGTCATTTTACGTGCCACCGGTGGTGGAAGAAATCGCCGGGACGGGAAAGATGATCGCCTTTCACTGCGGCGCCGATGCTTATGATGGAACGCATCCGGCACGAATCGCCAAGATCGCCGGGCAATACCTTGAGATGCAGATATTGTGCGTTCATATGGCGGAGTCAATTACCGACGGTGTGAAATTATTGTCGATTCACAAATAAAAAGCCGAACAGACTTAATTTTGTCCGCTCGGACTTGGTGTTGCATAAGAGATCGAATATGAGAATTTTAATAGCGGTTTACAACATTACGCTGGGCTTTGCGCATACGCCGGCGATTTTTCTCCGAAGGCTTTTCATAATAAGCATTTCGCTTCATGTCCCTTATTAGACCTTCTTTCTCGCACATTTTCTTAAAGCGCCGTATCATTTGCTGTACTGATTCGCCTGCCCGCGATTTAACTTTCAACATAAAAAAAATACCCTTATTATGCTTCCGATAACAGAAGCTGCCATAAAAACAAGATTACACGTTTAGTTCGTCAAAAATCGTACGAGTCATTACTTTAAAGCAGATTTTTCGCTTTTTCAAGACAAAAATAAATTTCGCTATGGTTTTTGCTGAAAAATTCAATTTTGTCCGATAAATATCAGGCCTCGGCCCCCAAAACCTGTGTATTTGCCTGTTTTTAATGATTTCTTGTGCAATAAAAACAAATATGATAAAATAAAATTCAGATTTTGGAGGTATATTTAATTGGAAAAATTTCGTAAGACACTGAAAGTCAAAAAAGAGCGGGCCATTCTGGTCGCCGCTGTCCCCCGCGGCTCCGATTCCGGGGATGATATAGCTGAGTTTACTGCCTTAGCGGAAAGTGCCGGAGCGGTTGTCGTCGACAGGTTTCAGCAGAAAATTCGCAAGATAAATCCTTCCACATACATAGGTAAGGGCAAAGTCGAACAGCTTGCCGGTCGAGTCAAGCGGTTTAACGCCGACGTCGTCATATTTGATAACAACCTCTCGCCGGGCCAGATCCGCGAGCTTGAGAAGATCGTCGAAGTCAAAGTCCTCGACCGCAGCGAGCTGATTCTGGACATTTTCGCCACCAGGGCAAAAACCAGGCAGGCCAAACTACAGGTCGAGCTGGCCCAGTTGGAATACACATACCCCCGATTGACCCGGATGTGGTCGCACCTGGACAGCGTCGCGGGCGCAGGAGGTGCAACCGCTGCCGGCACGGTCGGCGGCATAGGCACCAGAGGCACCGGCGAGCAGCAGCTCGAAATCGACCGCCGGCTCGTCAGCAAGCGAATCACAGAGCTGAAACGCGAGCTTGAAAATATCGACAGGCGCAGAATTCGCGAGATCGATGGGCGAAAAAATCTCTTCAAAATCTGCATTGTCGGCTATACGAACGCCGGCAAAAGCACGCTGCTCAACACGCTCACCGATGCGGACGTCTTTGTCGAGGACAGGCTCTTCGCGACGCTGGATACACGAACAAGAAGATGGACGCCGACAAAAGGCGTGGAACTGCTCTTAAGCGATACAGTCGGTTTTATCAAAAATCTGCCGCACCAATTGGTCGCCTCGTTCAAGGCAACGCTCGAAGAGGCCGTCAACGCCGATCTGCTTATTCACGTCGTGGATGTATCCAATCCCGATGCCCTCAAGCAAATCGAATCCGTCAAACACGTCTTGGCCGAAATCGGCTGCGGCGAAAAACCAATCCTGGAGGTCCTCAACAAGGTCGATGTCGCCAGAAATATCAGCGACCTGGAGACTCTGCAAACGCTCTATCGGGATGCGGTCAGCATCTCAGCCAAAACAGGCTTTGGCCTCGATAGCCTCTGCGAAGCAGTCACGGCGAAATATAAAGGCACCGAACTTCTGGTGCGTGTCACCTGCAGCCATTCGAACGGCAAAGTCCAGAGTTTTCTCCGCGCCCACGGCCGGAATATAAAAGAGCAATACACTGACAGTTCCGTCCTGATCGAAGCACAATTAAGCCGAAACCAACTGCCCGAACTGAAGCGACTCGGCCCGGATATAATTGAAATTGTGGAAGCGTGAATACGCTTCAGCGTTAATGCGCAAATAAGGTAAACTATGGAAAAACGAATTGAATCCAAGGGTAGCAACCGATTTGCCATTGCCAGGAAGGTCCTTGTTTACGGGATATTATCATGTTTGGCCTTTCTTCTTGTCGCGTTTGTGATGGTCTGTTTTTCCATCAGATCAAGCGTCAAAGAGATTAGTGCCGAAGCTACACAACAATATCCGGGCGACAGGGTCGAGGCATTGATTACATACGTGAATTCTGAAAATCACAGTCTCAGGCAAAGGAATCGTGCCGTCTGGGCGCTCGGCCAGATAGGCGACGAACGCGCCTTACCTGTGCTGAGTCAATTTTATACCGGCGAGCCATGCGACCACGACAATTGTCTATGTCAGCGAGAGCTTCAAAAAGCAATACAGCTATGCGAAGGCGGCTTCAACGCAACCGCATGGCTGCCAAGATAAAATGCTAAATCGTAAATAATACCAGTTGGAATTAGTTCTTGTGCCACACTATCGACCATCGTCGAGTCAGACAGCTCCGAAACAATAAAATTCCACTGGAAAGTCTCCTCCGAAGCTAACTATGACTATTTTCAGTTCTATATTGACGATACGCTTAAGGACCAGATCAGCGGCGAGGTGGACTGGCATCAGAAGTCATATACCGTCAGTGCCGGCATTCACATTCTGAAGTGGCGTTATGTCAAGAATTGGGAAGATGAAGATGGCGACGATTGCGGCTGGGTGGATTACGTGCAGTGGTCGGGGCCTTCGCCTCAGCAGGATACTTCTAATTGGCAGACGATTAACTACAAACACGATGTATACGGCCGGCGCAGTGAAAAGAAGGTCGACGGATACAGCACCCGGTACGTCTATGACGGCGGCCACGTTATCGCCGAATACGACAGCAATAACAACCTGCTGCGCAAATACATCTACGGCCCGGGAATCGACCAGCCGGTCTGCATGATCGAGGTGGCTGACAGTAACGCCATCTATTACTATCACTTCGATGCCCTCGGCTCGGTCGTGGCCCTCAGCGACTCGGCAGGCGATACCGTCCAGACCTACCAATACACCATCTTCGGCGAAGTGTGGGCAGAAGACATCGACCATCCCAACCCCTACATGTTCGCCGGCGTCCATTACGACATTGAAATAGGTCTCTACTACAACCGTGCACGGTACTATAATCCATATACGGGTAGATTCCTACAGACCGATCCCGCTGGCGATGGCATGAATCTTTATTCATACTGTGCAAACAATTCACTGAATTGTGTGGATCCCAGTGGGCTAGCATATATGTTCTTGGACTCGTGGGATAAGAATACGAAAAAGAATGTACGAGGGCAATCTCTGCTCACGTTTGCCTGGATAAATGACGATGATCCTTATGACGTTAAGGCTATTTGGTCGGGTGGAGGTATAGATGAATGGTGCAATTGGGCAGCAAGTAATCCAGACTTTGATGGAAGAGATGACTTGCCAAATATAGATGACCGTTCAGGCTGGGATCTTGCTCAGCGGCTTGTAAATCCGGGTGACATAGGAACACATTACACGAAAGAAGGTTTTTTCTGGAGACTACAGGCACTTGAGTATCTTGGAGTAGGCGGGGGGATTATTGCCACTTTAGAAAATTCAGACGAACTTCAAAACATTAAAATTAAACTCTATACTGGTGTTGAATACAGAGAATATGAGAACGGTTCAAAAGTTGTAGAATGGAATCCTACATTTGACCTTCTTTGGGGCGGAGGTCATGAATGGAACCGAGTTCCGCCTTTAGCTCTATTATTGCACGAATTGACGCATGCGGCTGATGATGTTACGGGCGGCATCGCAAGTAGAGCATCGACCGAAATATGGGCAATGAAAAATGAAAATGATGCACGGTATGCATTCTGGTCAAAAGTGCCCCATAGTGGGAATATCTACCCAAGACCTGGCTACTATAACGACGCGTGGTACAGTAATGATTTGTCTTCAAATTCTTGGCAGGCTTGGTATAATTACTTCTGGATAAAGCACAAGCAGGTGTTTTTCTAGGCGCCGTTAATATTGTACTGAAAGGATTAGAAACGAGAAGATTTGCGATTATGATTGTGGTATTGTTGTTCTTTATTCCAATGGCAAACCTGACACAAGCAGAGCCCTTAGATGATTCAAGAGCCGGGAACAAGACTGGCACACCGATTATTATCCTGACCGGAATAGAAGTTGGTGAAAAGACACTTGTATTGAAGTACAAGATTAAGAATGGTTCCGATCACGACATCTGGATCTGCGATTGGGAGCATTTTTATGGTGGATTGCAGTTTCAAGTGTACTTGGACCAAAACAACCAGACTCTCTTCGTACACAGACGTCTCGATGTCTTACCAGAATATGAATTCAGATATCACCCCTACGGTCGCTACGTTCGCTTGCATGTGGGTGAGGAACGCCATGAATCCCTGTCCTTTAGTCTTCCCGTTAACGTCCGTCTTTTATATCCTGCTCAACAAGAGTTGCAGGGTACGACATTTGCCAGACACTTAGTCCTTGAGATAGGCTTCTACAACGGCGACATGCCTGGAATGATCCGTAAGGTTCTTACAGAAGCTGAGAGAGTTAGTGCGACGGAACTTGATCGCAATCTGGAAATCAATGATAAGCACTATTTAGGCGAGCAATCGTTAAATGTCGTGTACGGTGGATTACTGGATTTCAACATGAGTAATGAAGGCCTAATGACCAGAGACCTGAGGTCACGGGATGATGAACTTTTGATAATTTATACTGATCCACCTCTTAAGGGTGGGGACGTCTTTCAGATAAAGGTTGATGATTTGCAAATTCCATGCAAAAAGGAGAAAGACTGGCTACAGCTACGACTGCCTCCATTAACCGGCTGGTCGCGTATCGAAATTCAGTTTGAACCTTCAATGCTTGAATACTTTTTTCCATACGCGGATCATCAGAACCTCTTCACTCCCTCGGAGATTCAGTATCTGAGTTCTTTGAAAACTGTCGTCATTAAGAATCCGGAACAATTGAGAGACTTCGCCCTTGAGATAAACAAAGGGAAACGTGGTGGAATCGTTGCTAAGCGAGGCACCGCTCATGTCACGTGCTATCGCGATGGTGAACACCTGACATCTTTTACCATATATGATAGTACATCTATCGAAACGGAAGAAAAGCAGTGGTTGTGGTACCGCTTAGGCTTACAGAGTCTCAAAACACTAACACCACAGATACAGCCATATGAATTGCGAGTACAGTGTGCAGCCAATCTAAAGGATCTTTGGCACCGTTTGATTTTATATGACAGAGCCGAAAAAAGGCGT